>Ga0224506_10002412_pt1 | contig 12712 bp, 8 predicted proteins | sample SF_Jan12_sed_USG_2_FD_169108 | JGI IMG/M metagenome (GOLD analysis project Ga0224506, IMG submission 169108) | Sediment microbial communities from San Francisco Bay, California, United States - SF_Jan12_sed_USGS_8_1 | ecosystem: Environmental > Aquatic > Marine > Sediment | place: USA...
TTGATTTGACTCTTCTTCAGATTAACCAGATCGAGCAACTCCAGTACCCTTTTTTGCACCTGCTCTTTTGAAAGCTCGGGATCATGAACAACCACGGCCTCCCTCACCAGGTCACCTATTTGCATTTTGGGATTTAGCGCAGCATCAAGGTCCTGGAAGATCATCTGTATATCTTTGCGATACGGCTTGAATTCCTTGGCAGACAGATTGGCAATCTCGTTGCCGTTGAACTTGATACTACCGGAGGTAATATCATTCAGCCCCATTATCGCCTTGCCAGTAGTGGTCTTGCCACAGCCCGATTCACCCACCAGACCAAGCGTTTCACCGGCCTTGATGGAAAAACTTACGCCGTCTACGGCAGGTATGTGTTGCTTCTCACCCATGCCAGGCAAGATGCCCTTGCGTACTACAAAGTGTTTTTTTAAATCTGTAACTTCTAAAATCGTCTCAGCCATCGTTACGCTACCATATTATTTGGAGTGAATACCTACTGATAAAGCCAGCACCGTATCTTATGACCCCCGCCTATATCCTGCAGAGGCGGCTGATTGTTATGACACTTATCTTTAACTGCATCTGTAATACGATTACAGCGGGCAGAAAACTTGCAGCACTCGACCACCTTGATGGTATCCAGTACTTCACCATCTATCGCCTGCAAGCGGCCACCACTCTTTTCTATATTTTCCAGACTGGGTATCGATGCCAACAAGGCTTTCGCATAAGGATGTTTATTATCGTATTTAGTCGACAGGACATCTTCTGCCTTGCCATACTCCAGAACGGTTCCGCCATACATTACGGCGACATAATCTGAAAGCGCGGAGATAACACCGATATCATGACTGATAATCATGATGGTAATACCCAGTTCTTCCTTCAGTTCTGCCAGTAACTCCAGAACCTTGGCCTGTATCGTGGCATCCAGACCGGTGGTTGGTTCATCGGCAATCAGCAGTGACGGCTCAGAGGCCAATGCCATCGCAACCATTGCACGTTGCGCCATACCACCGGAAAGTGCTCCCGGGTAATTGTGGTAACGCACTTCTGGCGTATCCATCTTTACCCGCTCCAGCCAGTAGATGGCCTTTTCTTTAGCCGCCTGGGGATCCTTTATATCGGTATGCAGCATAACCATTTCTGCAATCTGATCACCGATTACGGTAAAGGGATTAAATGCAGCTTTCGGATTCTGGAATATGATCGATATTTCATTGCCGCGGATATCTTTCATCAGTTCTTCACTGTGCTTCTGCCAGCCAGCAAGATCTTTCTCAACATGCATTACGGTTCCCGACTCTTCGTGCACATCAACAAATCTTTCCAGACCATCCAGAAGATTTTTGTTGATAGTGCCATTGTCATAGGTAACCTTGCCGCGGATCACGCCCGGTCCGGCATTGATCAATCCGAGTACAGACATCATGGTAATACTTTTACCACTGCCGCTTTCACCGACAATCCCAAGTGTCTTGCCACGAGGAACTTCCATACTGATACCGTCAACCGCGCGGATGAAAGCCTGTTTAGCCTTTGAATAAAAGAAGGTATGCAGGTCTTCAATCTTGATAAGTGGTGTAGTACTCATTTGCGCCTCTTACCTTCAAGGATATTATTAAGTCCATCACCCAGTAGATGGAAACCAAGTACCGTAAACAGTATTGCCAGTGCCGGTGCTGTAGATGGCCAGAAATCTCCACGCATCATGTAGTTGGCTCCTGCCTGGATCATATTCCCCCAGGAGGGTATAGGTTCCTGCACGCCAAATCCCAGATAGCTCAAACTGGTTTCTATCAGGATCGCTTCCGCCATACCCAGCGTTGCCTGAATAATTAGCAGGGTACGACAGTTGTACCAGAGGATATGCTTGACAATGATCGTGCGAGTGGAAAGTCCCAGAGCAACAGATGCCTCCAGGAAGTTTTTTTGTTTTAGAAAGGTGATCTTGTCCTTTACCAAAGAGGCAACAGCCGGGGCATTGGTCAAACCAACCACCAGCATGATGATATATATATCCGGTTTAAATGCGGCAACCACCAATAGAATCAGCACCAGTCTTGGTAATGAATCCATAACATTATTGATATAGGTAATAACGGCCTCTGCCTTGCCGCCACGATAACCCGAGAGCACGCCCATAAACGTACCCAGCCCCAGAGCCACGACTATAGCCAGCAGGCCGGGAAGAAAGTAAGCCTGAATGCCCAGAATTAACCGAGTTAGTATGTCTCGTCCAAGAAAATCCGTGCCCAATATATGGCCACTGGCTCCCGGTAAAGCCATCATCAAATCCATATCCATATCGTCAGGATCGAATGGCAACCAGCCAAACAGACCCAGCAGATACGAAATAAAGACCAGCGACAAAACAAACAGGCCATAGGCTACAAAAGCTACATCCGTTTTATCACTACGTTGTATCAGTGACAGTTCGGAGTATTGGCTGATGTCTTTCGTATGTTGTTGATACTGAATTTTCATTTACTAGCATTCCCTACTTCAGCATCACAGATGTGAAGCTCTTGGATTAACCGAGACAAAAACAAGTTTATGTACCAAACTACTAAGGCGTACAAGAACAGCTGCGGCAAGAGTTATACCTAATATCACAGGAAAATCACGATCCTGAGCTGCCTGCCATGCCATCCTGCCCATACCTGGCCAGTTGAAGACTTGTTCAATGATGATGGCACCACCGATAATAAAGGGCATTTTAATCGCCATTATTTCGGTAACGGGTATCAAAAAACCCTCTTTAAACGCATGCTTCCACACCACGGCACCTTTCGCCCGTGCAGTACGAATATATTCCTCATTCATAACCCTGGAGACCTGCTCGCGCATATGACGAACAACCTCACTAATCAGACCACTGCCCAGACCGAGAATAAATATCGGCAACAGGAATTTAGCCACATTACCCGTATCAGAACTGCCTAATCCAAGTGGAAAAAAACCAAACAGATGTGTAGAGAGATAAATTCCGAGATAACCTAACCAGAAGACCGGTATAGCCGAAATCATATAGGCAAACAGATTGTAGGTTAGTGTCAGTCGGCTATTTTCCCTGATGGCGGTGTAGATTGCGATTGGCGTAGCAATCGCCAGGGTGACAATAAGCGCACCGACGGTCAGATATAATGTATTTACACCTGCCGAAGCAACTTCACCCAATACCGGTTGACCACTACGAATAGAGGTACCCAGATCGCCTTGCACAACATTTCCTAACCAGGAAAAATATTGCCCATACCATGTCGTAGGAATTCCCAGAGATTCATATAAAGCTAAACGTTCAGATTCTGTTCCGGAGAAACCACCAAACAACTGTGCAAATGGATCACCTGGAGATGCCAGTATAATTAAAAAGGCAATAACACTAACACCCAACAACAAAGATATCGTTGTGGTTAGCTCTCTAGCCAATACTAATGTAATGGGCTTTATTGCTGATGCTTTCATTATAAATTTCCCATTTCCGTCATATGACAAACCTTCCATATATTGTCATTATATTCTGAATCCTAGTCTGCGAAATAGTTGGCATAAAGCCGATCTATACGCACAAAAAAGGCGTGACTCATGTCACGCCTTTTTTGGTTATTTGCCTTTCACATACCATCGGTCGGCATAACTAAAGAACTTGTATGGATGAATCTTCACCCTGCCAATATTCTTTTTATATGCTGAATAGTTGGTCAGCGTCCATAAGAAAGTATATGGAGCTTCATCAGCTAACATGGCATGCAAGCGGCGATTTATTGTACGGCGCTTCTCATGGTCCAGGGTTAACTTACTTTCTGCGATTAATGCATCAACATCTGAATTACTATATCCACCGAAGTTATTCTTCCACTGACCTATCTCGGCAGAATGGAAAAGAGATGATATATCCGCAGAGTCATCAAACACCCAAGAGGCATAGATAATATCGAAGTTATGCGTAGAGAACACATCATCCTTCCATGCCTGCCATTCCTGGAACTGGACATTTACTTCAGCACCGACCTTTTTCAGGTAGTTCTTGAATGCGAGTACAACACGCTTAATGGCTTCACTCTCTTTCGCGATCGGTACATTAAGATTCAGACTCAGACGCTTACCATCTTTCACCATGATTCCATCATCACCCATGGTAAAACCGGCCTCCATAAGGAGTTCCTTGGCTTTCTGTGGGCTATAAGGTAATGGCTTAACGTCCAGATTGTATGCCCAGCTACCAGGAGCAAAGGGACCGGATATTTGTGTACCCTGACCATTAAAAAAGGATTTAAGCATCTCTTTACGATTAATGGCGTAGGTGAATGCCTGACGTACCCTGCTATCAGTCAATAAAGGGTTACGAGTGTTGTAACCGAAGAATGAATAGGACAAGGCGTTGTAGGGCTGTAGAACAAAGCGCTTGTCACCTTGTAACTCAAGAATATTTCTGGGGTTAACCAGTACTATCATGTCTATGTCGTTAAACAACAATGCCTGATTCATAATATTCTGATCAGCAAACGGCTTAGCTACAAACTTCTTGATTCTTGGTGGACGTTTGAAATAACTCTCGTTTGCAACCATTTCAAATTCCTGACCGGAACTTGCATTAGCAATTCTGAACGGACCAGTACCGATAGGCTGCTTTACAAATGAGTCTTCACGAGACAAATATACCGAATTATCAGGACCATGCTTAGGTATGATCTTGAAGGTAAATTTTGCCAGCGCATTAAGAACCGGGCGCTTCAGTTTGAACTCTACTGTATGCGAATCAATTTTAGTAATACTATCAATAAATTCATAACGCACTTTCAGTGGTGTTATGGTTTTGGGATGCATCATGATATTAAAGGTGAAGACAACATCATCTGCAGTAAATGGCTGCGCCTCAGCATCCGGCTTTGGATGCCACATAACGTTCTTGCGCAAAAAGAACTTGTATGAGCGACCGTCTTTCGAGATCTCCCATTTGCTCGCCAACTCTGGAACAATTACCTGGCGCTCATTGATACCAACCAGACCGTTAAAAATCAGCTCTGATATACGCAGAGCAATCATGTCATTACTGGTAATAGGATCCAGTGTTGATGGACGTCCATATTCACCATAACGCAAACTTTCAGCCTGCGCAGTGGTAAAGCTTGTTGTTGTAACAGCAATCATAGCAATCATTGCTATATGTTTTAGTATGCCTTTCATAGCAGCCTCACTCATTATGTTAACTTAATTGGCTAGACCAATAATCTTTAAAAAATCTTTACATCCCCGGCACTTTTCTGCTCGGTAGAATATATCCCTTGTGTTGCATCCTGTATTTGCCTTACTACAGGAAACTCTTTACTCATTTCGAAATAGATCTCAAGGCTCTCCGAGTAGAGCTTGTTATGCCCATATGCTTCAGCAATACTCACCAGCATAACCGGATCATTTGCCTGTATATTATTTTTGCGTGATTTATCACGCGCTTCTTCGAGGAAATATACAGCCTTATCTGATTTTCCATGTCGAAGATAATATTCACCAACAGCATAGCTGACCATTCGTGCCGAATTACCTTGGAGATTTTCAAGCATTTTCTCTGCTGACTTCAACGGCTTATCGCAATCGGCTTTCGCTCTTGCACAGGCATATATTAACTCACTCACGGAAGATGCCTTACTGCCAGGAACGGAGACATTGAAAGCCTTCTTGTCACCCTTTCGATATGCTATAAGCTTCTTTAGATTCACTGCCTTGTCCATGAATGAAGGCACGCCGCTTGCAATATATGCATCGACATATGCACCGGCTGTCTTTAAATCATTATCGAGATAACTTGCGTCGGCCAGATAATAAGTAGCTACCGGGAATAACTTGCTATCCTTTTCAACTTTTTCGAGACTCTTAATAGCAGCCAGGTTGTATAGCTTTGACATGCCAGCCATTAATCTCACATCGAAATATTTAATTTCCTTGTTTTTCCCAAATGCCTCATCGGCGGCACTGGTATCAATGGCTTCCATCGAAACAACTTTCAAGCCCTTCTCGATAGCACCAATATCTGCATAAACATTAACCGCATTTGCAAGAACACGTGACGAGCCAGGCTTTTCCGCCAGAGCTTTTTCAATCATGGATTGTGCGATATTAGCCTGATAACCGACTCTGGCATATGCAGCAGCTAGTTCAGATGTGACCTCGGAATCATTGCTCTTGATACTTTTCCATATTTTCTTTGCAGAAGATTTGTTATTGGTAAGATATTCCGCCAGACCGAGATTCACTTTGGCAAGTTGCTTGTAACTCGAACCTACACCTTTGATGCGGGATGCATTTTGAAGAAACTTCTTCGCCTGCTTGTACTGGCCATTTTCCAGCAATACTTCACCATAATAAAGATGAGCATATTTGGACTTTAGCTTACCCTTTGCTTTGACAATATTCCGAAGATACTCATCCTGCACAATTAGCGACTGATGTTGCAGTGCAGCATGCAATTTTGCTGAATGTTGATAATTCATTCCTATGGTTAGATTCACCATAGTTTGACCAGAACCTGCGCCCGGCAGAGCCTGCGTTAGTTCATCTGCCGCCTGATTATAAAGATTCTGCTTAAACAACGATGTCCCCGTTCGAACATCAGCAGCATTCGCAATACTGCTCGCGGTGCCAACAGCCAGAATCAATAGCTTTATATATTTACCTTGATACATTCAAATCCCTTCCTGTCTATGGCATCTTGGCCAAATAGATCTGATCCCACTGTTCTACCTGGGCCCTGAAAGCAATCACGCCAGCACTGGAGCAACTAACATCGTGATTCATTCTTGTTTCTGTTAACAATTTTGCGGATACACCCGTAATGGAGCTGGCAATATAAATAGGGTTATAGTCCTGCCTTGAATTTTTTACATATGCAATACGTACACTATCCGGAAGCCATGCAGGACCGCGTTCAATATCAGGTATTACATCAAATGCAACAATACTATTCTTCAGCTCTTCTTCGCTTACAGGCGTAGTTCGGTTTGCATTCACAACGACAATTGACCATATCCGTGAATCGCCTGCATCATTATAATTGGTATAGAAGGCAATCTTCTTTCCATCTGGTGACCACATTGGTCTTAAATCATCAGCAGACCAACTGGTAAGTTGAAATAGTGACTCTGCAGGTTTTTGGTAATCGTTTATCAGATAAATATCATGATTCTCGTTCTTGCCGTTTATCACAGCAATAGACTTACCATTAGGAGACCATTCTGGATATAAAAATGGGCTACTGGCATTTGTCAGCTGAGTGGTCATTCGACTCGGCATATCCAGTAAGAAAAGATCACCACTACCAGAACGACCAGACACAAAGACTAACCTGTCACCACTCGGAGACCAGCCAGCCTGCCCATCCTTGCCTTCATATTCGGTTAATCTTTCAGATATATCATTTTCACTATTTCCGAGATAGAGGTCATAATTACCCTCCCCACCATTACTCATAAATACATATTGAGAGCCATTGGGAGACCAGCTTATTCCCGCATTATAACTCACGGCATCCGTAATCCCGGGCAGCAAAAATGCTAGCTCATCATTACCAGCAGATTGCACATAAATCTTTTGTAACAATTCACCTTCTACAGAAGTAATCAGTATCTCTTTTTTACCCTGCTCACTTCTTTCAAATGAGAGCTTGGAACCATCCTTATACCAAATCGGATTGGAGTCGTTTCGTCCACTCTCTATCGGCATTAGTGCGGTTACAGATTCTGGTTGTATTGTCGCGATTACAGGAACCGCTAGGATACTTCCCTGCACAGGATCAACTTCAACACCCACTACGGTTGCATCTGGTGCTTTAGATTCCCCGACCACCTCTGGCACTGTAACCGAATCTGCTACAGTTTTAACTCCAGGGATTTCTTTCTTCTCCACTGTTACAGTCGAATTATCAACCGCAACCTGATCTGTCTTGTTTATATTTACGTTAGCTGCGGCTGCGGTGTCACTAACTGACACCGCAGGCTCATTGGCATGTATGTTAGCAACCAAAATGGTTAGCAACATACTTGCCGATGTAATACTTAATCTACTCAAAGAGAATCTCCTAATACCAATACAGTTACATTTGTTCTGCTAGTTGGTCCCACATTCTTTGAGCACCTTTTCTAATACTCGTATATTCAGCATTTTCTTTGAACTTCTCCGGGAAGAAATCGAAATACTCCTGCCATGCCTGATCGGCTTTATCCAGAATTGCCTTGTTTTTTGTCACTTCATATAACTTGTGATATGAAAGTGCAGCATAGTAATAGGTATCGTGAACCGCAGCATCGTATGACTCGGTAGGGAAGAAGCGGACATTTCCCTTCGCCTTATCCAGACTCTTTACTGCACCGGCAAGATATTTAGAGGCTTCACGCTTGTCACTACGAACCAGCTTATTACCCTTTTCGTACTGAGCATTACCCAGATTGGTATAAACTATCGCGTACTGCTTCAGCACCAACTGCTGAACTTCAGGCAGGGCCACGACCAGATTAAACTCACGAATCGCAGCATCATAATCATTCTTCTCATCTAAATAGAGTTGAGCCAGTCGATTTCTGATTTCTGCATAGTCAGGGTGATTTTTGTCTGCCTTGGCAAATATTGAAATGGCAGAGTCGATCTTTTTACTGGACTCAGCCGCATCTCCAAGACGCAGATAGTCTTTATAGATAGTAATCTGCTCACTTCCAGTCAGATTCTTGGTCTTGCCACTGAACTCTATAATCTCTTCCCAATCACGATATTCTCCGCCCAGTGCAACACGCACCTTATGGAAACCCAGTGTTATCGGAACAGCCTTGGTAATAGGTGTCTTACCTGTAGGCTCTTCATCGACAAATACATCTGCACCAGATGGATTAGAAGCAACTGTAAACATAGAATTATTGGCTTTTAGAACATAATCTTTCTTGGTTGAACCCGATTTTATATCGACTTCTCCACCAGCCTTCTGATAACCATGCTTGTAGACAACAACATCGTAACTCTTGCCTTCACGCACCTTCAGCGTCGCTTGGCCTGAGCGGTCAGTAACACCGGCCCAGCGGCCTCCAAGATAGACATTCACACCAGCTAAAGGCGCCACATCGTTATCAACACCACCTTTCGCAACTATTACCAATGTATTCTTGCTACGGGCATCTTCTTCAGAGACGCGAATTACGCGACTACCTACCTGTACATTTTTGGCACTTTTGCCAGCTACTTTAATCAGCGAAAACTCATCTTCACGATTGTCCATGTCACCCTGGGCCAGAATCTTGTAACCAGAAACATTCCCGCGCTTGTTGTAATTCGTCTGTGATATTTCAAAATCTTCGCTACGGCCCAGATCAAACTTCTTGGTTCCCATATTGATCTTGGCCAGACCATTGCTTTTACCTATCACACGGGCTTCGTATGGAAAATTCTCTGCCAGGTTAATACCGACTTCTTCACCGGCATCATCAGCATCCTTGGATCTGCTTTCCTTGGCGATATGGCTCATCAGGAGCTTACCGTCAGAATTAAAAATCTTGCCTTCAACAGCAATACTGCCATCGGCATCCTGTGACATACTACCAACCAGTATCATGTCGACCTTATTACGCATACTGGTTCCATTCCAGCCCTTGCTGGTCATCTTCTTCACACTCATGCGCGAGCGCTTCATGACCTTCTCAAGCTCAGCCTTATCAACAGCAACGAAGGAACCTTCTTTAAAGAAATATTTATTAAACTCCTTTTCAGCAACCTTGATAACATCACCAAGGAATACGCCCGGAGTGTTACTGGCAAACGGCAGAACCCCGATACGAATAGGAGAAGAAGTGGTCGGATATAGATAAGCATCTATATGCTGCTTGCCCTTGAGCGTTATCTTTTTATTGGTTGCGTTAGCATAGCCATTCTTTACAAAGCGTACATTCACCTTACGGCCGGGCTTTTCCTTTGAATAATAGGTAAAGCTGCCATCTTTCTTGGTTTTTCCCATACGCTTTTTGTCGAAATAGACATCGACACCGGCCATTTCACTGGTATATCCATAAGCTTCAGTTCGGGCGACAACGCTAACAATAGGCTGCTTGTACATATCCGCGATTAGGTGTGTGCCTTCTTCAACCTTACCGACTTTACGATAGTTTGTGAGACCGCCCTTGGATACGGTTATGTTGAATCCGCGCTTGGGCATCTTGTCATACTCATAGACATAGATACCCTGCTCATCGGTTTGACCAACCTTCTTCGTGGCAAACTTAACTGTCGCTTCAGGTACAGCTACTCCGTCCTGTTCCGCCTTTATGGTGATATAACGCTTGGTAAAATCCAGATCTGCTGTAAAAGCGTATTTGTCGATAACCTTGTCATCTTTGGGCTCTTGTACGACAAACTTTTTCTGCCAAGGCGTGGTACGGTAGCCATCGGGGTCAGCAGACACATCGATGATAACTTCATCTTCAGGACCTTTGCTGAGGATCTGGCTAAACTTTCCATCCTTGTCAGTCACGCCCAGAGGCTCGCCATCAACGACAATTTTTGCTGCTTCAACGGGCTTCCCATCCACCTTGACCTGCATATCCAGCTCTATATCTACTGAACATGCACTTAATAACAGGGCAAACATAGCTACTGCTATCATGCTTAAATTGCGTTTTATCATTGTATTACTCCACAAGACTCTGGTTTTAACGTCAATATTCCATCACTGCCCGTTTAACTTCCATACTCCGGGCAGTGGTAATTTCAATTTGTTCTTTGCTTACATGCTAGGAGGCTGAATATTTACTTCGCCGGGATTGATAATCTTGTCGGCATCACTACCGCGGGCACGAATAGAGCGACGCTGACTTTGCAAGATCTTCTTTAACACCAGGGTTACTTCTCGTGTTCCAAACCCACCAACTTGTATGGTCTGTGTATCAGTGACATAACCGAACTTTGTTGCTTCAATCTTGTATGTGCCAGATTTCACCTTGCCATCTGCGGAAATAAAATTTCCCATAGCATCTGTTGAAACTGCATGGGAACCACTCTCCAGAGACCCTGTAGTATTAATCATGTTTACAACTATTCCTTCCGGGCTTTCATTGGTAAGCGGTTTCATATTCATATCTGTCAACTTCACTACACCCTTAATCTTTGCCGAACAAGCACTGGTCAAAACCGCTATTAGCACTATAGATATTAAATACTTCACTTTCATGGTACCTGTTCCTCATAAATGATTTATATGGCAAAGGGTTATTGCGATAGTGGATTGTTCAAAAAAACATCAACACTCTTGCACACTTGGTCTTTGCCCGTTATTAGTTTCTTTGTAAGCAAATTAACTGAACAATATAGTGAATTGCTTCACCTTTTCAATCATACAAGTCTTATATAGCGCAAACCTTTCGAATTATTCACAATTCAGCATCTTGATTGTCTATATAAGTGGATGCTTAATCTAGTCGGACTATCTGATTTGTTTTTTTACCACTCCAGATATTCAAACACTTTCTTTATTATTACCATTTACTCTATTGTGATGTATAGCCACATTGCCAGTCACCATCCCTTGCCTGGGCCCTGCAACATTTTCTTCTAGATTTGTCGGCCTGTTACTGTGACTTCTGTAGAAAATATTCATCTGAAATAAAATTTTGTGACCCAGTAGTATGGCAGGGTCAACACAGACAGGGTATGCACCGTTTTTTTGTGGCGTATATATTTGTTATAGCGAGCAGACTATCTATATATAGATATATGTATTGTAGGTATGGTGTTGTAAAGAGAGGTGACGCGAGTGATGTATAGTACTGTGGAGTAACAGCACACGAGCGGAATCTATAATGAAAACACTAGCCGTTGGCGTCCAGCTCCCAGATATCATCATATTCATGTGGATGATTTTCAGGAATCATCACTTCCTTTATCTTGTATTTTGGTTCAGATGAATCGTGTGATAACAGCTCCGCCAGATAAGGCCCCGTAGAACTACGATAACTCCGTACCAGAGGGCTAATTGCATTGGCCTTGCCTGATCTCTGAATTACGATAGCTGACTCACCGTTAGCCAGCTTTACATATGTACCAGGGGGATATATTCCAAACATCTTGATTAGACGCAAACTCAACTCCTCATCAAGCTTTTGTCCCTTTTGTTTGAAAAAGTGCTTCAACACAGTACTAGGGGTATACCCCTTTCGATAATTTTTATTGGTTACCAATGCACAATAACTATCGGCAACAGCAATTATTCTGGCTGTAACGGGTATGCTGTCACCTATCAAACCACGCGGATACCCACTACCATCAACACTTTCATGGTGATGCAACACACTCTGTAGCCATATATCATCTGTAATAGAAAATGATTTCAGGATATCAACCGATTCCTGTGGATGCAGTTTCAGATCATCCCGCTGTCCATCTGTTAAAGGTGTTTTTTGCTGCTCTAACAGTTCATGCAAGGACATCATAGACAAATTGCAGGTCAAAGCTGCCGCGACTGCCATCTTGCGTGTATGAGGCGGGAGATTTAATTCATTTACCAGCAAGGCGGTAACAATCGAGATATGAAGTAAATGCGTGATCGAATAGGGGCGGTCGTTAAACAGATGCACAGCACCGATCATGACATCCGGGTTATTATTACATAACAACATCAGGATATTTACGACCTCATCCAGTTCTCTTACCGCACTTTCCCGGTCTGTGCCGTCACGGAACCGTTCGA
>Ga0224506_10002413_pt1 | contig 12711 bp, 8 predicted proteins | sample SF_Jan12_sed_USG_2_FD_169108 | JGI IMG/M metagenome (GOLD analysis project Ga0224506, IMG submission 169108) | Sediment microbial communities from San Francisco Bay, California, United States - SF_Jan12_sed_USGS_8_1 | ecosystem: Environmental > Aquatic > Marine > Sediment | place: USA...
AAGTCTGACCCGTGCAGCCATCTCCGGGTTCATATGAATCAGTCCATCTTCGTCCACCAGTAAGACATAACGTATACCCATGGAGCGGGCGATTTCCCACCAGCGGCCCGGGCCGGCAACGAATAGAGCTGTGGCAGCAGCATCTGCGACAGCGGCATCGTCGTGGATCACGGTGGCCGAGGCGATCACCGGTGCCGGAAAACCGGTACGTGGATCGAGGATATGGTGCACACGTTTCTGGTCGTCCTGGTAGAAGCGCTCATAGTTGCCGGAGGTGAAGACGCTTTCGCCATCGCCTACCTCAATGCGGCCGACGATACCGGAGTGGTGCGGATTGCGTATGGCCACACTCCAGGGACGGTTGCCGTGGCGGCCTATGGCCTTCAGATCGCCACCAGCGTTAAGAATGGCATTTTCGACCCCCTGTAGCTTCAATCGCTGGAGGATCTTCTCCACCGCGTAGCCCTTGGCAAAGCCACCAAAATCCAGGCGTATTCGGGGATTGTGTCCGCGTGCACGGATACCATCGATCTCGATATCATCCATGGTTGGCAGATCCTGCATATATTCCGTGACCTGTTTTTTTGTCGGTGCCTGGGCAGCACTGGGATCATCACTGTGAAAGCCCCACATCTGTACCAGTTCGCCGATGGCCGGATTGAACAGTCCCTGGCTGGAGGTGTAGAGCAGCTTCGACTGTATTACCAGAGGTAGTACCGAAGGATTGATAGAGAACTCACTACCACTGGCGAGTAATTGATTGATACGTCCCATGGGCCCCGGCTTCCATGGGTGCCAGGCAAATTCCATGAATTTCAGATCTTCCTGTACCAGTTGGCTGATCTCCTGACCCCGTCGTTGATCGACACCATAAATACTCAGTTCATAGACCGTACCCATGGCAATGAACTGATCCTGATATAGCTGCGACGTTTTGCTACAACCGCTGATAAGCAGGATCAGGACTAGAATAGATAGGTTTCTAATTCTCACTTATAAGCCTTTTTTCTATAGTTTCCATAAGCTTATCACAGATGTTAAGACCGAATGTACGGTCCAGCTCACGTACGCCGGTGGGGCTGGTGACATTGATCTCGGTGAGATAGTCACCGATGACATCCAGGCCAACAAAGATAAGACCCTTGTCCCGCAAGGTGGGACCGACCTGTTTACACAGCCAGTGATCACGCTCGGACAGTTCCTGACCGACACCGGTGCCACCGGCAGCCAGGTTGCCACGGGTCTCGCCCTTGGCCGGGATACGGGCCAGCGCATAGGGGATGGGTTCGCCATCGATGAGGATGATGCGCTTGTCACCGTTACTGATCTCGGGGATGAAGGCCTGCGCCATTGCATAGCGCTGACCGTATTCGGTGAGGGTTTCGATCACCACGCTGATGTTGGGATCTGCTTGTGTCAAACGGAAGATCGAGGAACCGCCCATCCCTTCCAGGGGTTTGAGAATGACATCCTTGTGTTCGGCGAGAAACTCACGAAATTGCTCGGCCCGGCGGGAGACCAGAGTGGCCGGTGTACAGTGGGGAAACCAGGCGGTGTAGAGTTTTTCGTTGGCATCACGCAGGCTTTGTGGCTTGTTGACCACCAGCAGGCCCTGCGTTTCTGCCTGTTCCAACAGGTAGGTGGTGTAGATATACTCCATATCGAAGGGCGGATCCTTGCGCATCAGCAGGGCATCCATCTCGGCCAGTGGCAGGTAGTGACGTTCTCCCAGTTCAAACCAGTGAGTAGCGTCGTCCGTGACCTGCACCTCGGTCAGCTGGGCCATGACCAGTCCATCGCTGAGGCTGAGATCTGACTGCTGCAGGTAGTAGAGTTTCCAACCGCGAGCCTGGGCCGCCAGCATCATTGCCAGGGTGGTATCCTTGGCGGGCTTGATCGTAGCAATGGGGTCCATCAGGACTGCGAGTTTTTGTATGGCTTTGGATGACATAAGGGCTTCCATTACATAGCTGAGGGCTGGTAGATTCAACTAAACAGGTGTTACATATGCTAGAAACTGAATTTAATATAGCATATAAGCTGTTATTTTTACTGTATTTTGTTATAAGTTCTATGCCTACCTTAGAATAGGATTATATGGCATAATGATACCGGTCCTATAAGGAATCGGATCAATACTAAGAAATGGGGATGGTTCATGAGCAACAAGGTGATGGTGATCGACGACAGTAAGACCATACGTCGTAGCGCCGAGACACTACTGCAAAAAGAAGGCTATGAGGTCATTACCGCTTCGGATGGCTTTGAGTCCCTGTCCAAGATCGTCGAATATAATCCGGATATAATCTTCATCGACATTATGATGCCCAGGCTGGATGGCTATCAGACCTGTGCCTTGATTAAACATAACGATAAATACAAAGACATACCAATTATTATGCTCACCAGTAAGGATGGCCTGTTTGACCGTGCACGTGGCAAGGTTGCTGGTGCCCAGAGTTATGTAACAAAACCTTTTACCAAGGATGATCTGCTCAATGCCATTGGGCAGGTGTCTGCTTAATAACACCGTAATCAGAGGTCGAAAATGGCGCACATATTGATAGTTGATGACTCGCCGACAGAAATTCATGTAATGAAAAACATCCTTGAAAAGAATGGCTATGAAGCCAGCTTTGCTACCAACGGTGAAGAGGGTGTGGAAAAAACCAGAGAGATCATGCCGGATCTGGTCTTAATGGATGTGGTAATGCCTGGTTTAAACGGCTTTCAGGCTACCCGTGAATTAAGCAAGAATCCCGATACCGCAGGAATACCCGTTATTATCGTTACAACCAAGGATCAGGAGAGTGATCGGGTTTGGGGGTTGCGCCAGGGTGCCAAGGAGTACGTCACCAAGCCTGTGGATGAAACTGAACTGATAACCAAGGTGAAGGCAATTTTGGGTTAACTGGAGAACAGGGGATGTCTAGCGCAAAGGGCGCATTTGAACTGTTACTCGATCTGGAGCAGAGTAATAGTCAAAGTCGTGAGATAGCTGAGCAGCAGTTACTGAATTCGGGACTTTTTCAATATGTCAGGTTTCGTGTCGCTGATAGTTATCTGATGGTGAAGGTAAATTCCATTTCCGAAATACTGCCACTCCCTGCCGTCACTCAAGTACCATTTACCAAACCATGGGTTGTCGGAGTCAGTAATATCCGCGGGGATGTCATACCTATTTCCGATTTCTCACAGTATTTGTTTCAACGAACGACTGAAAAAAATAAAAAAAACAAATTGATTATTCTTAAAGGCAAGGGTTTTAGTACGGCAGTTCTTGTGGATGAAGTTATAGGTATGACGGATGTTATAGAAAATGACATCGTTACCGATATATCCGAAATAGAAGAACAGATAAAACCATACATTATCGGAACTGTGACTCGAGATGAGCATAGCTATGGTGTTATGGATAGCAAGGCCCTGTTAACAGAATCGGGCTTTATGAAAGCAGCAATTTAGACAAGCATAATTATTAGGGTGTTTCAGGAGCAAGTAATGGCTAAAAGTATCCGTAGGAAAGGCATGAATCAAGGCAGTAGCAAGCTGCTCATTTTGTATGTCTCTGCTCTGTTGATATCCATTATTGCCTTGGCTGGTCTTTATGGATACGTTGCGGTAAAAAGCCTGCATGGCAAGCAATATACGGATCTTCTGGGTAAGAACAGAATTAACTCCCTGCATATAGCCAAATATGCATATCAGGCATCTCTGGGTGATCCTGATTCATTCAATGTACTTCAATCTTCACGTGACGACTTCGAAAAATCTTTAAATATCTTACTTAATGGTGATGAGACGGTTGGCTTACCAGCATCACCGGAAGAGGTATCGACAGAAATAGGTGAAGTGAAGGCTGCATGGGATGAGTTCCGTGACAAGGTCGATATCATCCTTGCATACCGCGAAAGCATGCTGGCGATGAAAAAATCGACTCAAAGTATCGAAGATATAACCCCCGGTTTGATAGCCATCTCCGACGAAGTCTCCGCAGATATGCTGGATACCCGTGCTCAACCCTATCAGATTTATATCGCTACACGACAGTTGATGCTGGGCCAGCGAATTGCACATAACGTGGATAAGGTATTGCTCGGTGGTTCCGGTTCGGCGGTTGCTGCAGATCGATTTGGACGGGACGCGGCACTGTTTAACCGTATTGTAAACGGCATGTTGAATGGAAGTGCAAAGATTAGTCGTGTTCGCAATAAGGATACGCGTGACAAAATCAAACAGGTATCCGAAAGATTTAATCTCTTAAGTACCCACGTTGGTCAAATACTTGAGCATTCGCCCGTTGTGTTCCTGGTAAAAGATGCCACCGCAGATATCATTGATGACCGAGAGGATGGTCATTTGAATCTGATGGAGAAGAAAATTGATGCCCTTGATAATGCCTATGCAGCCATTTCTTCTCGTTTGCAGACCTTGTCAGCCACGGCTGATGGATTCGGCTTGGCAGCATTTGTATTTCTGATTCTATCCGGTTTACAAATACGTAAAGATGCGCAGGCTCGATTTGCTGCAATTGAGCGTCAAAGTAAACTGGTGGAAGAGACCAATAGCCGTAATCAGATGGCAATCTTGAGACTGCTGGATGAGCTGGGTGATTTGGCGGATGGTGATTTGACGGTAAATACAACGGTTACCGAGGATATCACCGGCGCCATTGCAGACTCGATTAATTATGCGATAGATGCCATGCGCACGGTGGTAACGGCAATTAACGATACTACTGGTCTGGTATCAACTGCGGCTGATGAAGCTCAGGCTAAAGCACGCCAGCTGGCTTCTGCCAGTGATGATGAGGCTGCGAGGATAAATGACGCCAGTCAGGATATCTTTATCATGGCCAATACCATTGATGATATGTCGCGCGAGACAGCGGCGCTGGCCGAAGAGGCAGAAAAATCACATTCCATCGCGGTCGCGGGTGCCGATGCGGTAAAACGTACCATAGAAGGTATGGATAGTATTCGTGAAAACATTCAGGATACCTCCAAGCGTATCAAACGTCTGGGTGAAAGCTCACAACAGATCGGAGACATTATCGAGATCATTGATGACATCTCTGAGCAAACCAATATTCTCGCCTTGAATGCATCCATACAATCTGCCATGGCAGGTGAAGCGGGTCGTGGTTTCTCGATCGTAGCTGAAGAGGTTCAACAACTTGCAGAGCGAGCTACAAACTCAACACGCCAGATTGAAGCATTAATAAAGTCCATCCAGACAGAGACCAATGAGGCGATAGAGTCGATGGAGCAAAGTACTCAAGGGGTGGTCTCGGGAGCAAAACTTGCACAGGAAGCCGGTGAATCCCTTAAGCACATTGAAGATGTATCACAGCAGCTTGCTGAACTAATACACAACGTATCAAGTAGCTCACATCAGTACGTGGAAGAAGCGGAACATATTCGAGTGAACATGCAGGGAATCCGTGAGAGTGCGATAAAATCATCAGATGATATTACTATGACAGCAGAAATTATCGGTAACCTGTCAGCTCTATCAGATGAACTGAATAAATCGGTAGCTGGCTTTAAGCTGCCACAGAAGTGATTAGTGCGTAATGCAAACAGAGATTAGTCATTCACTTAGGCATCATGTTTATCGTGAGATCGACGCATCATTGCGTGATGCACGATATGCACTTGAGGCTTATCTTGATGAAAACAGTGAAGGTACAGAGTTTTTCGACTGTATAAAACTGATCTCAGAAGTAAATGGTGCAATAGAAATTCTGGATCATGAAAGCCTTATTCTGCTGACCAATGCTCTGGTTAAATTGTCTGATGAATTAAAACTTGGGCGAATTGATGAACCAGAGGCCGCACTGGCTCTATTGCTGAAAGGCATGCTGGAAATACCAAACTATCTTTTTTTACTTGAGCATGATGCTGTTGAGTATGAGCGTTTTTATGTGCCATTGGTAAATGAAATTTACAGGGTATTGGGTCAGAAAATTTTTCTTGATGATGAACCTGAGGTAAATGCAAATAATAGCGAAGAGTCACTAGTTCCTCTGGATAATCTGGTATTGGGTGATAAAGTAAGGGACTATTTCAAAACAAAACGTCCCGAATATCTACATGCCTTATTGGCTTTTTATAAAAACCCCCAGATTTCCAGCGCCGAAAGACAAGCATTATATGATGTAATTGAAGATCTTGCGGTTACTACACAGAATACTTCTGTTGGTGAATACTTCAAATTAGCCGGGTTAGTGCTTATACACGACCTTGATTCCACACCAGATTCCCTGCGCAGTATCAAACTGCTTTTTGGCAGGCTGGATTCATTGATTAAATCTATTATCACTCATGATGAACTCGTAGATAATGCAGAATTTATTCATCTTGCTAATAAGCTGGTTGGTAAGGCTGTTCTATTAAAATCGGATGATTCTGAAGTAGAAAAAGTGCAGCAAAAATTTCCAGCTAATGTGATTGTTAATCCGGCAGTTTCTGATATAAGAAAGTACCGTGATTTTGTTGAAGGCCCTAACACAGAATCATTTGAGTCTATTGCACATATTATTCGCGTTGACCTTATTCAATTAAAGGAAAGTTTCGAAACTTTTCTTGCAGATAAAAATTTGTACCATCTTGATGGTACTGTCCAATTATTAGTAAATATTGTTAATGTTCTTGAGTTGTTGGGTTTTGTTGAGAATAGCCAATCATTATCGGTATTGGCTGATGAGTTGGCAGAATCTATAAAAGGGCAGGTTATAGAACAAGAGTTTCTTGACAGATTTTCTGTGGAGATAGTCGATCTTGAACGTAATGTAGAGTATTTGGCGCAAATCCGATCAAGCAAAACAGATAGTTTTTCAGAAGATGTTTCAGTACTGGAATTAAACTCTGCACAAACCGAATATATCCGGCAGATTAAGGATGCTGTAAACAAGTTATCTGTACATTTGGTTGAGATTAAAAAAAGTTCGGACAAGATGGAGCTGAAAGAAAATATTATAAATGAATTGCAGGTATTGAAAGGTGTTATCGGTTTTTATTTTGGTGACAAGTTAGATGCTATATTTCAGTCGTTTATAAAATTCGTGACTGAACTGAGTGGTAAAAATTCTGATAATGTACTATTTCAAAACTATGCAGATCGTCTAATTGATATTGAAGCTATCTGTGTATCGTATATAGAAAATTATACGGACACAGAGGAGCTTATTAATCAGTTAGAGCAGGACATAGTCACTGATTCTAAACCAGATGAAGTACTTCCAGACGCTGTTTTGGCTGAAAGTGATGCGCTGGAGTCATTCGTTGGCGAATTAGCCGAGAATATAAAAGTAGTATCTAGCACACCAGACTCTGGCCTGGATTCCTCCAAGGGAATTGAAGATCCTTTTACTGATGCAGAATTTGATTTTTTACTTTCAGCGCTCGAAACGGAAATTCCATCAGACTCGACGATACCATTGGATGCAACGGCGAGTTCCGTATCATTTATAGAAGATGCCATAGAACCACTGAATGTAATCAATTACTTGCAGCCAAAATGGATGGATAATATATCCGACCAGGAATTGCTTAATGAGGTACGTAGCTCATACCAAACACTAAAAACTCTCGCTGAAAATAACCAGCAGAAAGAAATAGCTGAGCTATGTCATCATCTGGTTGATATGATTACAGCAATAGAACAGCAAACTATCAGTTATTCTATGGCATTGGGCGATATCCTTGCCGAATCTGAAAAAGAGCTTATTAAAATAATTAGCCTGGCCGATGCTGGAATACAAACTGAAGATCTTGAGCCTATCAAGGAATTGGCAGAGTCGATTGGAGCTTTGTTGAAACATGTTGCACCTGTTGAATATGCTGAACTTACGGATTCCAAAGTAACGGAGAGTAAAATTCAATTAGCTCTGGATAGTGAGTTATATGAAATATATGAAAAAGAAACTCAGTCTCACTTAAATACAATTAAAATATTTTCTGAAAATAATCTTGGCGATCTGATTTCAGACGACGTTATTCGTGCTTTACATACGATGCACGGTAGTTCTCATATGGCAAATGTTCATGATATGGCTGCTATAACCGGTGAACTTGAAGATAAATTTTTGGATCTTCAGGGTAATGGATTCCGACAGAATAGCGCGACATCAGAATTGTTGTCGGAATTTGTTGATACAACAATATTAATGTTGCCTTTGTTATTGCAAGATGGTGCTGAATATCCTGATAAATCCGATTTCATTGAAAGAATTAAATCAATCACTAATAAATCTGATAACGAAGACAGACTTGCTGATGTAACAGTACATGTTGATAGTAATGATGAGCTTCTTGAAATCTTCCTCGAAGAAGCTCAAGAAATATTGTCTGGCCTTGATGTCGTATTAACTAAATGGCAGCAGGAACTGGATAACAAAGAGATTATTCACGAGCTGGAACGGGCTCTGCATACATTGAAGGGCGGTGCGAGAATGGCATCGCTGCAAATACTTGCTGATATTAGTCATGCGGTAGAGTCAAAGCTAAGGTCATTTCTTGATGAAGGCGATGGCGATCTTGCTGCTTTAAGTGACATGGTATCGCTGTCTGTAGAGCAGCTGGTAAATATAGTTGAATCCATATTATCCAAAAGAGATATCATAGTTTCTGGGAATTTGCTTTCCTTACTCGAACTTGCCGAAGCATATGCTGTGCCGTCACCTTCCGTAGATGCTGAGCCTGAAATGGCCATTCACGATGTCTCATTTGTAGATTCATTTTCAGAACTTGTGCTGGATAATGAGCTTGATCTCGATGCCGAGCTTGATACTTCTATAGAACTCAACACAGATATTCTTCTGGATTCCGTTATAGATTTGGATGTTGCTCTCGATTTGGATGATGAGAATGAGGAACTTGATATCCCTCTGCAACTGAATGAGCCAGAATTGGTGGAACCGTTCATTGATAGTGCATTGTCTGAATCAGTCTCGCCTGATACAAAAACACATACTGAATCAGAAGATGTTGACGCATCCGAATCTTCTCAATTAGAGCAAATCCGTGTGCGTGCGGACATTCTTGATTCTTTGGTGAAACAGGCGAGTGAAAGTAATACCGTAACCTCCAGTTTTGAAAAGCATCTGACTGAGTTTAAAACCAATATGGATGAGATGAATTCAACGGTGGAGCGACTTAAGGCTCAGCTTAGACAACTGGAGATAGAAACAGAATCACAGATAGTTTATAGAATGGATGGCTCAACAGGATCTATAAGCAACGATTTTGATCCTCTGGAATTTGACCGGTTTACGCAGTTGCAGACTTTGTCTAGAGGAATGGTTGAAAGCCTTAGTGATCTGGAGAATATAGAGTCATCGATCAAAAAGGAACTACGAAATTCTGAAAAGACACTTTCCTCGCATTCGCGTGTTAGCCAAGACCTTCAAGATGGTCTGTTACGCACGCGCATGACGCCATTCAAAACAGTGTTGCCGAGATTGACTCGCGTCGTATCACAAACATCACGTGAGTTGTCTAAGCCGGTTGAATTACATACACATGGTGATGATGTCGAAGTAGATGGGACCTTGCTGGCAAAAGTCGTTTCACCCATAGAGCATATTCTGCGAAATGCCGTATATCACGGTATAGAAAGGACAGAAATTCGTGCTGCCAGAAAGAAACCTGATTTGGGTAATGTCTCATTAAACATCGAATATGAAGGTGCTAATCTTGTTATTACGATAAGTGACGATGGTGGTGGTCTGGATACAGATGCGGTGCGTAGTAAAGCCGTACAACTGGGTGTATTGCCAGAAAATGCGGTTATCAGTGATGAGGATGCAGCCCAGCTGATACTGGAGTCCGGTCTCAGTACTGCCAATGAGTTATCACAAATATCCGGCCGTGGTGTAGGGATGGATGTCGTAAATACTGAGGTCCGTACCGTTGGTGGAACTCTTCATATTGCAACAAAGAAAAATCGCGGTACGACATTTACCTTGCATCTGCCCTCGAAAATGTCACTGCTACAGGCACTGTTAGTGACAGTTGGTCATTCACATTATGCAATACCTGTGGTTGGTATAGATGGTATAGAAACGTATGATGCTGAAAAGCTCAGGGCTTGTCTTCAAAGTGATGATGCGTTAACTGAATGGGCAGATGATACCTATCATGTAGTCGGTCTTGAACAGTTACTTGAAACCGGGAAAGATAGTTATATTAATCCTGCGAGTAAATATACCGTGATTTATACTCGCTTTGCTGAACATCGGTATGCTATCTACGTCGACTCATATATGGGTAATAAAGAAATAGTTACCAAACAGTTTGGTCCCCAGTTTGATGAGGTTCGTGGCGTTCAGGGAGCAACAATCTTATCTGATGGAACACTTGCTCTGATACTGGATTTGTCTACTTTGGTTCGGCCTGGTATCAAGGCTGTATTATCAAAGTACAGTTCCAGTAATACTGAACTTGATTCGCGTGCTACTGTACTGGTGGTTGATGATTCTATAACTGTAAGGCGAGTATCGGAAAAGTTCCTTGAAAGAAATGGATATAATGTCCTGACTTCAAAAGATGGCATAGATGCCATCTCTATTCTGGAAGAACATACCCCTGATATACTTTTGCTCGATATAGAAATGCCTAGAATGAACGGTTATGACCTGCTACAGCATATTCGCAGAGATGAGCGACTGAAAGAACTACCGGTCATTATGATTACATCCCGTACGGGTGAAAAACACCGTGATAAAGCATTTGAGCTCGGAGCAAATGATTACTTTGGCAAGCCATATAATGAAACCAAACTTGCTGCCAGAATAAACGAATTAATTCAATAGTATGAGTCTGATGAATTCTACCACTAAGCTCCGTTGTATATTATTGCCAACAACCGATTATAAGCTCATTCTTCCGCATAGTTCGGTCGAAGAAATATTGCCATTTGCCGTAATTGAAGAGACGGTGAATAGTAGTAACTATATTATGGGGATGCTGAACTGGCGACGTTATAAACTACCCCTTATCTCCATGGAAGCACTGAATAATCAGTCTAAGCCTGAGATAAAACGTAGAACCCGGGCTGCAGTAGTACAATTTGTCAGTGCTGATGGTGAGCTGAAGTTTTTTTCTATCATCTTGTCAGGTATGCCAAAGATGATCGTTCTATCAGCGGCGGATATGATCGATGTCGATGACGATAGTCGTCCTGCATGTACGGCAAAAAAAGTATCGATAAATGGCGAGCAGGTTTATATTCCGGATATGTCCGCCATTGAGTATGTATTAAATAAAGTTCGTAAATAGCTCAAAAGTCCCCGGCAAGCATTTGTATAACGGATAGTACTGCTATCGGAGCCGTTTCCGTTCGTAATACACGGTTACCCATCTTTATTCCTGTCAAAAAATGTTTGTTTGCAATATTTATTTCCGCTTCACTAAATCCACCTTCAGGGCCGATGAATATATTGCAGTTGCTAAATCCTGGTTGAATTGATGACAGATTTTGGTCTGCTTCCGGAGTCAGTATGTAACTGTTTTTACTCTCTATCGCGCCTAGAGCATCGATAAAGTTGATTATAGGGTGAAGTTTCGGAATGACAGCCCGGCCAGATTGTTCACAGGCGCTAATAATAATCTTCTCCCAATGCAGGATTTTTTTCTGCAGACGTTTCTCATCAACCCTGACCACCGTTCTCTCACTGATAATCGGCGTGATCTCACTTACCCCCAGCTCGATGGACTTCTGAATGGCATTATCCATCCGATCGCCTTTGGAAATTGCCTGGAACAGGTGAGTATGAACAGGAGATTCATTGTCTATATCGATCTTATCGTGTAACTGGATGGTAGAAGACCTTTTAGAGGTTTCACTGATTATGCCGTTGAAGTCACTGCCACTACCATTAAACAAGATGACAGAGTCCCCTTCTCGCAGTCGCAATACAGAGTGTATATAGCGGTGCTGCTCAGCAGGAAGGAGCGCCTGTGAATCTGGCCTTAGTTCTGTATTGATGTAGAGTCGAGTATTTTTCATAGGTCTATTTTAAGTGATATTCCGATAATTCACCAAGTTGTGACACTTTACTACCAATGTTTCGAGCTTATTATCCGATAGATATAAGTCAAAGACTAGGAAGGGAACAACATGGAACGCAATAAGAAGAAACTGATACCACTCATCACTCTATTCGTACTTTTAATACCCGTGGTATATCTCCAGGCCGTTCCACCAGCCTTTATCCCAGGCAAGTTGATCAGTCAAAGTTATCAACCAGACAGGGTGTTGGTTAAATTTCGATCAAGTGTCAGTGGCCCTCAGGCCATGTCTGATATTCATAAAGAAAATCTGAATATAGCCAAAGAATATCAGGTCGTTAGTGGTTTGAAGCTGGTAACAATTCCTCCCGGTCAGACATTGGAAAATGTCATATCGAGACTATCCAAAAATCCGAATGTCGAGTATGTCGAGCCGGATTATCTCGTTTCGCAAAACAATACAAACGATACCAGTATTGGTCAACTGTGGGCATTTAACAATACTGCACAGACGGTTAATGGTGTTACAGGCACCACAGATGCCGATATGAATGTATTTGAGGCATGGACCAATACAGGTATTACTGGTGACAGCGCCATGGTGATCGCGGTTATCGACTCGGGAGTGAAATATGATCACCCCGATTTGGTGAATAATATGTGGGTCAATCCCGGTGAGGTAGCCGGTGATGGAATC
>Ga0224506_10002414_pt1 | contig 12709 bp, 14 predicted proteins | sample SF_Jan12_sed_USG_2_FD_169108 | JGI IMG/M metagenome (GOLD analysis project Ga0224506, IMG submission 169108) | Sediment microbial communities from San Francisco Bay, California, United States - SF_Jan12_sed_USGS_8_1 | ecosystem: Environmental > Aquatic > Marine > Sediment | place: USA...
CCGCGACCATAGACTGTGCGAATGCAGAAACTTCTGACTGTCGTCCTGGCAGCCGCCATGCTGGTCGCCTGTTCCGGCGACGAAGGCGCAGAGCGCACCCCCGCTGAGGCGATGAACGCCGCATCTCTGGCGGTTTTGTCCGCACCGTCCTTCTCGTTTCAGGTCAGCTATGTTGGCGACCCGGTGGAGGTTCAGGCTGGTTTGGCTCTTGATCGGGTCGATGGCGTATTTGAAGCACCAACGAAGTCGAGTGCCGATGTCCGGGTAAAAACGCTCGGACTCACCGCGATTCTTGAGGTTGTTACCGAGGGTGATCGTCTCTGGCAGAAGGTCCCGTTCGCGGAGAACTTTGAGGAGGTCGAGGGCGGTGATCTCATTACCGGCACCGACATCTTTTCCGAAGATGGCCTCGGTGCTCTGCTGCGCGAAGATGTGTCCGAACTGGCCTTCGGCGGGGAAGCCGAGTTGGAGGAATTTCCGGGTGAAACGCTCCAGACCGTCACAGGGATCGTCTCGGGTGAACGCCTCAATACGCTCACCCTTGGCTACCTGCAGGGAACGGCGGCCGACGTCATGTTCTATCTCGCCGGCGATGAGGTCCGCCGGATCGTGATTGATGAAACCGACGTCGAGTTGCCCCGGTCGTGGACCATCGACCTGTGGGCGTACGGACAACCCGTAGACATCGTTATTCCGTGACTGAGCGGCGACTCCAGATTGCGATCGGGTTGCCGGTACTGTTGGGAGCCCTTGACCTAACCGTCATCTCTGCCGTGCTGCCGGTGGTTGTTGCTGAATTGGATTTGCCGGTCCCTGGCGGGATCAGGCAGGCATCGTGGCTCGTGACTGGCTATTTGATCGCCTACGCGGTGGGCATTCTCGGCGCCGGCCGCCTCTCTGATCGTTACGGATCGGCGCCGGTGCTGCGCTGGGGATTACTGCTATTTGCCGCTGGTTCCGTGGCGGTTGCCGTCTCTGGGCCGTGGTCAACCAGGCTCGTCCAACAGCTTGCCTATCGGTCCATGGAAGCCCGCCCGGCGGCCGAGTTCGTCGCGTTGTGGGTGCTCGTGGCCGGTCGCAGTTTCCAAGCTCTCGCCGCCGGTGCGATCGTCCCGGCCGGGATGGCTTATGGTTGGAAACAGCTGGGTTCTCAGCGTTGGCTCGGCTTCGTGGCCGCAGTCGATCTGGTCGGTTGGACCCTTGGCCATCTCTACGGCGGCATCATCGTACGACTGGCCGACTGGCGGTTGGCGTTTTGGATCAACGTGCCGTTCGTAATCGTGTCTCTCGTGATGCTCCGCAACATCAGATCGGAAACGTCAAAGGAGATCGTCATGCCATGGGCGAGGCTGGCCGTCGTGGGGTTTGGCCTGGGAGCCGCGATGATCGGGATCGGCGGCGTCGAGGGAGCGGCCACCGCTATTCAACCGATCTGGTTGGCGTTGGGAGTGGCGGCGGTGGCGGTGGGTTTGGCGGGAAACGTGAATGCGCTCCTTCCGGTCAAAGAGGTTCTACGAAATCCGGGTGCGCTCATTGCCAATGTGGCGCTCGGTTTTGTCGTGTTTGTGGTTCTGGCGTTGGTCCCGCTGTTCGTCTCGGTACTCATCGAGTCGGACCTTCAGCGGGCCGGGTGGGTGTCGGGATGGCTGCTGTCGGCCTTTACGGTTCCGATGGCTGTGGTTGCCTGGCTGGCCGCCAAGGCCCCCCGCCGGCGGGCGCGCTGGCTCGGCGCGGCTGGGGCGGTAGCTGGGTTCCTGTTGGTGAGCCGTTGGGACCCAACCGTTACGGGCCTGGTACCGGGCCTGTTGCTCCTCGGGGTTTCGCTCGGGGTTTGGTTCGGGCCGTTGGCCGAGGCCGTACTCAACCTGGTGCCGGCTCATGAGAGCGGGGGAGGGTCGGGGATCGTGATCCTGACCCGATTGATCGGCATGGCGATCGGCACGGCCACGTTGACGAATTTCGTCTTATCGAGGGTTCCAGCGGTCACCACGGCAGATGCACTCATAGCCGATTTGTTGGATGTTTTTCACGATGCGGCATATCTCGGGGTTGCCGGGGCCGTGCTTCTGGCCGGCGTATCCCTCTTGTCCATCGGGGGGTCGTCCGGCTCGCTTTGACGGTTCTCCAACCCATCGCCTAGCATGGTGCAGCCCCCGTACGTGGAATGCGTTCGTGGCGCGTCGTTCTTTTTCGAAATACCGCAAAGGTTTCACTGTGAAGTTCCAGAAAACACACTCAACCAAGCCCGCCGCAGTAAAACGCGAGTGGTTCGTGGTTGATGCGACCGATCTACCGCTCGGCCGCCTATCGTCTGAAGTCGCCCGCGTCTTGCGCGGCAAGCACAAGCCCAGCTTCGCACCGCACCTCGATGTTGGTGATCATGTCGTGATCGTCAATGCTGAAAAGGTGGCGGTGACCTCGAACAAGTCCGAATCCAAGATCTACTACCGCCACTCCGGGTTTCCCGGTGGTCTGCGTGAACAGTCGTTCGAGGAGTTGATGGAAAAGTACCCAGAGCGGATTATCGAGAAGGCCGTGACAGGCATGCTCCCCAAGAATCGGCTGGGTCGCCAGATGGCCACCAAACTCAAGGTCTATGCCGGGCCAGATCATCCGCACCAGGCCCAGCAGCCTTCCGAGCTAGTTCTCGACATCCGAAAGGTGGTTGCCTGATGGCAAAAGCACAGCCATTGGCCATCGCAACTGGCCGACGCAAAAGCTCTGTGGCGCGAGTTCGCCTTTATCCAGGGACCGGCCAGGTGACCCTCAACGGGAAGCCAGTCACCGAGTACTTCTCTACCGCGGCTCAACAGAACCGGGTTACGACCCCGCTCAAAGTTGTTGAGCTCGCCGAGCGCTATGACGTAGTCGCCTCCGTCGAGGGCGGAGGCACGACCGGTCAGGCCGACGCCATCCGGTTGGGTATCGCCCGGGCGATCATCTTGCTCGATCCGGAATTGCGACCTGCCTTGAAGAAGGAAGGCCTTCTCACTCGTGACAGCCGCAAGGTCGAGCGCAAAAAGTACGGCCTTCGCAAGGCTCGTCGGGCACCGCAGTACACCAAGCGCTAGGTCGTCATGCTCCGCGATGGGCATCGACTCTTTGGCACTGACGGAGTACGCGGGGTCGCCAACACCAGTCTGACCCCCGAGTTCGCCCTCGGTTTGGGTCGAGCGGCCGGTGAACTCCTCGATATCGGTCCGGTCGTGGTTGGTCGCGACACTCGCCGATCAGGGGAGATGCTCTCCAGCGCCATGCAGGCCGGGTTTCACGCCGTCGGCATTGACACCGTAGACGTCGGCGTGCTGCCTTCGCCGGCGATCGCCCACGCCACGGCGCACTCAGCGGCCATGATGGGGGTCGTCATATCGGCGTCGCACAACCCCGCACCGGATAATGGCATCAAGCTGTTGGGTGGCGACGGTTACAAGCTGACCGACGCCGCCGAGGACCGCATCGAATCCCGGTTGCGCCGGGGTCAACCGTGGCGCAACCCGGTCGGACCGCAGGTAGGCACGCGGTTTGTCAGCCAGGAGGCCGGCGAGGCATACGTGCAGTCAATTGTGAACGCTGCCCAACACTCTTTTCGGGGGATCGACTTCGTTCTCGACACCGCCAACGGCGCAGCTTTCAAGACTGCGCCGGAAGTCTTCCGTCGCCTCAAGGCGTCCATCGAGGTAATCGCGGCCGATCCCGATGGAACCAACATCAACGAAGGGGTGGGCGCTACCCATCCGGAGGCGCTCGCCAGGGTGGCCAATGGACGGGTTGGGTTTTCATTCGATGGTGACGCCGATCGCCTCATCGCGATTGACGAGGACGGTCTCCCCGCCAACGGAGATGTCGTGATGGCGATCATTGCCCGGCACCTGAAAGAGCGTGACGAGTTGAAGAACAATCTTGTCGTGACCACCGTCATGGCGAACCTCGGCTTCCACAAGGCCATGCAAGCTTTGAATATCAACGTGGAGACGGCTGCGGTCGGGGATAGATACGTGCTCGAATCCATGAAGAAGCTAGGGGCTGATTTTGGCGGTGAACAATCGGGCCACATGATCTTTCTCGACACCTCCACCACCGGTGATGGAACGCTGAGCGCCGTAAAACTCGCTGACGTCATGGCTTCCACGGGCAAGCAGCTTCGGGAGTTGCGTAAGGAAGTCATAACCGAGTTTCCCCAGGTGCTCCGTAACGTTCGGGTCGGTGATGCCTCCGGTCTGGCGGACGCCGAGTTGTTGTGGGCGGCGGTTGCCGACGTCGAACGTGAACTCGGCGACGACGGTCGGGTGCTGGTCCGTGCCTCGGGTACCGAACCAGTGATTCGGGTTATGGTTGAGGCTGCCGAGAAGTCTGTCGCGCTCGCCAAGACGGACGAGTTGGTCGGAGTCGTCCGGAACGCGTTCGCCTAGCTCCCTCGTTAGGCCTAACTGGGTAGTTAGTGTGCGGCTATGCGCATTATCGGGGTTGGAGTGGATCTGGCCGACATCGGGCGGGTGGCCGACGTCCTCGAGAAATACCCGAGATTCGCCCAACGTTGCTTTACCGAGCATGAACAGGAGTACGCGTTCCGGTTCGCCAATCCGTCACGCCGTCTCGCCGCTCGTTTCGCCGGTAAGGAAGCGGTGATGAAGTCGATGGGGACTGGCTGGCGGCGGATCCGCTGGACCGACGTGGAAATCACCGGAGGTGGGAAACCGACCGTGAACATCTTTGGAACCGCCGCAGCCCGAGCTGCCATGATCGGGGTCATCGGATTTGAGGTGTCGATCACCCATACCGACGATCAAGCCATGGTGTTTGCGATTGCGTTGGGCGAGCATTGATCTGACGGCCCTGTGGCCGGTTGAGGCAGATGCTATTTGCGGCTGGCAGCACTAGCGTTGCCGGTATGCGGCCCGTCCTTACAGCTTCCGGTTCGACTGAACTCGACGAGGCATCCACCACTCCGCAGGGTATTTTGATGGACCGTGCCGGCTTGGCGGTCGCCCTGGCCGCCACGGAGATGGGCGTCGCATACGGAGATCGGGTCGTGGTTCTCACCGGGGCGGGCAATAACGGCGGCGACGGATATGTGGCCGCCCATTACCTGGCCAAGCGTGGTGTCGACGTCACCGTGCATCCGTTCGCGCCCCCGGCGGGCGAGCTAGGCAGGGCAGCAGCCGAACGGGCCGTCCGCAGCGGAGCGAAGATTCGCCCATGGCCCGACACCGTTGCGACTCCGGCGCTGGTGATTGATGCCTTGTTTGGTGTCGGGTTCCATGGACGACTCCATGACCGGATCCTTCCGTGGACCCGGGTTGGGGCGCCAGTGTTGTCGGTAGACATTCCGTCCGGCGTCGACGCCACGACGGGAGAAGTTGATGGCGCGGCGTTCCGGGCGACGAGGACTGTTACGTTTCACGCGTTGAAGGTCGGTCATCTGCTCGGAGTCGGCAATGAACTGAGCGGCGTCGTCACCGTCGCCGACATTGGCCTCAGCGGAGAGAACGCCCTGTTTTCGATCGCCGACGAATCGGACGCTGTGCCACCTGCCCGATCTCGGAATGCCCACAAGTGGTCGGTCGGGTCGGTGATGGTCGTGGGGGGTTCGCCAGGTATGACCGGGGCGGCCGGCCTGGCGGCCCAGGCGGCCATTCAGTTCGGAGCTGGAGCCGCCGCGGTAGCTGTCAACGCCGGAAACCAACACGATTACGTGCCATTCCCTGACCTGCTGCGACCGGTGCTCGGAGAGCATGATCAGTGGACCAGCGCCGATGTCTCCACCGTCCTGGAGGCCGCCTCGCGCTTTGACGTGCTGGTGATTGGCCCCGGGTTGGAGGGATGCGACGAATTCGTCGCCCAACTTATGGAGCGACGGGGCGGTTCGGTGTTGCTCGACGCCGGCGGCTTGCGGATCCCCGGGGTGATCGAAGTCCTGGCCCAAAGGTCCGGCGAAACGCTCGTCACTCCCCACGCCGGCGAATTCCTGGCCATGACCAACGAACCCGGCACCCACGAATCAGCTGCCCGGTTGGCGAAAGAGACCGCATCCACGGTGCTGCTGAAGGGTTCCCCCACGTTCATTGCTTCACCACCTGGAGCGGGAGGCGATCTCGTCGCGGTGACTACCCCTGGCCCGGAGCTGGCCACGATTGGAACGGGCGATGTTCTGGCGGGCATGATCGCCGCCCGGTGGGCCTCGGGCTTCGACGTCGCGACGGCAGCACTATCGGCCACATACTGGCACGGCGTCGCCGGAGCGGAACTGGCGAAAACTTGCACCGTCACGGCGGGTGGCCTGCTGACGGAAATCGGGCGCTGGGGACGATGAGACCTACTCGAGTCGTCGTCGACCTGGCAGCAATTACGGCCAACGTTGCAGCCCTGAAGGCGTATGTGCAGGGTGCGATCGTGTGCCCGGCGGTGAAGGCCGACGGCTACGGTCATGGCGATGTGCCGGTTGCCAACGCGGCAGTCGCCGGTGGCGCCGACTGGCTTTCGGTGGCGACCGTCGAGGAAGGTATTCGCCTGCGCGAAGCTGGTGTCGAGGTACCGATCTTGCTGCTATCGGAGCCGACCTTAAGTTCGGTGGCGTCGGTGATCGCCTGGGATCTCTGCGCAACGGTGTACAGCCAACCGTTCGTGCAGGCACTCGCCAGCCTCGTCAGCCATCCAACCAGCGTGCATCTCAAGGTCGATACCGGAATGCATCGGGTGGGCGCAACGCCCGAACACGCCCTCACCCTCGCCAGGATGATCACGGACATCCCGAACTTGGAGTTGGAAGGGGTGTGGTCTCATCTCGCCGTGGCGGACTCCGATCCCGACTTCACGCATGTTCAGCAGCAACGGTTCTCGAATTTTCTGGATAGCCTCGGTGCGGCAGGGATTCATCCGCCGATTCGCCATTTGGCCAACACCGCCGGCATCTTTGCGGGCCACGAATACTGGTTCGACATGGTTCGTCCCGGCATCGGGATCTACGGCTTGCCACCGAACCCGGAAGTGGACCCACCCGTCCCCTTGACGGTGGCGTTGCGCCTCGAATCGGCGGTCTCGCATATCCAGCGCTTGGAGGCGGGTGAGCGTCCCTCGTATGGGCGCCGCCGTCCGTTGAGTCGAGAGGCGACCGTCGTTACGGTCCCGATCGGTTACGCCGATGGGTACGGACGGGGGCTGAGCGAGGCGGAGGTGCTCATCGGTGGAGCCCGCTATCCGGTGGCCGGCACCGTCACCATGGACCAGATTTTGGTGGACGTCGGCGACGCTGAGATCTCGATTGGAACTCCGGTTGTCCTCATCGGACGGCAGGGTGAAGACGAAATCACCGCCACCGAGTTGGCTGACCGTCTCGATACGATCAACTATGAGGTCGTGGCGCGTCTCGGCTCGCGCTTGAGAAGGGTGTATCAACCGTGAGTCTGACAAGTATCGCTGGTGTGCGGGTTGGCCATTGGACCCACGATGTGGCCCAAACCGGTTGCACCGTAGTCATCCCGCCAACTCCCAACGTGGCCTACGCGGAGGTGCGTGGAGCTGCCCCGGGTAGCAGGGAGTTGTCGCTGCTCGGGGCGGGAATGAGCGTCCAGCAAGTCTCGGCGATCGTTCTCACTGGCGGCTCGGCGTTTGGTTTGGCCGCCGCAGACGGTGTCATGGCGGGATGCGAGGACGATGGGGTGGGCCATCCAACTCCTGGTGGCGTGGTCCCCATCGTGCCCGCGGCCGTAATCTACGACTTGATGGTCGGCGACGGGTCGATCCGGCCAATCGCCGCAAACGGAAGGGCCGCCTACGAAGACGCCTCCGATCGCCCGGTGCTGTCTGGACCGTTCGGCGCAGGGGCAGGGGCTACCGTAGCCAAATGGCGCGGTCCGGACGCCACCCGGCCGAGTGGCATTGGGTCCGGTCTCATGGCCACCGGCGGGGTTCAGGTGGCAGCTCTGTCGGTTGTCAATGCTCTCGGCGACGTGTATCGACTCGACGGCACCCCCTTGACCGATGGACCCGGCATGGGCCGCGAGCCCACCAACCCGCCGATGTTGCCCGGGCCGGATGGGATCTTGACCAACACCACTCTCGTCTGCGTTATCACGGATGCGGTGGCTGACCGAACGGTGCTATCTCGCCTGGCCATCCGTGCCCACGATGCGATGGGAGCCATGATCGCTCCGGTACACACCCGATTCGACGGGGACACTGTCTTTGTTATCTCGACCGGCCAGGCCGGCCCTGCCCAGGAGGAATTGTTGGGTGAGGCGGTATTCCTGGCTGTTGCCGACTCCATCTCCGCTGCCGTGGAGAGCCGTGGATGAAAGTCCGCGACGGCTTAGAGTGATGGTCACATGTACACAATGACTTCAAAGGATGCCGCGGCGACCATGGGGGCCGGCCGACGGTTGGCTGCGCTCGTCCGCCCTGGCGACGTGATTACGTTGAGTGGGCAGCTTGGAGCCGGAAAGACTACCTTCGCGGCCGGATTCGGTGAGGGTTTGGGTATCGATGAACCGGTCACCAGTCCCAGCTTCGTGTTGGTGAGGACCTACCGATCTGGCTTTACGCCGTTGGTCCACGTTGACGCGTATCGGCTAGGTTCTCTCGGAGAGTTCGAAGACCTTGATGTGCTGGATGAGGCGTCTGAAGGCGTCCTGCTCATCGAGTGGGGCGAAGCCGTCGTTGGGGTCTTGCCAGAAGATCATCTCCGGATTCACCTCGCCGTCGATCTCGACGAAGCTGAGACACGCACAATTACGTTCCACCCGAGTGGTGGCTGGATGCAGCGACCGCTGGAGGAAGTGACCGAATGAAGCTGTTGGCGATCGAAACCGCCACCGCCGGGGCGTCTGTCGCGCTCGGAGAGGGCCGCAATGTGGTGGCATCCGCCCAGCGAGTCGATCGGCGGGGCCATGGCTCATTCCTCGTTTCGGCGCTTGATTTCTGCTTCGATCAAGCCGGATGGACTCCCGGCGAACTCGATGCCATCGTGGTTGATGTCGGCCCCGGACTCTATACGGGAATCCGTGTGGGGCTGGCAACGGCTCAGGGCCTGGCCGCGGCGCTCGGGGTGCCGGTCATCCCGGGGTCCTCGCTCAATGCCATGGCCGTTCGTGCCGCCACCGGCCGCCGCCATATCTGGTCGATCGTTGACGTGCGACGCGGTGAGTTCGCGGTTGCTTCCTACAACCCGGTTCCGGGCGGCGTCGTCCGGGACGGTGCGAGCCAATTGGTAACGCCCGATCACCTTCGGGCCATGATCGACAGCGATTCGAGGGATTCGTTGATGGTCGGCGACGTTGAGGCGCTTCCAGAGAGCTTTTTCAATGGGCTGCATCGAACTCGCCGGGGCTTGCCGCGTTATCCGGCGGCCGAAGCGCTATTGGAACTGGCGGTCCCGCGGGTCAACGCCGGGGAATACCCCCATCCATCGGAGCTTCGCCCGCTGTACATGCGAGAGCCCGACGTCAAGATCGGCTGGGATGAGTTACGGACTGAGGGGCCATGGTTCGAGTCGGCCTGACGTATCGATCGATGGAACCCGCCGACCTTGACGCGGTGACGGCCCTGGAGCAGGTGACCTATGCCACTCCCTGGTCCGAACAAGTCTTTCGGGCCGAACTTGCCCAAACGGATCGTATCTATCTGCTAGCCGAAGACGACGGCGCGCTGGCCGGGTACGCCGGGTTGATGCTGGTTGGAGATGAAGCCCATGTCACGAACGTCGCCGTCGATGACGCCTGGCGAGGGAAGCGGGTCGGTACCGGGTTGATGATGCGGCTTATCGACGGCGCCATTCATAACGGTGCCTCGCATCTCACGCTTGAAGTCCGGGCTTCCAATGTCATCGCCCAGGACCTCTACCGCCGGTTCGGCATGGCGCCGGTCGGGGTTCGAAAGAACTACTACCAAAACGAAGACGCCCTCATCATGTGGGCCCACGACATCAACGGCCCTGAATACGGGGAACGTCTCTCCCAGATCCGGGAGGGTCTCAATGCTTGAACCGACCGTGTTGGCCTTTGAAACCAGCTGCGACGAGACGGCCGTGGCAGTAGTCCGGGGTCGGACCATCCTCTCCAATGTTCTCTCATCCCAGACTGACCTGCACGCTCGCTTCGGAGGGGTAGTCCCGGAGGTGGCCGCTCGTGCCCACGTCGAGTCGATTCGTTCATTGACCCACCAGGCTCTCGGCGACGCCATGGTCCACCCCGATGATCTTGATGGAGTCGCCGCCACCCGGGGTCCCGGTCTGGTCGGGGCGTTGCTGGTCGGGTTTTCCTTCGGGAAAGCCACCGCCTGGGCCCGGCAACTCCCCTTCATCGGCGTCGACCACATGGAAGGCCATCTTTTTGCACCGTTGCTTGATCACGAAGGGTTCGCACCGCCCGCGGTGGTCGTCCTGGCGTCCGGTGGTCATAGCCAGTTGGTTCATGTCAAGGGATGGGGCGACTATCAGGTGTTGGGTCAAACCATCGACGACGCAGCAGGCGAAGCTTTCGACAAGCTTGCCCGATTCATGGGCCTCGGGTACCCGGGTGGCCCGGCCATCGATCGGGCTTCCGAAGGTGGCGACCCGGATGCCATCAACTTTCCACGCGCCCTGCCGGATCGGCCGTATGATTTCTCGTTCTCCGGACTGAAAACATCCGTGACGACGTTCATACGAAAAGCTCAAGAAGCCGGCAACCTTCCGCCGCTGGCCGATGTGGCCGCCTCATTGCAGGAAGCGATCGTGGATGTGCTCGTTACCAAGACGTTCAATGCCGTCGAAGCAACCGGAGTCGATCTGGTTGGGGCAGGCGGGGGAGTGCTCGCCAATCGTCGACTGCGGCAAAAGCTTCAGGCAGAGGCAGATCGCAGAGGCATCGGCCTCATGTTGCCCAGCCCGACCCTCTGCACGGACAATGCCGCCATGATTGGGGTAGCCGGTGCTCACTGGCTCGCCGAAGGTTCCTACTCGGCGTGGGACTCCAACGTTGACGCCTCGATGAAGCTCTGAGGCTACGACCCATCGGTGTCGTCGAGAACCTGATCCAGCGCCCGCGAAGCCTGTTCGACGATGCCCGGGTTGGTGTCCCAGTAGTACGGCATTGCCATCACTGCCTGGCACAGCGCCCAGCCGCGGCCCCGTAGCCAGGACGGGGAATCAACGGTGAGTTCGGTGCGAAAACGGTGCCGGCTTTCACCCGAAAAGGTGTTCCATGCGGGTATCAAATCACAGGCAGGATCCCCGGTGTTGAGGCTGCCCCAGTCAATCACTGCTGACAAACGGCCTCGAGTCGTCAGCAGATTGCCGGGTAGCAGATCGCCGTGAATCCAGACTTCTTCGCCGGTCCACGGTTCGGCGCCGAGCGACTCCTCCCAGGAGTCAATGACCGCGGCTGCATCGATTCGAGTTCCGAGTGTTGCGATGGAGCGCCGCACCTGTTGATCGCGCTCGGCCAGCGGACCGCCCCGTTCTCCGCGTTGGCGTTGAGGAGCAAACGACCGATCGACTTTGCGCAACGCTTTCACGAAGTCGGCGAGATCGACCGCTGCGGCGTTCAGGTCATCCAGCCCACTACTGGCGTCCTTGCCGGGTAACCACTCGTAGACCGACCAGGAGAACGGATATCCGGCGGCCGGTTGACCCATTGCCAGTTGAACGGGAACCGCCAGCGGCAGGTGCGGAACGAGGCGGGGGAGCCAGTTCGCCTCCTTGGCCGCCTGGTCGGTTGCCCAGGAGATCCTGGGCAAGCGCACGGCCAGATGTTTGCCGAGCCGATAGATGTCGTGATCGGTTCCGTACGACACGACCAACTCGATTGGTAAGCCGGCCCACTCTGGCATCTGACCTTCGAGCAACCGCCGAACCAGTTCCGGACTCGTCTGAATCTCACCGTCGTGCATCTTCACCCGTGTCACTCCACCCATTCTCCAGGGCTCCCCCAGGGTTCACAACCCGATTACGCAGGGTCCAGGATCACCCCTTGCCGACCGGGCATCGGCTGCCTCGATTGTTCAGCGACCAACAATGCAGCGACGTGAGCAAGCGAACGACAGGGGGAAGGGCGTGACCTAGCGGTCACTGGCAGAAGGGCTGCGCCGTTCTGCGCGGACGGGCGAAGCCAGTCCGCGTAGGGAGGGCTCGTTTTTCTCTCCGAGCATGCAAGTGAAGCACGGTTCTTCTCTCCGAGCAGGTGTACTACTTCTGTGTTCACGTTCCTTTGGAGGTCTGTTCGCCGGCCGGTCGGTGGGTCGTTTCAACGAATCAGCGATGACCTCGGGGCCGTGTGGAGGGGAGGTAGGGAACTTGCCTGGTGCGTGATGGATGTCGGTCGCCTCAGCGGAACGAAGTGGAGCGTCCGGGGAGAAGGCGTGATCCAGCGATCACGTGGCAGAACGGCTGTGCCGTTCTGCGTACGGACGGCCAAGGCCAGTCCGCGAAGGTTCCTGTGCCGCGTAGGGGCGGAGGTAGAGGGGCTCGTTCTCCTCTCCGAGCATGCAAGTGAAGCTTCGTTCACCTTTCCGGGAGTGCAAGCGAAGACTCGTTCTCCTCTCCGAGCATGCAATTGGGAACCCGGTCCCTCTCCGAGCGTTGGGCTGTGACCTGTTTCTCACAAAACCGACATTTATGGCCTATTTTGCAGGTTTCGTGCGGGTTTTTGTCACACCTGGGTTATACGATCGGGTTATGTTTGAAGGGTTGGAAGCGACCGCCTTTGATGATGAGGTTCGCCCGGTTGAGGCGGGTCGG
>Ga0224506_10002415_pt1 | contig 12708 bp, 13 predicted proteins | sample SF_Jan12_sed_USG_2_FD_169108 | JGI IMG/M metagenome (GOLD analysis project Ga0224506, IMG submission 169108) | Sediment microbial communities from San Francisco Bay, California, United States - SF_Jan12_sed_USGS_8_1 | ecosystem: Environmental > Aquatic > Marine > Sediment | place: USA...
CCATCTTGCATACTTTTTACCCAATTCTCAACAATCCAATAATGTATTGTTTTGTGGTGACACGCTTTTTTCTGCCGGATGCGGCCGGCTTTTTGAAGGCACCGCTGAACAAATGTGGAAATCTTTGCAAAAGTTGATGGATTTACCTGACGACACTCACATTTACCCGGCACACGAATACACGCTTTCCAATCTGGAGTTTGCTGCTCACATCGAACCTGACAACAAGATGGTTTCTGATTATCTACAGCACGTCTCCCTGCTAAGAAAAATCGGTATTCCCTCTTTGCCATCCAATATTAATCTGGAAAAGCAAATTAATCCCTTCTTGAGGATTAAGGAACCTGCCATTCAGAAAATAGCCCAATCAAATGGTAACGCTACTAAAATGAATGATAGTCAGGTATTTGCAACCATAAGAGAGTTAAAGGACAGATATTGAGTCAGTGTTCATACTCTATCCCCCTGCCATTTGACTTTGTATTTGAATATCAATACCATCTCGCCTTTATTAACCACTTATTTGTATAGCGGTTAAATCAATTGTTTTATTTGAAAAGAGATTTGTCATGAACTATTGTGTGTGTAGTTCAATATTACTGTTTAAAGGAACTTCTTAATGTATCGTAGTTTATGGATTACAGTCATCTTCATCATTCGTGGATGTGCTTCTTTAACAGCTAACAAGTCAACTTCCGATCTATCTCCATCCGGTCAAAGAACGAATCAGGATATTCTTTTGCAGCAGTGTCATGCAGAATCTGAACAAATAGACACTCAGGCTTATACTAATGTCTGGAAAAGAATCGAAGCGCAGTTATCTTTTGATATTCCTGAAAACAAAAGAACTACCGCTCAAAAAAACTGGTATCTGAAACACCCTGAATATATGAAAAGAGTGACTGAAAGAGCCAGCCCCTATTTATTCTATATTGCGGAAGAATTAGAAAAAAATAATTTGCCAATGGAATTGGCTCTGCTGCCAATTGTTGAAAGTGCATACGATCCTTTTGCCTACTCACATGGTCGCGCATCTGGTATGTGGCAGTTTATACCTGGTACAGCGAAAATGTTTGGTGTTAAATCAAACTGGTGGTATGACGGTAGAAGAGATATTGTCGCTTCCACACAAGCCGCTATCGGTTTTTTATCCCATTTAAATAAACGCTTTAATGGTAACTGGATGTATGCTCTGGCAGCCTATAATTCAGGTGAAGGAAACGTAAGAAAGGCAATTCGTAAAAATAAAAGAAAAGGCAAACCTCTCGATTTCTGGTCTTTGGACTTGCCAAAAGAAACCGAAGCCTATGTGCCGAAACTACTTGCCCTCGCCAGTATTTTAAAAGAAAACATAGACGATCAGACCATGTGGGTACCAGTTGATAACTTACCGTTCTTTGATACTGTTTCGACGGAAACCCAAATTGATCTCAGTCTTGCAGCTTCTCTTGCAGAAATGAGCATGGATGAATTTTATCAAATAAATCCTGGATACAATCATTGGGCAACATCTCCAACAGGTAATCATATGATCGCATTACCCATCGACAAAATAGATATTTTTAAACAAAACCTGCAAAAGATCCCGGCTGACCAACGAATCTCTTACAAACGCTATACCATTAAATCTGGCGACAGTTTGATTAGTATTGCCAAAAAATTTGATACCACTGTCACTTTGCTGAGATCACATAATTCAATCAGAGGAAACACAATTCGTCAGGGCAAAACACTGCTCATTCCTGTTGCTTCACAGGCAAGAGATCAATACCACAAAAGCCAGCAGCAAAGACTGATGGCCACTCAAAATACCAGAAGAAATGGTCACAAACAGGTAATTTATGTACAGGCGGGTGATTCCATGTGGGAGATAGCCAAACGATACAAGGTTAATGTTCGCAGTCTGGCTAAATGGAACAACATGGCACCAACCGATCCTCTGCAGGTTGGTAAAAAGTTGGTTATCTGGACAAAAAAACCGGAATTGGTTTCATTGTCAAACAACAACAAAAAAACTCGAAAGATTTATTATACTGTTAGACAAGGCGACTCTTTGGCCAAAATTGCAAGCAAATTTAAAGTCAGTCTTGCCAGCTTAAAACGTTGGAATAATAGCGTGGGTAACAAGAAATATCTTAAACCAGGCGATTCTCTAAAGCTGTATATCGATATTACTGAACAGTTTTAACCTAAAGTAATTCCTGAAACTCCATATAAATATCAGCTCTGGTATAGTGCGATTCTGTAAAAGGGCATGGTCTTTCTTCAAAACCCAGCTTTTCATATAACTTGATTGCTGGCTTCAAAATTCTATTTGATTCAAGGTAAAACAATTTAAAATCTGAATCTTTGTACCAATTTATTGCAACTCTGGCCAGTTTCTCACCAATACCATACCCCTGAAACGATTCATCAACTGACATTTTAGAAAGTTCAAGACGCTCATCATCAGCTACAATCAAAGCTGCAGTACCGACAATATTTTCACCAATTTTGGCAAGAAAAATGTGCCCGCCAGGCGATAGAATATATTTTTCAGGCTGAGACAAAACCTGCTCATCAATAGGCTCTATGTGAAAATATTTTTCTAACCACTGGCAATTTAAGCGGTAAAAGTCTTCCCTGTACTTTGATTCATAATCGATAACTTCAACTTTATCCGACAAGGACGATTTTGGCATACAAGCTAACTCCGAAATAAAACCTGCTCTCTCTGAAACCACCAATTACATAAAGCAAGCAATGCACCTGCTATGATTGTGGTGGAGACAAAGATAACAATTAACATATCGAAGTCAATAGTTCCTTTGAAAATTTCCTTAATTGCTAAAGAAATATTAGTTATAGGCACAGATGCCCAAAACCAGTCCAGCTTTACCCCAGGTAAAAGTGAAATGATTAATGGAAAAATAATCACCAGCAATATTGGCGACATATAATTTTGCGCTTCTTTAAAAGTTCTGGCATAAATTGAAACACTCAATAGAATTGATGCAAAAATGGCAGCTATGGGTACCAACATTAAAAACATCAAAAATATATCTAATAAACTAATTCCGGACAAAGTGGTTATCAATTGCTCAGTCTTTTCAGTAAATACCGGATCCGGGAAAAAGCTCGCCATCAGATCTCCCGTCGTAAGAGAAATTAATGCAAAACTGAGTAATGTCAAAAAAATAGATACAAAGGATGTCGTGAATATCACCAAGAACTTGGCAAAGACGATACTAAAGCGGGAAACAGGTGTTAGCAACAAGGTTTCCAAAGTACCTCTTTCCTTTTCTCCCACGCCTAAATCAATGGCGGGATACATCGCACCAGACAAGCCTATAATGATCAAAATATAGGGTAACAACCCACCAATTTTTTCACCTAAGGATTCTCTTTCATTAGCTGTTGACTCTTTAACAATAGTGAAAGGCTCATTGAGCCCCTTACCTTGTGATTCAGTTAAGCCTAATTGTTCATACCTTTGAAGAATAAAATTTTGCTTATAATCTTTTAATGCTTTATTCACTCTCTGATAAATCAACTCGCTGGTTGCGAGTGAATCATTGTAAAGCATTTTAATATTTACCGGTTCTTTATTATCCAGCTTATCGGCTGCGCTTTCTTCAATTTCAAGCGCAAACCTAATCTCATTATTTTCAATATATTGTTTGGCACTTTTATCTTCCGGAATGTCAACCAATTGCATCGAATCATCTTTTTTGATTTCATCAACCAGCCCGGGGTAATATTGCTGACCTATAATTGCGTATTTTAATTCCTCTGTAACGGCTTTATTTGCAATTTTTACCGTAACAGCTGCAAATCCAAACATAATAACTGGCATTATTAAAGTCGGGAGTAAAATGGTAAAAATAAGCGTTTTTCTGTCTCTTGTCAGTTCAAGTAGCTCTTTTAAATAGACTCTAAACATTTTTCACCTCCTTGTCCGAAACCAACTTCAAAAATGAATCGTATAAACTGCTGTTACCACTGATCTGACGAAAATCATTAACATCCCCATCAAACCTTGTCACACCTTGATCAATTAAAACAACCTTGTCACATAGTTTTTCAACTTCGTGTAAATGATGTGTTGAGAATATAAGTGGAACATCGCCACCTTTATAAGATTCAATAAAGTCCAGAATAGATTTGGCTGCAATCACATCCAGACCAGTTGTTGGCTCATCCAGAACAATAACTTCGGGTCTATGTATAACCGTTCTTGCAATGTTTGCTCTTTGCTTCATTCCGGTTGAAAGAGAGTCGGCTTTTTTATCTGCAAAGCTGTGGATATCCAACATATTAAAAATATTATTAATTTCAACCTGTAAATCAGCTTCATTCATGCCATGCAAACGCCCAAAATATTCTACATTCTCACGAACTGTTAATCGATGATAAAGACTAGTCGTACCTGACAGAAAACCAATTCGTTTTCTCATAGCCAAGGGCTCTGCAATAACATCTTCGCCGTTAATCATAATCTGACCAGATGTGGCTTGAAGTGCGGTAGAAAGCATTCTTAAACTGGTTGTTTTGCCGGCACCATTTGGACCAATTAAACCAAGAACCTGGCCTGCACCGCAACTAAAACTGACATCACGTACGGCATTAAACCATATTCCATCTTCTCTGGGGTCTAGTGCATTTCTGTTCTTTTTCCTATTTTCCTTGACTGTTTTGCCGTCAAGCCTAAACCTTTTCATCAGGTTTTTAACTATTAACATTATAACGTTCCCTCACAAACCAGTATCAAACTACATAAAATATTCAAGCTTTCAGGATTTTACCGCGAAAACCCGAATGAAAGGTAATTATTAACAAAAATTAACAGAAAAGAATTGCCCACCAAAAAATGTTGGTGAGCTAATGAAATGTAAAACCAGAAATCAGAGTAACGTTATTTTAGGAATTTTTACACCTTCTTCATCTGAATAGGCGATTGACTCTGATGTGGCGGCAAACCCTTCAAATAAACTTTGATTATCTACAACATCAAGAAAATCATTGTAGGCATAACGGCATTCTACGACAGATTCGTAGGGCCCATAATCAATATTTTCTCGTGTTTTAAAAAACCAGTAACCATCAACCTGAAAAAAACGTTCACTTCTTTCAAACGATTCTTCGACCTGATCACTGATGCGTTTTGAATAGGGTTTTGCTTGTGGATTCATATTTTTCCTCCATGAAAAACTTATTAAGATACTACGGAGCCGATCTTTCGATGTAAAAATATCGATTGAAAAGCGATTCCCTTCCTATATACAATCTGGATTATAGCAGAAATATCCCTTTTTGAAATACTCTTGAGCAAAATTTCAACAGTTTTATATAAAATGTTGAATTAATTAGCAAAATGAATAACTAGCTGTACAGATCTGGCCACACTCTGACGCTTTTTATCCTGTTGTCCTTCATTTGAAGAATTTCCATGGGATAGCCTGAAAGCCTAAATCCTGTGCCTGCCTTTGGTAATGACTCGATATATTCCAGTATTAATCCATTGAGAGTTTTGGGACCATCGGTTGGCAAATTCCACTCCAGTATCTTGTTAATGTCTCTTATTGTCGTACTACCATCAACAATTACACTGCCATCTTCTTCCTTCTGGATGTCTTTACTACTATTAGCAAAATCAGTTGTAAACTCACCTACAATTTCTTCAAGAATATCTTCCAGCGTCACTAACCCTTCAATATCACCATATTCATCAACCACCAATCCTATTCTGCTTTTTTTTCTTTGAAAGTTAAGTAGTTGTATATTTAACGGTGTTCCTTCAGGAATAAAATATACCCCATCTGTTATAGATTCGATTTGATCAATGCTTATCTGATCTTCGTTATTTGAAAGCAGTTTTATGATCTGCCTCGCATGTAAGAATCCAACAACATTATCGATTTCTCCTTTATAAACAGGCAATCTTGTGTGAACGCTATTTTTAGTTTGATTGATAATGTTTTCTATGCCATCTTCCAGATTTATACCTATAATCTCACTCCTTGGAACCATGATATCTTCTACAGTAACCTTTTCCAGATCCAGAACACTTAACAACATTGCTTGATGACGTTTGGGAATTAATGCCTCTGCTTCTTTTACTATAATTTTTAACTCTTCTGAATCTACTGGCGTATCATGACTACTTTGAGTACTAATGCCAAACAGTTTGAGCAGGCCGTTGGTGATAGTATTTAAACCAACAATAATTACAAACAGCGCCTTATACAAAGGCATTAAAATATACGCTGCCGGAAAAGCAATTTTTTCCGGATGTAAGGCCGCAATAGTTTTTGGTGTGACTTCAGCAAATACCAAAACAATAAATGTCAAACTGACAGTACTGATTAAATATCCTGCATCTCCCCACAGCCTGACACAAATTACTGTTGCAATCGAGGCTGCTAACAAATTGACAAAGTTATTACCAATAAGAATCAAACCTATTAACCTGTCAGGTCTTTGTAGCAATTTTTGGGTCAACAACGCACCCTTATGTTTTTTCTTTGCCAGATGCTTAAGACGATAACGGTTTAGGCTCAATATACTGGTTTCTGAACTTGAAAAAAAAGCTGACATCACTATTAAAGCTAATAAAGTTAATGAAAGCGTTAACGTAGAGATACTGTCCAATGATTTAATTATCCTCAGATTTTCTGTAGGAGAGAGATTTCGAATTAATTATTTTGTTTAATAATTTATTTAATCTTTTAACTTTGTTATTCAGTGTCAAACTGAATAATAACTTCATTGTCAATTTACAATTCTTGGAAATGCTATCCATTTGCCAAAATATACTCCATCACCAACTTACTACCAAAGTAGCCTACGAGTAGCAGTAAAACTCCCAAAAGGCTGATTTTGGCTGCTGATACACCTCTCCAACCTTTTACAAATCGCCCGTACATGACGTATCCTAAAACAAGCCATGAAGCAATTGTCAAAACTATTTTATGTAGTACCTGTGCTGACTTTAAGTCATCCGGCAGCCAGATAACAAAAACAAGTGAGCATGTAACAAATGTAAATCCTAATGTTACCAGTTGAACCAGAAACCTTTCCATTGACTCCAAAGACCCCAGCCAGGGATATATTTTTGCCGGTTTGCTACGTAATCCCTTATCCAGATAAAGCACCAGAACAGATTGAATGGCTACCAGCAACATCAAACTCATTGCTAAAATACCAAACAGAATATGTAACAAACTTACAGAGTGATCTATATTGAGTATTTTCTGCTGATTCAAAAAAGTAACCGCTATCAGGCCTGAAATTACAATAGGTAGAGTGACTATAAGCAAAGAGCCGGCTTGATGCCTAATCACATTCCATACGGTTAATAACATGGCAATCCAGGTTGTCATGGTAAATACATTCAACAAACTAAGATTTTGCCCTTCGCCACCATCAATCAATTGGTATGATAGATATCCGTGCAACACCATCGCAATTCCCAATATTGCATATACAGCATTAGGCAAAGCCGATTCATTGCTTAACTTGAACCACGCAAAAACAAATGCGGCGGCATACAATATTATAGATATATACTCAATCCAGCTTATGATTTGCAAATTAACCTCTTTATTAAATGATTAGCAAAGTTTTAGTCCATAATGCCTATCATAAATCTTGCCAAATTATTATCAAGTCTTATTTAACAAATACAATATATTTACTGACAAGCATTGAGATGATCAATAATCCAGTTATAATACCTGACTTATAATTTTATTATCATTACTATATTCAACAGGACTACTATATGTTTGATAATTTGTCAGATCGCCTTAATCGCGTTTTAAAAAAGATTAGTGGAAAAGGTCGTATCACCGAAGACAATATAAAATCAACACTTCGAGAAGTACGTATGGCCCTTCTTGAGGCTGATGTAGCACTTCCTGTTGTTAAAGATTTTGTAACCAAAATCAAATACCGTGCATTAGGTAAAGAAGTTAAATCCAGCCTCAGCCCAGGCCAAGCTTTTCTTAAGATTGTAAAAGATGAAATGATTGTGGCAATGGGTCAGGCAAATGAAAAGCTTGATCTCAAATCTACACCACCAGCCATTATTCTCATGGCCGGATTACAAGGTGCCGGTAAAACAACCACAGCTGCAAAACTGGCTAAATATTTAATAGAAAGGGAAAAAAAATCGGTCATGGTTGTCAGTGCCGATGTCTACAGACCTGCTGCAATAGACCAACTTGAGAAAGTGGCAAATGAAGTTGGAGCCCAATTTCACCCATCAAAAACTACTGATAAACCTGAAAAAATTGTTAAATCAGCCATTGAACAGGCTAAAAAATCTTTTTCTGATGTTTTGATTATTGATACCGCTGGCCGTTTGGCTATTGATGACGAAATGATGGCCGAAATTAAACTTGTTCATGCTACAGCAAAACCGATTGAAACCTTGTTTGTAGTCGATAGTATGACCGGGCAGGATGCTGCTAATACTGCAAGAGCTTTTGATGAAGCTTTACCTCTCACTGGCGTTATATTAACAAAAGCAGATGGCGATGCACGCGGTGGTGCGGCTTTGTCAATCAGACATATTACGCAAAAACCAATCAAATTCATTGGTATTGGCGAAAAGCTCGATGCTCTTGAACCTTTTCATCCCGAACGAATCGCTTCTAGAATACTCGGAATGGGAGATGTTCTATCCCTTATCGAAGAGGTGGAACGAAATGTAGATCGTGAAAAAGCTGAAAAACTGGCAAATAAAGTCGTTAAGGGTCAAACCTTCGATCTTGAAGATTTCAAAGAGCAATTACAACAAATGAAAAATATGGGTGGATTATCCAATCTTGTCGATAAGCTTCCAGGCATGGCCAATGTATCTCAAGCCGCAAAAGATCAGCTGATGAATGACAAACCTACGCGACAAATGGAAGCGATTATTTGCTCTATGACACCCAAAGAAAAAGCTTTTCCCGAAGTAATAAATGGTTCAAGAAAACGCCGTATTGCAGAAGGGTCAGGTACAGATGTGCAAGCTGTGAATCGTTTGTTAAAGCAGTTTAAACAAATGCAAAAAATGATGAAAAAAATGAAAGGAAAAGGCGGCATGATGAAAATGATGAGAGGCTTGCAAAATATGATGCCTCCAGGTGGTGGAATGCCTCCATTTAAACATTAGTGCCTATTTTTGATACTGTTTTACTGATTATTTAAAAAAAAATAAATAATTAGCCATTTTACCAAGAAAAAAGGTTCCAAAATCCATCAATTAGCGCTAAAATGCGCGTCCTTGTGAAACTTGGTCAATTTCTGTGCTTTATAGAAGAAAGATTTGACCAAAAACTAATATTGATACAGAGGAAATTTAACGCATGGTAACCATACGTTTAGCTAGAGGCGGGTCAAAAAAACGTCCTTTTTATCACGTAGTCGTTACGGACAAAAGAAATCCTAGAGACGGTCGATTCATCGAGCGTGTAGGTTTTTTTAATCCTATTGCTACTGGTCAGGAAGAACGAGTCAGATTTGATCGCGCAAGAGTCGATCACTGGGTAACTTTAGGTGCTCAAATGAGTGATCGCGTAAAAAAATTGTTGAAAGATTATCAGGCAGTTGCATAAATCAGTATGGCTATTCAAACACCAGTTGTTATTGGAAAAATAACTGGCGTACATGGAGTCAAAGGTTGGGTTAAAGTATTTTCACATACAGAGCCACGACTTAACATCATTGAATATAATCCATGGCTAATTAATACAGCTAATGGATGGAAAGAAGTGGATATAAGCAATGGTAAGCCTCAGGGTAAAACTATTGTCGCCAAACTGAAAGATATAGATGATAGAGATGAAGCTCTCAAATATATTGGCAGCGAAATAGCTATAAACGAGAGTCAGCTAAAAGAATTAAATCATGAAGATTATTACTGGCGTGAACTGGAAAATCTTCAGGTAATTAATTTAAAAGGTGAAACGCTTGGTACCGTGTCCCATTTAATTGAGACTGGAGCCAATGACGTAATGGTGGTAGCGTTATCAGATGCTTTAACCAAACAGTTAAAGCAAAATGAGATATTAATACCTTACTTGTACCATGATGTAGTAAAGAAGGTAGATCTGGAAGCTTCAATTATTGAAGTAGACTGGGATAACGAGTATTTTTGATAATATGCAATTTACTGTCATTACCTTGTTTCCGGAGATGTTTAATGCAATATCAGAGTTTGGTGTTGTAAGTAGAGCATTGAAACAAAATATAATTCAAATGGATCTTATTAATCCAAGAGAATTTACAGACGACAAGCATCGTACGGTTGATGACAGGCCGTTTGGTGGTGGACCAGGGATGTTGCTAAAAGTTGAGCCATTGAAAAAGGCAATTACTCAGGCGAATTCAAAACAAAATGGTCGTGTGATCTACATGTCCCCACAAGGGAAAAAGATGGATCACAAAACTGCAATAAGATTAAGTGATTACGATCATTTAATACTACTTGCAGGAAGATATGAAGGCATTGATGAAAGATCAATGCAATATATTGATGAAGAAATATCAATAGGTGATTTTACACTAAGTGGTGGTGAAATTCCTGCTATGGCTATAATTGATAGTGTAGCTCGATTACTACCTGGTACTTTAGGTGATAAAGATTCTGCCATTGAAGATTCTTTTGTTTCAGGTTTGTTGGATCATCCCCAATACACCAGACCAGAAGAATTTGAAGGGCATAAAGTTCCTGAAGTACTTTTATGTGGTGATCACAAAAAAATTGAATTATGGCGTTTGCAACAACGACTGGGAAACACCTGGTTAAAAAGACCTGACTTATTAGACAAATTGGAATTGTCTGAAAAAGAGCTTAAGTTGTTACAAACGTTTAAAAACGAATTAAAGATTTAATAATTTTATGGTTTATACCAGGAGTGAACAATGAGTAAATTAATTGATCAACTGGAACAGGAACAAATGAGTAAAGAAATCCCTGAGTTTTCACCAGGTGATACTGTCGTTGTTCAAGTGAAAGTAAAAGAGGGTGAAAGAGAGCGATTGCAAGCATTTGAAGGCGTAGTAATTGCTATTAAAAACCGTGGACTTAATTCATCATTTACCGTAAGAAAGATTTCTTATGGTGAAGGTGTTGAAAGAGTTTTTCAAACTTATAGCCCAATGATTGCTGAAATCAAAGTTAAAAGACGTGGTGATGTAAGACAAGCTAAATTATATTATCTCAGAGAACTTAGTGGTAAAGCAGCCAGAATCAAGGAAAAACTTGATACAAAAAAATAACAAAAGGGAGTGTAAACTCCCTTTTTTATGTGAAGTTCACACAGTTTCTGCCATTTTCTTTCGATTTCAGTAAAGCCTTATCCGCATTTTCAATTCCTGAATTAAAATCTAAACATGAATTGATTTCTGATATCCCAAATGACAATGTCAACTTAGGTAAATATGCGTTAGCGCCTCTCTTCTTTACGGCGATTTTATCAAGTTTATTTCGTAAATTATTTACTACATCCTTGGCCTTAATTTTATCAGTTTTAGGTAATAAAATTAAAAACTCTTCTCCACCAAATCTGGATAAAATATCTTTGTAATTTAAATTTTTTCGTAAAGTGGATGCAATCAATTTTAATATCTGATCACCAACAATATGACCATGTTCTGCGTTGAACTTACTAAAACAGTCAATATCGCCTATAACAATCGATATGGGATAATTAGAATCAATATCTTCAATTTCTTCATATGCTGCCATTAAGCCACTTCTGTTTAAAATATCTGTCAAGGGATCATATAAAGCTTTGCTTTTATGGGATAAATGCTCTTTTTGTAAAGCTTTGATACTATTAGATGCTACTTCTAACTCCTTTTCTAACAATTGAGCTTTCTTATTGACAATTTCTGTTTCTTCCAATAACAATGCAATCACAGTAATTACCGAATTTGTTTTATTTTTTAATTTCTTTTTTGATGTTTCAAGGTTATTAATATAATTTTTAAAACTATCTTTTGTATCATCGATGGACATTTCAGTTTTTTTAACTAATTTCCCAACCTTTTTTGTAAACTCATTCAATTCAAAATCATGGTCACTAATAATATAATCATTATAAATTTGATAAATATCATCCTTAATATGCTCGCTATTTTTATTTAACATAGCGACTCTTGTTTTCAAATCAGGGTTTGGTTTATCAAACAATGTATAAGCAACGTGATAACATATTGGGTCGGTTGGTAAATGATAATCTCTTAACCATGTCAGAGCCTTTAGTGAAATAGATCCTGACTGTTTAATAGATATATTTTTTTCTGACATAAATTGTATCGAGTAGTAATAGATACATTTAATAATAGTAAAGAAAGTGGAAATGACAACATTAATAACAAATAAAAAAGCTGGCATAAGCCAGCTTTAATTATTTACATTTATTTCTATCTCGCCTCTGAGAAACCATTCCTCTCCATTGTTTGGAATGATCCTTATAATCCTTATATTTTGATGCTGTATTAAATGTACTTAGTGCGCTGTCACACTGTCCCAAATTTAATTGGGCAATGCCTTTTCTTAAATACGCTCTGCCCTCATCATCTTCCAAATCTCCCTTTTTAAAGGCCTGGTCAAATGCCTTAATAGAATTGCTCCATTGCTCTTTATCGCTATAAAGCTCTCCTAAAGTTACATATGGCTTGCCATCTTTAGAGATTTTAGCAGTTTCTTGATAAGCATTAATCGCTTTATCA
>Ga0224506_10002416_pt1 | contig 12705 bp, 8 predicted proteins | sample SF_Jan12_sed_USG_2_FD_169108 | JGI IMG/M metagenome (GOLD analysis project Ga0224506, IMG submission 169108) | Sediment microbial communities from San Francisco Bay, California, United States - SF_Jan12_sed_USGS_8_1 | ecosystem: Environmental > Aquatic > Marine > Sediment | place: USA...
TACGTTCAATCATAATTTATTCCTGAATCTCAAGCTGTATCGCTATTACGAATTTTTTACCCAGTATCGCAACCTTTCACATTCGGTTAAAAGTGGCCAGCCCACTACAACATTGAATGACACGAATAATATCAAGGTGGGTGCAAGAATCGACTACCCTTTTCAGAGTGGCTGGCTGGTTGGCGGTGAAGTCAGTCACGAAAATCATGATGAGGATATTTCACCCTTTACCCGAGACAAATTTACTACCTATGTTGAAAGCAGACTGCCATATGCATCGAAATTGCGTGTCACTGGTCGCCGTGAACGAGTAGAAAACGAAAATTCAGACGAAGATGTTAATCTTTCACAATTGATTATGCGATTTACATCAAAACCCTGGTTATATACCCGGTTACTGGTAGAAGCGGATTATGAGAAAGATAACGGCGGCACCCTGGAACGACGTCGCGATGCACAACGCATCGGTCTCGAATGGCGCTTTCGGCGCCTGTTGTTTTCGTTTCGCGCAGAAAACATCGAAGAAAAACAGGGTAGCGCGATACAGAAACAGGACCTGATCAGGGCGCAATTGGTGCGGACTTTTTAATGAAAACACTATTCAACAATTGCAATGCTTGTTTTGTCATACTGCTGCTACCTTTATTGCTTAGTAGTTGTGCCATGCAACCATCCGCTCAGAGCGAGCCGCAACCGGTTTGGCCTGAGCCACCGGCACCGGCACGCATTCAATATATTAAAAGTATATTCAATGCCGAAGACACCGGTATAACTCCATCATTCTGGTCCAGACTGATCGAATTTATTACCGGGCCTGACGACAATCGCCTGATTCGGCCAATGGCGGTAGCCGTAGACAGTGAAAATATCATTTATGTTGCCGACCCGGGCGCCAGAGGCGTACACCGTTTCGATCCGGGTAATAACGAGTACAAATTATTATATAGAGAAAAACAATTACCGCTGGTGTCACCAGTGGGGCTAGCTATTGGCGCCGACGATCGGGTGTATGTGTGTGATTCAGGACTGGGTAAAATATATTCCGCATTGCCCGGAGACAAACAGTTTGCACCGCTGGCGCTGGAAAACGACCTGAAACAGCCGACTGATGTGGCTTATGATGTAGACAGGGATCGCCTGTATGTGGTCGATGCCAGTGAACACAATGTTAAGATACTAACCCCATCGGGACGACTGATACATCAGTTCGGCAAACGCGGTAACCAGCCAGGTGAATTTAATTTTCCCACAGCGATATGGCTGAATGCAAAAGGCCAGCTGCTGATCACCGATGCGCTCAATTTTCGCATCCAGCTGTTCGATCCAGATGGCCAACCGCTGGCTCAATTCGGCCAGCCGGGTGATGCTTCTGGCAAACTGGCGCGTCCCAAGGGAATTGCTACTGACAGCGCCGGTCACGTCTACGTAGTGGATGCCATGTTTCACGCTTTTCAGGTGTTCGACAAGAGCGGTGCACTGTTACTGCATCTGGGTGAGCAGGGACATGCCGCTGGCCAGTTCTGGCTCCCCACCGGTATCTTCGTCGCACCAGACAATAAAATATACATAGCAGATGCCTATAATCAGCGCGTGCAGGTTTTTCGCTATATCGGGGGTGAACCATGAGGTTTCGATGGTATGCACTATTACTGTTACTGGTGAGTACGGTTGAAGCAGGTATCGTCACCACCAAACATAACCTGTCCATTTCCGGGCCGGGCAGCGTTAAAGCGGCCACTGAAGCCCAGGTTTGTATTTTCTGCCATACCCCGCATAGCGCCTCAGCTGACGCACCACTGTGGAATCGGCGTCTGTCGGGCGAGCTCTATATTCCCTATTCGAGCACTACGGCTATTGCCAACCCCGGACAACCCACAGGTTCTTCGATCCTGTGTTTGAGCTGCCATGATGGCACCATTGCCCTGGGTGAGTTGTTGAGCCGGGTTTCTGACATCACTATGGCGGGAGGAATTACCACCATGCCTGCTGGTGAAGGTAACTTGACGACGGACCTTTCTGATGACCATCCGATCTCGTTTGTGTATTCCGCCGCGATTAGCGGCAGTGGCGAATATGTCGACCCCAGCACCCTGACCGGACCGGTTCGTCTGGATGGCAGCGGTCAGCTGCAATGCACCGGTTGCCATGATCCTCACAATAATGACAACGGTAAGTTCCTGGTCAAATCGGGTATTGCCTCAGGACTGTGCACGACCTGCCATATCAAAACCGGCTGGCCTGGTTCACCGCACAACCTGTCCGGCAATAGCTGGAACAGCACGCCACCTGATCCGTGGCCAACGGCAAACTGGACCACGGTGAGTGATAATGGTTGCGAAAACTGCCATCAACCACATTCCGCGGGTAGTAGTGAGCGACTACTACATTATCAGAGTGAAGAAGACAATTGTGCTGCCTGTCATAATGGCAATGTGGCAACGAAAGATATAATGAGTGTGTTCAACGGTGGTCTCTCAGCACACCCGCTCACTGATACCAACACCGCGCATGATCCCACCGAAGCTAACGAGGTCAGCAATCGTCACGTAGAATGTGTCGACTGCCATAATCCGCACTCGGCACGTGCTGATGCAGATCCAATTTTAGGTGTACTTAATGGTGTTAAAGGTATTGATCTCAGCGGTGCCGAGGTTGACCCCATTACGCTGCCTCGGCAGCTGTGTTTTCGCTGTCACGGCGATAGTCCGGGTAAGCCGCCAGCACCAACATCACGCCAGATTACCCAGACCAATACCCGCCTGGAATTTCAGCCTACCAATCCTTCGTTTCACCCGGTGGGCAGCCCGGGTGTTAACCCCAATGTTCCTAGTCTAATTGCGCCACTCACCACGGCCAGCACCATCGACTGCAGTGATTGTCATAACAGCAATGCTGCTGTCAGTGCCGGCGGCAGCGGCCCGGAAGGACCGCACGGCTCTGCCAATAGCAGTATTCTAGTTCGACAATATAACACCACAGATAACGCGGCAGAGAGTGCTTCTGCTTATGCATTGTGTTATGGCTGTCATGATCGCAACAGTCTCCTGGCCAATGAAAGCTTTGCTCGTCACAGTAATCATATAAATCAAACTCCGTGTAATACCTGTCATGATCCACATGGTATCAGCAGCACCCAGGGCAACAGCACGAACAATCCTCACCTGATTAATTTCAATACTAATATTGTTAGCCCCAACCGTAGCGGCACTCTCCAGTTCACCGATAATGGCTTATTCAGTGGCACGTGCGCTCTAATGTGCCACAACCATAACCACAGAACTTCATCCTATTAAATTATGAAGCTATGCGAAAAAAGCGCAAAAGAGACTATGTTTCGGATGAGGCTACGTGCGAGCTGGCTACTCTGGGTGTTTACCCTGTTGCTAATCAGTGCCAATGCGTCGGGTAACTATGTCATATATATGGCAGCAATTAGTTCACAGCAGGTACTGGCTCATCCAGAACGTATTCGAGAATGGTTGGCTGATCGACAGCTGCAGCAAAAAGATATCCCCAACCCGCACTGGCAGGACAATGGTTGCATCAGTTGTCATAGCGAAAAACCAGATCCAGGAAAACCGGCTACGGGAAAGTCGACTTTACGCAGTCATAGCGAAACCTTGTGCACCAATTGTCACGGCCCACTGTCAGACCATTCCATTATTCATATAACTGATGTAATAGCCGATAAAGACATGCTGCAGCGTATGCCGGCTTCTTATCGACAAGCGCTCGATAACGGTAAATTATCATGTACTACCTGTCATGAACTGTCAGCGCAATGTCTGTCAAAAAGACGCGTTGAAAAAATGATAAATCCAATGTTCATGCGTGGCACACCGTTCAAGAGCCGAACTGATCAATGTTACTTCTGCCACGATGCGAAATCCTATCAGCGCCTTGACCCGCACGACCAGCTAAACAAAAAAGGTCAACTGCGCGTGGCCACCTGCCAGCTATGTCATGGCCCAAAAACAATGCAACAAATAAAGACGGGAAAGCCCAGCCGTGATGTGGATTACAATATTGAAAAAGATCTGACAAAAATGTGTACGGGTTGTCATCCATGGAGGCCTCATCCTGGAGGCAATTTTATGTTTAGTGACAAATCCAGTAATGAAAATGGTCCTAAACATCTGGTGGTACCCTCTGAGGCAGTTAGAACGCGCATGCAAACCATGGCAATAAAAAATGGCATTGAACTGCCGCTTGACCCAACTAACGGCAAGATATATTGCGGTACCTGCCATAACGTGCACGAGAAGGGATTATTTAAAAAAGCATCAGCGACCAAAGGTGCTGATGAGAAATACCGTTTGCGTATGCAAAAGATGTGCAGAAACTGTCACACGAAATAGCACTGAATACCAATACAAACGATTATTTAAAACCTGCTTGCTGCTCTTTGTAATATCGTCCGCAACATTCCGCGTCAAGGCCGGGTAATATTACTGCCTTTACTCCTCCGCTATGGTTACTGTAGAAGTCGCGGTCGCAGTTAGACCACAACCATCGCTGGCCGAGAAGGTCACCGTGGTGGTGCCGAGTGGAAAATCAGCCGGTGCATCATTACTCACCGATAACACGCCGTCCTCTGCATCGTTGGCGCTGGCACCGGCCAGGAAGGCGGCAATCGTCGGATCGGTAACAGGCACCGGGGCCGTACCCACCGGTATTGTGAATGAGATCGGCGCTGGAGCTGTCACTGTTGCAGCTGTATTCGGGTCAACACCGGTCAATCTCGAGCTCGCAATCGAGGTTAGCGGTACACCATTTGGATCACCGCTGTCCGTGACAGAGAACGTGACCCGGGTGTCTGCTCCAAAGACTGCAGCCGGGAAATCCGTTGGCGCATTGTGTGTAATAAACCCTGTCAGGTCGCCATCCTCGACATCGGTCGCTGTCGCAGCATTCAGGAACGCCTGGACTTCAGGGTGGCTGGCCGGTATCGAAGTTGCACACAGACTACCGATTACTGTGGTCTTGATGGGTACCGTCAAACTCGGCGGGTTATTAATGTCTATGGTCACAGTCGCAGTCGCAGTTGCTGTTTGACCGCAGCTGTCAGTCGTCGTAAACGTGACCAGGGTGGTGCCAATCGAGAAGCTCCCCGGTGCATCATTGCTCACCGATAACACGCCATCCTCTGTATCGTTGGCGCTGGCACCGGCCAGGAAGGCGGCAATCGTCGGATCGGTAACAGGCACCGGGTCTGTATTGCCAAAGGGCAATGCGATAGTCAGGTTGGAAGGTGCGGTGACCGTTGCTACCGTGTTCGGATCAACCACGGTGATCGTCGAGCTTGCTGTGGTGGTGCTCGTGATACCACTCGGGTCGCCGCTGTCAGTGACCGAGAATGTTACTGTCGTGATTATTCCCGGGCTAATTGAGGCCGGGAAGATGCCTGGTGCATCGTTAACAATCGACGCATTCAGGTTGCCATCCTCAGTATCGTTGGCAGTGGCACCATTCAGGAATGCAGCAATCGCTGAATCACTGGCGGGTAACGAAGTACCACACAGACCCGCCGTGACTGTGATCGGACTCGGTGCAGTCAAGTTCGGTGGGGTACCGGCAGCGGCTGATTCCTCTATGGTTACTGTCGAAATTTCGCTTGCTACCAGACCGCAGCCATCTGTAGCCACGAAGGTCACCGCGGTGGTTCCAACCGGGAATTCAGTTGGCGCATCATTACTGACGGCTAACACACCATCCTCTGCATCGTTGGCGCTGCCACCTGCCAGGTAGGCGGCAATCGTCGGGTTGCTGGCGGGCAGCGAAGTTGTACCCACTGGAACGAGCACGGTGAGCGGAGCCGGTGCCGTGACCGTTGCAGCTGTATTCGGGTCAATGGCTGTTAATCTCGAACTCGCTATCGCGGTTAAAGGTATGCCACTTGGATCGCCGCTGTCCGTGACTGAGAATGTGACCCGGGTGAGTTCGCCGGAGCTCGAGGCCGGGAAATCTGTCGGCGCGTTGTGAGTGATTAACCCGGTCAGATCACCATCTTCGAAATCGGTTGCAGTCGCAGCATTCAGAAATGCCTGGATTTCAGGATGGCTGGCCGGTATCGAAGACGCACATTGACTGCCGGTAACCCTGGTATTCTTGTTGGGGACCTTCAATTTTGGCACCCTGTTATTGTCACTCGATTCCTGTATGGTCAACGTCGAAGTCGATGTCGAGGTTTGAGCACAACTATCAGTCGCTGAGAAAGTTACCAAAGTTGTGCCCAGTGGAAAATCAGCCGGCGCATCGTTGCTGACGGATAAGGGGCCATCTTCCGTATCGTTAGCAGTGGCTGCGGCCAGGAAAGCGGCAATCTCCGGATCAGTTGCCGGTACTGAAGTCGTACCGACAGAAACGATAACCGTCAAAGGTGCTGGGGCAGTTACTGTTGATGGCGTGTTCGGTGTTTCATTGACCGTTAAGGTCGAATCGGCAGTACCGGTCGCACTTAAACTGTCTATAGCCGAGAACGTGACGATAGTATCACCCAGCGGGAAGTTCAACGGCGCATTGTGACTGGTAGGCAGTGGCCCGTCTTCAGTATCGTTGGCGGTCGCTGAACCAAGCCAGGCTGTAATTTCTGAATCTGTCTGTGGCATCGATGTTGCGCACAGAGGTGCGGTGACAGCTAGCGGGGATGGTGCAGTCACAACCGGCACATCATTACCTGATATCTGGATGATGACATTGGCTGCCGCCGTTCCCGTATTACCGCAGACATCGGTCGCACTAAACGTCACCGGCGTAGTACCCACCGGGAAGTCGGTCGGCGCATTATTGCTCACCGGTAAACTGCCATCTTCAGTATCAGTAGCGGTGGCACCTGTCAGGAAGGCGGTAATCGCCGGATCCGTGGCTGGCCATGTCGTTGTACCCGGTGGCACCAATACAGTCACATTGGTTGGAGGCGTTACAATGGGTGCATTAGTATCGCCAACCTGGATGGTCACGGTTGCGCGTGTTGCAGATGGATCAGTACCATCTGTGGCATCATAGGTAAAACTGTCGCTAAGACAGGAATCGATGACCGGGGTAAAGTTACACTGAGGCGTCGGTGAAGTGGCCGACAGACTGCAACTGACACTGCCGCCATTGCTGCTGGCAGCATCGAAACTGTTCACCGTGAGGGTATCACCATCATCATCAGTATCGTTCAATAGCACGTCAATATCGACCGGCGTATTGGCCAGCGTAGATGCGCTATCATCAAACACGTTTGGTGCTCTATTGCCGCCGCTAACATTAAAACTAAAAGTGACAATTTCATCACCGTGTGGCGAATCAATCTGTGCAGGATTCGGATCAGGCAGCCACAGTGAACCAAAAGTCGTGCTGCCACCGATGCGAGTCAGGTCAAAATTATTACCGTACCAGGAAGCTGACCATGTAACCGAACCCGACAGGTTCGGTGCCAGAAAAGTGAGTACCACCGGTCCCGGAAACTCACTGGTGACACCGTCATCACCACCAACGCCCACCGGGCAACTGGCACAGGTATTACTGGCCACCACGACAGCATCGTTTGACGAACAGCCAACTGCACTACAGTCTTTGTCCCATAACTTGGCGCGTACATAACCCGCACGGTAGCCACCGGTGATCGTAATGGTTACGGTCTCGCCAGCGGCATAGTCAGTCTTATCGGTGACCGCACTAACATTCATTGTGCTCTTGCTATTATCCGGATGGGTGCCGTGTGCATGGCAGCCGGCACAGCTGGTTGTAGCACCGTGACAGTCAACACAGGGTGTTGAACCATCGGGTGGACCGGTCCAGAAATTTGAACGGGCACTGACGTTGGATGAGCTGGCAAAGACCAGCACAATCGTCACACACAATCCTTGTAATAAAGTCTGTATTTTCACGATAATTTTCCTGTCAAATTTGGTTCATTTAAGTCCGGTACAACGCGTTAGATGTTTTTTTCTAAAACATCTAAACGGCAATGCCTTTTGTCTCCCCTATATGTAAATGTGATGTAACGCAATTCCGTTTACAATTGAATGGGCTGCTCACCATGAAATTGAAGTGGCGCAAACCGCGACTATGCATGCGGAGTGTGGCCGCTGCATAATAATTGCTGGAATTGATTAGAAATTGGCTACACGCCTGAGTGTTTCGAACAAAAGTCCGCGTTAACATCAGTAAACTGATGCCGGGGAAACTAGAAGCTGCTCTCGAGCTAACGTTCATTACAAGGCCCCTTATAATTACGTACTGCTACCATGCAAGCAGTCTTAGTTTCGATGAAAACGGGAGGATTATGTTTGAGATAGATCAATATACTTAATGGCTAATATTGATCTATATCAATATGTGGTCATATTGATAGTGTTTTTGCTATTAGTGGGGATGCAAACTTTCCAGGTACGTTTTGTTTCGACATGCACGGCTCGGAGATCACATATTTGTCGCCTGCAGCCAACATTTATACTATATCCAATAATTCTGAAAATTCTTTTCATTATCAAAAACATAGTTTCACTCTGTGCTTGCTTAAATGCAACTTCATTGATATAAATCAATCAGGCTATGAGTGGGTCATCATAACCTTCCGATAAAGGCTGAATTTACTTCATAAACAAATTAGGCCACATCATGGTCCACATACTAAATAGAGGGTTAATAAAGAGTCTAGTTGTCGTCATATGTTTGTTGTTTGCTAATAATTGCCTCGCTTTTGAGGATGACGAAGGCTGCTTGTTATGCCATAAATATCCGAAAATGGGTCGTATTACCGATGAAGGAACACGCCGCTCCTATTATGTGATGCCGCATGTGTTCGGATCTACCGTGCACCGTAATGTGCCCTGCACTGATTGTCACAGCTATATCAAACAGCTGCCTCATAAAGAGGTCAAAACCGGTGTCACCTGTGATTCAGAATGCCACTCCATCAAAAACCCTGCCACCGGAAAACCATTCAGTCACAAGGCTATCGCCAAACCATATCAGGACAGTACACACGGACGCTCGAAAATAGCCGAGGGACACGATGCTGACAAACCTTATTGCATAACCTGTCATCGTAATCCCATTTATAACCCTGGCGAAGAGGGCCCGCCAGAAAAAATCGTGTCGCGTTGTGTCATTTGTCATGAAGATAATAAATTTGTCGAGAACTGGTATAAACATACCAGTCGACGTATCCGTGAAGTAAAACGCTCATCCGAAGAAATTGTTGCGCTGTGTTCCTCATGCCATGGTGATGAAAATCTGGTACAACGTCATTTGAAAGCTGCAGAAGAAGAGGGGCGGGAACTGGGGCGTAAGTATCGTTTTGCAGTTGATTCTTATAACAGCAGTTTTCACGGAAAGGTTACACGTTATGGTTTTTCCAAAGCGGCGAATTGTCTTGACTGTCACGCTGACAATGAAAATTATTACCTGAGTGTGCACTCCATTCGTCCTTCGCGTGACCCTGAATCACCGGTCAGTGCTGAACGCAAGGTAGAAACCTGCAAACGTTGCCACACCTATGCCAACGAGAATTATGCGAAACTGGATCCACATCCGACCGACGACGTTATGGACAGTCCTTTCCGTTATTACGCGGGTATGGCATACAATTGGGTGGGCAATATAGTTATTGTCCTGCTGCTAGGTATGGCGCTGCTGGAAACCGTCGGGCGCCGTCGCGATGGGGTAATCTGGCGCCTGCGCTCTGGCTCTTCCTGGTGGCGTCGCTCAAAACGCGGCCGCGATCGAATTTTATAACAAAGGTATGCAAAAACTATGAAACTCTCTGCTGAAGCCACTGCAATTGTTGAAAACTCTATGCGTATTAACAGTGTGAGTGACAATGAACGCGCCGAAATTGAAAAAGTAATTGCAGCCATGCCGGATGATCGTGTGCTATTGTATAAAAACGTCGTATCAAATCCTATCGGCGATCTGCCACGTTATTCGATTCATATCCGAATACAACACATGTTAACTTTTGTTAGCTTTCTGGCGCTGGCCTTTACCGGTCTGCCAATTGCATTTTATGATCATTTCTGGGCAGAGCCGTTAAATACAGTCGTCGGCGGCGTTGATGTGTCGCGCGTGATTCACCGCACACTCGCTAGCGTCATGATCTTCGCTATGCTGTACCACATCTTCACTATCACGGTCACTCCTGTCCAGCAGTTCTTGAGAGGGCACTTTGAATTGAAACGCAGTATTATTCCCACAATGAAAGACATCAGCGACTTCAAACAGGACATGCTGTATTTTGCTGGCAGTCGTGATCAACGACCGGAAATGGATAAGTTTATGTATAAACAGAAAATCCATTATTTTGCTGCCGCATTCGGTAACCTGGTCATGGTCATATCCGGATCATCGTTTATATTCCCGGAATTCTGGGCGATGATATTGCCGGCCAGCGCTGCCGCTAATTTTCAGGAAATGATGCGACTATCGCACCCACACGAAGCGCTGCTGGCCTTGCTGGTGATTGCATTCTGGCACTGGTACAACGTACATCTTGCACCGGGACGTTTTCCCATGCAGTGGACTTTCCTTACCGGAAAAATTACCCGCGAACACCAGATTGAAGAACACTTTCTGGAGTATTTGCGCAACCTGGTAGAGATCCCGGATGAACGCGCTTACTTGATGGAGCTACTTGATGCGCGCGAGCTCAATGCAAGCGAGGATGAGGGAACGACACAGGCTATACAGCCCAACGAGGGATCGGCGTCATGATGAAGCCGCTGACAACTGCGCAGAAAATAATTGCCTTTAGTTCGCTATTTTTTGTGTTTTGCGCGACCCTGTTCGGTCTGTTTGCAATCTGGTTGATCATTACCGAGTACTAAAATCATGCATGAAATCAGCATCGAGTTAATTATCTTCATAGTACTGACAGTCATACTGTTTGTTCTGCTAGGTATTGCGATGCTGGTGATCGTCGACCATAAAGCGAAAATCCCCGGTGCTTTTCACGATGATCCTTTCAGTATTAGCGGCATGCGCAGGGGACACCCGGTGATTAGTTTTTTAACTGCTTTCATACTGCTCTCTATTATTCTGGTATTGATTTTTGAATTGGCTGTGGCGCTGACTGGTTTCTTCGGTTTTTCGCATAGTATCGATGATCGCCCGCAACTGCTTAAAGACCTTAAACAAACACGTTTTACTGAGCGTATGCGCCACTTTCATAATGAGCCGGCACAGGATCTTGTTAACCTGGGTAAAAAACAGGTTTGTTTTTACTGTCACGGCGATTACCCTCATTCCAAAAAGAAGATGGTACGATCTTTGCTGAACATGCATACCCAGTTCATCGGTTGTATGACTTGTCATACAGATCCGCGTAAAGTGCCGGAAGATAAATACCGTTTTCAGTGGCTCAATTATTCGGGTATAGATGTTACTGGGCCGGCGTATGGTACCAGCACCAATGCTGATACCGGTTTTCTGGTCGACACTGATGATTATTATTCTAAAATTGTTATATATGCTGATAATGGTAGAGGCGAGCAGTTAATGGAAGTTACGGAGGATCTGGATGAGGTGCAACAATTTTTGAAAATACGCGAAACACTTTCCGATCAAGATCGCGATGCGCTGAAAAAACGTTTTCACATCATGGTTAAACCCGAGGGTCAATTGTGCTCACGTTGTCATGCGTCTGAGAAGAAAAGTTTCCTGCCGTATAGCAAGCTCGGTTTTTCTGAACAAAGAATCGAAGATATCACCAACCTGAACCTGGTTGGCATCGTCGATAAATATCGTGATTTTTATCTTCCTAAACTCTTCGAAAGTAAATCGTCTTCCCCTGAGCCTAAACAACAGGAAGATGCAGATGCGGCGAAACAATAAAACAAACTTTGCCAATCTATTTGTATGTATTGTTACAGTTAGTTTATTTCTGACATATTCTGTAAGTTCAATCGCAGGGCCGTCCATCCCGACACACAGTATAAAGCTGATGCGGGTGCTTGATCCCGCGCAAGCGGGCCCATTATCACTGCCCAGCGATGTGACATCCGATGCAAACCATATATATGTAGTTGATGGTGGCAATCACCGTGTTGTGACTTTCGATCGCAAAGGCAACTATTTGTTTCACTTTGGCACGCAGGGCAGCAATGAAGGTCAATTTGAAAGTCCAGTAGGTGTAACAGCAATTCATAACAAAGTGTATGTAGCCGATAGCGGCAATCATCGCATTCAAATTTTTAATAAAGACGGCGAATTTATTCGCAGCATAATCACACGCAACAACAAAGACCTGGTACGACCCATCGACATCAGCGTTTCAAGTGATGGCAAGGAATTGTATGTCACCGAAAACACCAACCATAGCATCATGGTTATGTCTCAAGATGGTCGCCTGTTACGCAAGTGGGGTAGTAATGGTGTTAATACCGGCCAGTTTCGTTATCCGGCGACTATTGCTCACCTCAATGATGAGCGCATCGCGGTCGTTGACGTATTGAACACCAGGGTGCAGGTATTTAATCCCGACGGGGATTTATCTCTAATGGTGGGTGACTGGGGTGTATTGCCGGGCCAATTGTACCGGCCCAAAGGTATTGCTGTAGATGGTAAAGGACGGTTTTATGTTTCCGACAGTTACATGAACCTGGTTCAGGTGTATGACGACGATGGCAGTTTCCTGTATGTACTCGGAGACGATGGCACGCCATACCCGTTCAGTACACCGGTTGGTATGACCGTCGATGACCTGCAGCAGTTATACGT
>Ga0224506_10002417_pt1 | contig 12703 bp, 11 predicted proteins | sample SF_Jan12_sed_USG_2_FD_169108 | JGI IMG/M metagenome (GOLD analysis project Ga0224506, IMG submission 169108) | Sediment microbial communities from San Francisco Bay, California, United States - SF_Jan12_sed_USGS_8_1 | ecosystem: Environmental > Aquatic > Marine > Sediment | place: USA...
AAATTGCCTATAACAACATTGGCTGTAGCTTTGGTGGCAATATCATCCAGACTTTTGACAGTGGTGGCTATGGTAATATCAAAAACATTGATATCCATCACAACCGCCTGCACGACGGTACACGTTATGGCGTGAACTACTCAGAGTACACGGAAAGTGGCAATATCTACGATAACCTGATCTACAATGTCGCACTAGGAGGTCTACGCTTTAATACACCTTCAGGCGCCTCCATAGAAGCCATACACAACACCCTGTATAACACCTGCATGAAGAATGATCTGGACACCTATGACAGCAGCCCTTATACCAAAATCCCAGGCAATACAGCAGCTGTTACCAATGATTGGAATGGAGACGGCATAAAAATACAAAACAATATTATACATTCGAGCACGAACTGTACTGCATATTTTGGCAACTCAGGTAGCTTCAACAGCATGATGATCGACAATAATCTCTATGCAGGATTGAGCGCAGGCAAAGCGCCTAATCAAGATGCCAGTACTATCGAAGGCAACCCAGCATTTGTGAACCCAGCTATTGGAGACTTGAGACTGGGTGCAGGCAGTGCTGCCATTGATGCGGCTGCCACTTTTGCTGATTTCACGATCTCGACTGACTTTCTGTCCAACGCAAGAATATCGGGGCCAAGCGCGGATATTGGCGCTATAGAGAAATAATTAGCCATCAGACTCCACTCTTATTTTCCATAAGCCAACCTAAAGAGGTTGCGCCATATGCTCAACCTTATCTGGCTTAACCTTCTCTCGGCTTCCACATCGCCATCGACTCGCCCTTGAACAATTTTATGATGGCGACAAAAAAGGCAGCATTACTTAACACAAAATAGGAAGGCACTTTTGTCAGTTTGCCGAAAACCACACCCGATAATTTCAACATGCCCATCAAGGCAAGCGCATAAAACAACAACTGCACTACCAGCAAACTCGCATACAGTTCATGCCTATAAAGCAAGGCATTGGACACCAGTGCAAAAATCATAAAACAGGGCGCAAAATACCTGATCAATTTATGGGAAACCAGGCAGAAAGAAGTCCTGGCGTACCTAAAGGGATTGAAAAGTTTCCTCATGTAGACAAGACCTCTTAGCGCCCTTAGCGCTACGCGCACTCTCATTCTAAACTCGGTTGAAACCTCAGCGTTTGGCGCTTCAAACGATCTCGCCCTTTCATCATAAATGACACGCTTGCCCTGCTCGATAACATGTAACGGTAATACAAAATCTGTAATCTGATCCTGCGGTATATCTTTGTAAAGTTCTTTCCTGATCGAATCTACACCGCCATTAACACCAATCACCGAACTGAATTTCGTTTCGATGGCTCGCAAATAATTTTCAAATCTCATGTAGGCATCACTACCACGCTCAGCAACGCCGTTTTTTTCAACAACATAGGTAAGATTGCCCGTGATATAACCCACCGATGGATCCGAATAATTTTCAACCATTTTTCTAATGGCATCACTTTCAAAAATAGAATTGGCATCGCTAAATATAATAATTTCACCACTGGCCTGCTTCATTGCCAGATTCAGGCCAGCCGCTTTGCCTCGGCGCGGCACCTGTCTGATGAGCTGCACCTTATTGTTTTTTATATATTTTTCAACAATTTCATCAGTGCCATCGGTTGATTCATCAGAAACCACAATAATATCAATTTTATCCAGGGGATAATCTTGCGAGAGTTTATTTTTAATGGTTTCCTCTATGCAGGAAGCCTCGTTAAAGGCGGGAATAATAACTGTGACGGTTGGAAGAAACTCTTTTCTTTTGACAGGTTTGCTAAAGACAAGATTAGATATCTTCAGTAGAAATGGATAGGCAATATATGGGTACACTACAAGAATAGAAGAAACCCAGAATATCAATTCAAGCATGTCATTCATTATTATTGATTCCGTTACAAACTTAATTAAGCTTACTAAAGTTAAGAGTTACATCACCGCCAGATATTTTTACGACAAAAGTGTTACCGTTTTTTTCAAAGAATCCGACTGATGCACTCTCCAGGCTATAACCATCTGCAACATCTATCTCTATCTGTTCATCATTTTCGGTCTTTATGCAAATTGATAGCAAAGACCTATCGATATTCAAGTGGTTAATCCTGCCCTTAATAGATTTTACAAGTATATTTTTAACATCAATACGATTGTCCAATCCTTTCTCCAGATACTCTATCTCTATATTAGAATCTGAGCACTGTTTAAGAACATGTGGTCGAGACGTTCTGTAATAATTATTAGCATAGGGCTTTATTACATAATCAAAGTAATCGTCCGGGTCTCCATCGCAACCATCTTCGGCCGCCTTACAAATATTAAACGCCTCGCGTGCTGTAACATAATGCAGCTTATATTTACTGCCATCATTATAATTCTGGTTTAAATACTGGTGCATCTTAAACGCCCGTTCGCCAATCAGGGCATCATGATCTTTTTCAACAGCGCCGTGCGTATGCAACTTCACAAACGTCCATTCCGGCTTTCCCTTTACATGAATACCACAGTTTATCCAGTACTTGACACGATCCTTCCTGCCCCAGTTCGAGCTGGTAAGGCTCGCGTTTTCGATTTTAGGCGTTTTTGGTGCACCCCAGTTTATTCCTAAAGGACCCTGCATCATAAACAGACCCCGAGGATTTTTTATACCAACACGCGCATCGATACCTTTATCATGTGACTTGGGCCTGTATGGATCATCAATCGCATAGTATATAGAGTTGATCTTTCTTGTCTGGCACTCTTCCGCAGAAGGCATGGTGAAATCTCCCCAGCAGCCCTCATTCTGCAGGATGGTTAATTCGTCATTAACACCACAGTATTTACCATGCGCAGAGTTATCGAGCGCCCAATCACCATGTATAAAAGAAAAACAGGGCCTTAGCTGCTCAGCCGAACCAAGCAGTATGCCCAATTGATTATAATTTTTAATGGTTTCCTTTATGTCATTCGTAAATGTTTCCGAGGTGTCATTGTCGTGGTGATAGTGCAGCTCAAGTTCGCCATAACCTTTAAATACCAGCTCATTCAGCCCCTGCAAATGCTCGAGCCCATGGTGAGGCGGATAAAACCAGCTGTGCCTTGGATAATGGCCGAATTCTTTTTTGCACCGTTCGGCAAACTCCGGGTATTCTTTAACCCAGGTTCTGACCCTTTCAACATCCTGATTCGATTTTGTAGTTTTATGCTTTGGCTCATAGTGATCACAGATTAGAAAAATGATGTGCTGAGTAGCACGGCCTTGACCACGCTTTTGAAATACTGATGCAGCTGCCTGTATAAAATAGGCAGGCAGCCAGTATCGAAGGCCCCTATCTCTGAATATTTTCTTAAGCATGTTTCGTTAATTGCTGTGACTTAGAGCATTAAAAGTTTCGACTATCTTACTGGCATTAACATCCCAGGTATGGTTTTTTACAACATATTCGAGCGAACTATCAGCAATAGCGCAGCGTTTATCTTTATTATTTATGAGTTCAATAATAGCATCTGAAAGATCATTTTTATTGCTGCGTCTTATGATAATACCTGTTGAATTTTGTTCGATGATCTCCTGAACAGGTGGAACATCAGGCGCAATCACGGCCTTCTTCATTGCCATATACTCAAATACCTTCATCGGCGATCCATATTCATTTGAATCAGGCAGGATGGTGATATCCATAGAACTGATATAACCCGGGATATCCTTGTGCGCAACACGACCGGTAAAATACACATGCTCACCGCAGCCACATTTCTCTATATCAGCCTCGAGTTGCTGCCTGTATTCCCCATCTCCAACCATAAGAAATACCGCGTTTGGCGTTTTTTCAACAACCTCAGGTATAACACTGGACAGTACCGGAATACCTTGCCAACGATTCATTGTTCCAACAAAACCTATGACAACAGGATCAGGAACACTCCATTTAACCTCAGCAGGCTTAATATCGGGATTAAACTCACTGACATTTATGGCATTGTGACAAACAGATATGTTTTCTGCCTTAAGATACTTCTGTACGAGAAATTCTTTTTGGATATCGGTGACAGTAATAACATGACTGGCCGAATTCAGGATACGCCTTTCAAAATATTTGGCCAGTTTGGGGAAATACAATCTGTAGTATTTGTTCCACGCATGCGCATAAGGCGTATTAACTTCGAGAATTAGTGGAATATTCATATGCCTGGCAGCAATAACCCCTGCACACGAATACAGCGCATATCGCTCATAGATAAAATCCGGTCTGTAGCGACCAAGATATTTTTTTATCTTAAAGTAATACAGAAAATTGTACAAAATCTGGATCATTTCGAACAGAATTTTTGGGAAATATCTCTTTATCGCAGAAAGAAATCTGACATTTGTCCCCGCTGACGCCATATCCTTCTTGGATGGACCCAGTATCTCAACATCATGACCCTGTTTTCTAAGAGCTGATACGATTGACAATATATGAATTGACTCAGGCTCTTCACCCTGAGTACGGTGCAAGTACAATATTTTCATAACTGAATTAATGCATACTCAGGAATAGAAGCGATATATATTAGTTTTGGGGTAATGCGCAAAGATCATACCCCTGATTTTTTACACTTTTAATTAAGCCGTCCAGGGCATCGACTGTATACTGATTATTATCATGCAGTAATAGTATGTCTCCATCGCGCAGTTTTATGTTCCTCATCGTCGCAACCAGCCTCTCCAGGCTATCTTTACGATAATCACTGTAGGTCACAGACCAATGTATAACACGGTAACCATGCAATATTGCTGATAATATATTAACAAAATTCATCTTTCCTCTTGGCGGTCTGAACAGGACCGTATCGACATTGGTAGTATTTTTAATGCAGGCCCTGGTTCTGGCAAGGTCCGTCCTTATTTCCTGTCTTGTCATTTCTGTAATGACTTTATGCTCATAGGTATGGCCTGCCAGTGCATGTCCACTCCGCGCGATTTGCATTGCGATATCAGCATGGCTATCTATTTTCTCACCCACAAGAAAAAAACTGGCCTTTACATTATTGTCCCTGAGTATTTCGAGAACACGAGAAGTGTAAACAGGATCAGGACCATCATCAAAAGTCAGGTAGATGCACTTTTTTCCAGCACTGAATTTAAAAACAAGTCTTTGCATGCACAAGGCCTGAATAAACACCTTCAGCATATTTCTAGCCGTAAAAATCATTGCACACCTGTTCTAGATATTTGTTATTCCTGGCACCAAGTTTTTCCCATTCATAATCCGTTACGCTGGCAGCGATTTTTTCCCTGTCCCATAACCTGTCCGGTGCATCAATAATAGCTCGAGCCAACGCATCAGCATCACCAGGCGAAAAAACAATGCCATTATTATCTGCCAGTAACTCCGGTATAGCTCCAACGGCGCTACCAATTACTGGCACACCACAGGCCAGGGCTTCGATAACAACGTTAGGCGTGCCTTCATTGTAGCTGGGCAGACATAAAAAATCAGAGTTTAGAATATATTGATGAATATCAGCGTAATCAATTCTACCCAGGAACCTAACTGTACTATCAATGCCAAGATTTACGGCCTGATCAATCAAATTGTCTTTTTCAGGCCCTTCTCCAATAATCGTCAAATGATAGCCAACGGCAGAATCAGCATCAATTACTTTACACCACGCACGTAACAATACATCCAATGCCTTTATCTTCACCAGGTTCCCAATAAAAACAATTTCCACACTATCGTCACGCAAATTGGAAGGTGACAAATCAGTCCTAAATATATCAGGGAAAAATCCTGCACACGGAATATATTCTGGACTTATCGTATCGGCACCGACGAGTTTTTTAATTTTATCCACGAGCAACCTGCTTACTCCAATAACACCATTTGCATGTGTTAAGGCATATTTAATCTGAGGCTTTAACAGGGCCCTCTCTGGCAAAACATTAATATCACTGCCATGTGACGTCAGCACATAAGGGAGATTAAGAATTCGAGAAACAAGACCTGATCCAAACCCATCGGGATAGATACAATGAGAATGTATAATAATCTTTTCCGATGAATGGGACTTTTTCAGTTTTTTAATAATCCTGTAAATGCTCGTTGAAAACATCAGGCCATTAAGAAACTCCAGACCAGGGATCACCATAAACCGCGGATAGAAAATATTTATATCTCCAGATTTTGATTCTTTCTGAATAGTTGACAGACAGTTGTTTTTATCACTAAGCGAACGAAATGGCACATAAGCCACGGGTGAAACAATATCAACGGTAGAATATTTAGATAATTCCTCTGAAAGGTGTTTTATAAAAATCGCCCTGACCGGATCGCAGCTGTTCGGGTAATATGTCGTAACTATAACAACTCTCATACTGTATTTTTCTAATGTTTTCTTTGTGCAATAGCAAGAATATGTGAGGTCGTACTTTTGTTCGCCATGCGCTTAAACACATCGGATATAAACTTTATAACCTTATGGGGAAATATAAACCTGAAAAGATTCTTCAATGCATTAAATTTGATACCCAGCTTCAACAATAATCTGTCGATCTTGATAATCACACGTTCCAGTTTTATTATCGGTTTAACATTTATCTCGCTAACTTCAACAATCTTAAAATCGCTCAACAAGTCTATAAGCTCGTTTTTACTGAGATATGGCGGTTTACTGTTTAGAGATGATATTACGAGATAACCATCATTTTTCAATGCCGCCAATAACTGCAAAATCGCCTCATTTCTCTTATCAGGCTCAATATAATATAAAGTCTCCAGGCAGATCACGACATCCTGTGTGCCTTTATAGTTTTCTGAAAAGTTTTTAATATCCGACACAATAAATTCCAGATCTGGATATTTTTCACGAGCACGTTCTATTGCTACTGATGATATATCCACACCCTTAACGATTGCACACGTATTCTTATAATTCTGATGAATATAATTCGTGAATATACCAGTCGCGCAGCCAATGTCTGCCAGCATCAAACCATCTTTATTAATATGGGTGTTAATGGCTTCTATTACATGGGAGTATCTATACTGCTGAGTCGGTCGCCAGTCCAGTCCCCAGGGATCACCATCTACTTTTGCATACTCATCGTTGACCCATTTTTTAAGATTGCTAACAGACTTCATACCATGTCTCTATTGATTGTTTAGCACTGGCTACTTTAACCAGTGCGTCAGATCACGGCCCAGGTATTCCTGCAACAACAGGATATCACTTTTTAGCTCCCCCTGGAGTCGCTTCCTGAGTTTTTCATCAAGTCTCAAAGGTGGGTCAACCTTTTTCCTGACTATGGCATTGAGGACACGCTTAGCACCTTCCGGTATGTTGTTTGAAATCGCATGATATAGAGGAACTCTCCTTATTAGACTCATCAAAGCACCGCTCTGGCCCATTTTATTATCGGATGCATGTTTATGCTCACCCAATCCCTGGGGCTTATGAGCATCATCCACACCCAGGAACCTGTATGTATCAGCAACTGTCTCTATTGGTGAATCACGCAAATCATCAAGAAGTATTATCTTAATATTATCTTTATCAAAATATTCAAGATACTGCTCAATTTGATAATAATACTTACTGACATTAATGTAATGAGCATTATTATTTATTGCTTTTTCAACATCGTTTTCAATCCTGCCCATATAGTAGTTATGAACAAAATGCGAGTAGATACGGTCAACGGGATCTCTTAATACGTATATTAGTTTTGCGTCAGGTATAACTTTCTTTATTCTTGCAGGTACATTTTTAAAGGATGGATGTTTGGCGTAATTTGTCGATGCCTCACCTATTGCCTTTTCATTATTATAATTCTTGAATAAGGATTCATACTGCCCTGTACCTTTGCTGAATTTCCGGTCATCTGAAAAATACTGCGGTTCCTTGTTATCAGCCATAAATATATCAGGATGCGATTTAAGATGATGGTATAGCGTCGTAGTACCGGATTTCATCGAGCCTATAATGAGAAAATTAGGGAGCATAGTAATTTTACTTATGATGTTTGCTGTACACATCTGTATACATGTCTGCGTAATTACGAATCATTGCATCAAGACTGTAGTTTTTTATAATGTGTTCTCTTGCATTTTTTGCGATCTGACGCCTCACACCAAAATCCTGCGATAGGGCACGTAGTTTTCCCGTCAATTCATCGTAATCGCCAGATGAATATGTTAATCCCACGCTATCACTACTTACGATTTCCGTGTTTCCACCAACCCTACTTACAATAACAGGAATAGAAGATGACATCGCCTCTAACAGCGTGTTTGATAAGCCCTCATTCGTAGACGTAAGCACGTAGATATCAAACAAGCGCAATATTTCGCTAATATCAGACCTGCTACCTGCAAAGCAAACCTCGTTAGACAGTTCATACTGATGAACCAGATTCTGCAAAGACTCTAATTCAGGCCCATCACCAACAATAATGAGCTTAACATTGGCACTGGTAGCTTTGAGGTTTTTTACGGCCAACAGCATCTCTGGATAATTTTTAACGGATACCAGCCGGCCTACAGCGCCTATCACCAAATCGCCTTCTTCAATATTGAATTCTCTAATCAGGTCAGAACTACGTTCTGCCGGTGAAAACTTATTGGTATCGACGCCGTTTATTACAACTTTAATTTTACTACTCTCTATACCAATATGATTAACCATGTTTGATTTTATATCACTAGAGAGAGCTATTATGCCATCAGTGTAATACGAAAAGACTCGCTGAATAAACATTTTTATTTTTCTGAATGGATAGTCTTTGCCATGCTCACTATGTATAAGTGCCACACTTCCTAGTATCTTGCCTGCCACAAAGCCAAACATATAGGGCTTATAATTCCTGGTATGGATAACATCAACACCTTCATCAATAATAATTTTTTTCAGCCTACGCACAATGGAATACTGCATTCCAGAATAGTGATTTAATTCTATTATTTTTATGTCCTTATTTATGCGTTCAACCAAATCACCGCCATGCTTAATACAGCAAAGAATCGATTTATATCTCGTCTCATCAAGCCCATTTATGATATTTACCACACCGTTCTCAAGCCCGCCTGTATCCATTGTCAGGACAAGATGCAATATTCTAATTCTCATAGGCCTAACTGCCTGTCTTGATCACAGTCATTATGATGAATATATACCATTTTGTATACATACGACCTAGGCAATCTCACGAACCTTCTCGTCTTGCAGTTTTCTATATATTGCAAACAGGCATATTGTAATAGCCCCCAAAGTATAGAAGCTCCAGTCATAAACCTTTGCATCAAAGAATGATCTAAGCAAAATAGAATACAAACTCACAAGTGTTGCTGTTGCATAGGCGCAAATAGTTTTAGCTTCGTCAGAATTGGAAATTTCTCTAAGCTGTCGTATAGCATGTTTAATAAACCCGAAAAATGTCAAAATACCCAATAAACCTGTTCCTGCAATAATCTCAACATATGTATTATGAGAATTTTTTCCCCAGTTGTCGTGACTTATCTCGCCATAATCTCGAGAAAACTCATTAAATCTTTGACTGCCCACACCAAGCAAAGGATGCGCCAAAAACATATTCTTTCCTGCTACCCAAAGCTCAAATCTCGACGATTTCGAATCCTCAGAGGTGTACACATCACCCTGATGCTCAGAGCGCATGATAAACTGAGCAGCAATAGCAGATATTGCTAATGACGATATAAACAGTATTCGTATCAATCCGATTTTTTTATCAGTTGTATATAAATACAATAATCCAAGTTCAAAAACTAGCGCTATCATGCCTCCCCTTGATAGTGAAAGAAACATACCGATAAAATATGTTATGAGAATAAATGTCAGAATAGACCTCGTTAATCCGCTCTCAGTTGTCTTCCTTAACATGTACGTAAATGGCAGCATTAATATAATAATAAATGTGTAATCATTATGGTTCTCATACATACCATAGGCACCTGCCATGCCACCAGTAGCTGCAGAGCTCGCATACTCAAAGATGACTGAAAAAATTCCATATATGACTATTACCTCACCACCAAATAAAATACCATATATGTATTTTTTCGTGTCATTAATAGAGGTCATCACAAAAACCGACACCAATACAAATGCAATATATTTATACCAAAATACGAATTGCTGAATCACACTGGAAGCACCACTGTAATAGACAGATATTATTTGGATAACAACGAAGACGACAAGATATTTTAATGCCAGGTTAGAAAACACGTAAGATCTAGGGTATTCCGAACCCTTAATCAAGCCAATAATAACAGCCAACACAGAAATGATTATTATTGGCTTATATGCTGCCAAGCCTGGCCAGAGTATGCCGGGCTGAAGAAATGTAAACAGTGAATACAGAAAAGACATGATATGAGAGCGCTTAACGTTACACGCCCGACTATGTACCAATCGCCTGATTTACAATTCGTCTAATTAAAGTCTTTCCCTGTAATAAATTTGATATCCCAACTCTATTTAGTTCGTAAAGATTTTCTCCCGATACAGAACCATAATTAGTCGTTAGAGCAGCAGAAAACATCTTTTCACAAACTTTTATAACATCAGGATTATAGTCATATTTCTTACCGTTTGGATAACAGAAAATGTTTGAGCACTCACCCAGTCTATCAATGATGGTCTTCCTGCTATCATTAATTTCATTTTCCGCCTGGGATATATCAATATTAGAAAGGATAGGATGATTTACAGTATGCGCCCCTATATCAAACCCAGAATTATTCAGGCTTTTAACATCCTCCCACGACATGAACTCATAATCACCAAATGGATCTGGTATGTCACCATCTAATATCTCCAATGAAATATTTTTAATGAGGGAGTCAATTTTATTAAAATCATTTTTTTTCATAACTCTCTTTATACTTTTAATAGCCTCATATTTTTTCTCATCGCTACCCAGGGAAACCTTCAACCCCAAGTCATCTTGAACGAATATATCCTGTTTTGTATTATTGATCGAATATTCCAGTAAATCAGTCCACATCCATCTCTTTTTGCCTATATATCCTGTTGATATAAAAAAAGTAGCCGGGATATTCAGGTCATTAAGAATTTCTGCGGCTACATCAATATTGTTTTTGTAACCATCATCAAAGGTAACACTTAAATAAGGTTCCTCGCTATTTACACCCGCAATTATCTCCGGAAGATTATCAACCTTGATAAATTTAAAATATTTTTTCAAGCTAACAAGTTGGTCGCGAAATATTTTGTAGTTTATATGCTTGTCATCAGGGCCAGTATGGTTTTTGGATACGCCATGATAAAACATAATTACAGGTTTTGGTTTGGACTTATTTATAAAATAGTCAGCTTTTCCCACCTGGACAAAAAAACTATTAACAATTTTTTTAACAGACCCCATACTAATACACGCAACTAATCATCGAATCTTAGCAGTCCTTTTTCTTTTAAAACTGCATCGACCCTTGTGAATGAAAAATCTGAGACCAGCTGTTCAAGCCTTTCTTTACATTTATCGATATTATTGTAATGTCTGAATTTGGTAAACAGACTCAGACCACCAATTCTTGGTTGTTCAGGATCAAACTCCCACGGGTGCAGGTAAAACATAAACGGCGCAACATCTCTGCGATGATAATGATTGAGAAGATATTTCGTCAGCCTATACGGATACAGCCTGAAGTAGCCACCACCAGATATTGGTATATTTAATCCTGCCAACCTGGTTGCGCTTATAGGGAACTCAATAAGATTATAAGATCTGTTTCTATAATTTATTTGACATATATTTCGATCAAAATCTTCAATCCCATACCTGTCATGGTATATCGGAAAAATACTTGAGTCATATAAAAAACCACATTTTTCGATTATATCAAGCGCCCACAATGACTTGTGCGTTATTGAATAACTGGCGGCCCTGTAACCCAGTATCTTAGTATTGATCGCTGATTCGAGAATATCCCTGGCTTTTTCTGTTTCATATTTAAACTCATCAGGAGTCTGGTTATATACCAGCTTATGCGAGTACCCATGGCAGGCCACCTCATGACCTTCTGCATGTATATCCATGACCAGGTTTTTATTTTTTTCAGCGACGCAACCTAATATAAAAAAAGTTGCCTTAATGTTTTTTATATCTAAAAAAGATAATATCTTATGAGTATTATCAAATACTCTACTTTCATATGTGTCCCATAACCCTCTATCAATATGTTTTTCAAACGCACTGACCTGATAGTAATCCTCAACATCAAAGGTTAGTGCGTTTATAATTTTAGCTGGCTCATGACTCATTATATTTATATACTTACACTTAAACTCATATGAGATTATTTATTATCCAGGTGATCCGCAATTCGTTTTAGCTGGTTTGCAATTTTAACCAAGGCAAGAGAAGTGATAGACGCCTCCGACCCGCCGGACAAACTTTCATCATATCTTGAAATCAAATCCTCCATCTCACGGTCGTTATCTTCGAGTCTCCTACGACGATTTTTTTCATTCTCATCCCTGATAATGGTTCTTTCAGAGAATTTTTGCCACTGAAGCTCCTCAACAGCAGCGATAAATTCCTTTTTTCCGGCCTTCTTCATATCGTCAGCATAGGCACAGGTCAGTGCCGTGTCGCACAACGTGTTAATTAGTCTTGGGGTTCCACCAGTATACTCATAGATATATTCATAAACACCAGTTTTAAACA
>Ga0224506_10002418_pt1 | contig 12701 bp, 14 predicted proteins | sample SF_Jan12_sed_USG_2_FD_169108 | JGI IMG/M metagenome (GOLD analysis project Ga0224506, IMG submission 169108) | Sediment microbial communities from San Francisco Bay, California, United States - SF_Jan12_sed_USGS_8_1 | ecosystem: Environmental > Aquatic > Marine > Sediment | place: USA...
ATGGTTGCAGGAGTCGTAAAAACCATGACCGCGGAAAGTGCCGAAAGGGCAGCCCTAGGTGCAGGAGCCATAGTCATGGATCTCATGGCCGTGAACGACGGCCGACGCCCTTATCAAAAAATAGAAAGGATACGGCATCTCAGACCGGACATGATCCTAATGGCAGGTGGCACAGATGGAGGAAATGTCACTCACGTAGTCGAGACTGCTGAACTGATTGACGCAGCAAAGCCCAAGCCACGGTTGGGCATAGATTTCGAATTACCCATCGTTTTTGCAGGGAACAAAGAGGCTCGTATTCCTGTTGAGAGGATTCTAAATGAGGCATATGCTTTAAAGGTCGTCGACAACATCCGACCTATTCTTGAATTTGAGAACACGGATCCCGCTAGAAACGTGATTCATGAGCTATTTATGGAACATGTGATGTCTCACGCGCCTGGATATGACAAATTGATGAAGTGGACACCGATTCCCATAATGCCAACCCCTGCTGGAGAAGGAAGAATGTTCCAGACAATTGCCAAGACGTACAACGCAAACGTCATTGGGGTGGGCTTAGGCGGAGCAACCACTAATGTATATTCAACGTATGAAAATAAATTTGTTAGAACTGTGAGTGCCAACTTGGGCATGAGTTATAGCATATGCAATGTTTTGAAAGAGGCTGGAACAAAAAATATAGTGCGTTGGGTGCCCTTTGATATAGAGGAAGAGGATCTTCGTAATCGTCTTTATAACAAGATGATTCGCCCTACAACCATTCCGCAAACTGTAAAAGATTTAGTGGTTGAACATGCAGTAGCAAGAGAAGCACTACGCCTAGGCTTTGAACATCACAAACTATTAGCCAGACCTCTACGAGGCGTGCAAAGACGGCGAACAATAGCCGACATCTTTGAACAAGAAGCCTTTGAGGAGACCTACATAGACATGTTGAATGTCAATTGGTTGGCTGGCACTGGTGGCCTTCTATCTCATGCGCCGAGGAGAGCGCAGTCAGCTTTGATGTTGATTGATGGTTTCCAACCTGAAGGTGTAACCAACCTAGCGCAGGATAGCGTTTTCATGATGCCTCATCTTGGAGTTTTATCCACTGTGCATCCCAAAGCTGCTATGGAAATATTTGAAAAGGACTGCCTTGTCAGGATCGGAACCTGCATTGCACCACGGGGAGTGGGGAAGGAGGGAGAAGTTATGAAAGTCGTAGTCCGCATGCCTGATAATTCACTCTTAGAGGAACAAGTAGGCTTTGGATCGGTAAAGAAGATAGCTCTGAAGGAAGGAGAAAAAGCCGAAATGGAGATCTTCCCGTTTCGAGGAGGAGATGTAGGTCGAGGATCAGGAAAGGCAAGAAAGGTTGTTGTGGAGGGCGGAGTCGTTGGAACAATCTTGGATGCACGAGGAAGACCTTTAGTTCTGCCTGATGATGACAATGAAAGAAAGCAGAAGCTGATTGAATGGTTCAAGGCTCTCGACGCCTATCCTGAAAGATTATATGAACTATGCGGTAGGTAATCATCTTTGTCTTCACAGGCCTACACACCGGGATTGAAGAGAAAAGCTTCAACAATGGTGAGGAAAACAAGAATACTGCCAATTCCCGGCGACGTTTTAGTCAAGAAAGGAGACGACGTCAAGGCCGACACGATAGTTGCAAGAACCTTTGTCCCGGGAGATGTTCAAGTAATTAACCTTGCTGGACTGCTCGGAATAGACTTGTGGGAAACATCACAATATATGCTTAAAAAGGAAGGAGAAGAGGTCGAAAAAGAAGAGCCTATGGCCATGGTAAAAAGCTTTTTTGGACTTTTCAAAAGGTATGCGTTTGCTCCGGTTTCAGGAACCATTGAGCGTGTATCGGACATCACGGGTCAAGTGCTTATTAGAGAGTCACAAATTCCCCTGGAGGTTGATGCTTACATTCGAGGCAAGGTGATCGAAACGTTGCCAAGCGAGGGAGCAATCATTGAAACACCTGCCGCTTTCATTCAGGGAATCTTCGGCGTAGGCGGAGAGAGGAAAGGTGAGTTGATGATGATCGCTAATACCTCGAGCGACGTCCTGACCGCTAATGAAATTGGTCCCAAATGCAAAGGAAGGATTTTGGTCGGAGGTTCTCTGGTTACAAATGATGCGTTGCAAAAGGCCGTCAAAGTAGGAATCAAAGGAGTCGTAGTCGGAGGAATAGATGATCAAGATCTCACCAATTTCCTAGGCTACAAGATTGGCGTTGCGATCACAGGACAAGAGGACATCCCATTAACCCTTATTATCACTGAGGGCTTCGGTGAGATGGCGATGTCAGAAAAAACCTTTTCTCTGTTAAAAGGATTTGATGGTATGCCTGCTTCTATAAATGGCGCAACACAAATTCGAGCAGGGGTCATGAGACCTGAGATTATTGTTCCAAGACCAGAACTTACGACAAAAGAACCTGGTGGTCTTGAAGAGAAAAAGGAGTTCCTTGAGCAAGGGCTATTGCCCGGGACACCAATAAGGATCATAAGGGAACCATACTTTGGGGCATTAGGTGTTGTTTCCAAGCTCCCAGTACCCCTTAAGAAAATAGAAACAGAATCAGATGTACGAGTTCTAGAAGCCGAACTTGAAGACGGAAGGCAAGTTATCATTCCCAGAGCGAATGTAGAAATAATAGAAGAATAAAGCAGAGCAGCGATAATGGGGTAGATTTTTGCATTTTTGGAAAAGACGAAGGGACATCGCTAGTTCGTTAAGGGGAACATTGTCCGAAGAAATACTCGATGAATCCTTGTTGCTCGATCATGTGAAGACTGAAGACTATCTGACGGTGGCTTTAGACATTCGACCTTGTTCATTTCTTACGATTCCAGCTGAATTTCAAAATGGAGATGAGTTGGGAAGACAGATAGATGAATTGTGTGCCGAAGATCTTCAGGCGGTTTTGAATGCAGCAGCCGACAAGAAAGCAGTTCTCATTCGCAGTTTGAAGAAGAAAATTCGGGAATCTTTCAACAATGTCGTCTATGCATCCGCCACATATAAAGCACACATAAACTGGGCGAGAAAACTGTTTCTCCAGACCTATGATGTGGAAGTGAGACCAAGTATCCATGAGTTGTATCTGTTCAAAGGCTCGAAAGTCAAGAGAGACTTGAGAAGGCTGATGAAACTTAGGAATGTGGCAAGGGACCGTCTCAGGCTTTCGGTGGATATTTCCAAGAGCAAAACCTGTCTGGCCTTTCCAGAAGAGTTTTCTTCAGAATATCTTGTTTCTGTTGGGAAGTTGCTTGGCTATCCATCTTGTTGCGTTGAGAGCTATATTCGTGATCGTTTGCGTGAAGGTGCAAGTGTTGAGATGCGGGCTAGCAGACAGGTTGAGCACCTAAGAAAGGAGGGGGAAGAGCCGGATGTTTATGCTTATTTCGCCAGAAATTTCTTTCCATGTTCCCCGACGTGCCAAGGTGCCAGTGAGATTGGGAGAAAGACCTTTGATCTCTTGAGTGGCTTAAATACGAAACTCGGGAACCTTTACTTGGAGTGTATGAGGAATAGTATTGAACTAGTCAAAGAATATCCTGAACTCACTAGGCAGTATAGGGAGAAATTGACAAAAAAAGCTCAAAAACTTGCTAGAACATGAAACGGGCGACCAAAACAATTTTAAACGGCACACATCAATAAATCAAGATTGCTGAGCGTGCTGAGTATTCAGTATAGCTAAGTGGTGGATCAATGTATCGTTACGCCACTGAACTGTCACAGGAGAGAGCAGAGTACCTAATTGGAAAACTAGCGCAATGGGTAGTGAATCACCGTCTGGAAACTCCTGCTGTCATGTTCTTGGAATCGACAAAGCCTCTTTCGTTCATTGGCAGTCAGATGTGGCTGATGTACGGCGTGCCTATGCTGGGAATAGTGGTTGACGAGCGTCAGACCTCGGAGTTTGGTCTGCTCTTCGAAAACAGAGAATACGTCGAAGCTCTGATTCAGAAGATAGAGACATTAGCACGCGAGGCGGATGAAAAAAGAAAAAAAGAAAAAGAGGAAAAAGAAAAATGAACTTCATCAACGAAGGCTTAGTTGCATCTTTTGTACTATTGATCATTGTTTTGATTGAGATCCTAATAGCACTCTTCACAACGAGAGCAGGCAGATACCTTCCTAAAATCCGCAAAATACCTGGATTGGAAGCCTTAGAAGAAGCGGTTGGGCGCGCTACTGAACTGGGGCGTCCAATATGTTATACGACAGGACTTGGCGGCATTCGGGATCAATACTACTATCAGACTGTCGCTGGATTGAGCATCCTAGGCTACACCACTGAGATGGCAGCGAAATATGGTGCAAAACTTCTCTACTTCCCCTATGACCCAACCATCATACCGATGGCCCATGAGGTTATGGAGCAAGGCTACATTCGCGCTGGCAAACCGGAGGCATTCAACCCAGATAACATCATATATCTTGGAGGCGATCAATTTCCATGGGCTTTCGGAGTCTTAGGTACAATCTATAGGGAACAAACTGCAGCGAACATCCATATGGGGCCTTTCTGGGCTGAGTCCCTTATATTAGCCGAAGCAGGTTTCTACACTGGTGCCATCCAAATTGCGGGCACAGCGAACTATCACCAAATACAGTTCTTTGTAGTTGCTTCTGACTATGCTTTGATCGGGGAAGAATTGATGGCCGCCGGAGCTTACCTATCCAAGGATCCGACTCAGATAGGTTCTTTGTGGGGTGCAGACTTTTCGAAGCTCACTGCGATGCTACTGGTAGTCATCGGTGTAGTCTTGACCGCTGCTGGCGTCACTGTGCTGAATGAATTCTTGGCATTGTAGGAGGAGTGACAAGTGAGTCTAGTTGTTAAAAGATACATTCCACTTGCAATCACCTTCATAATGGGTTTCATCATGGTGATAGCCACATACTTCTTGGCGCAAGGGACTCCTCTTAGGGAGGCTACCACCTTACTAACGGGAACTGTAGACATCTTGGTCGTAATGGCAGGCGTAATCGGTCTCATCGCATTGCTTAGACACCATTCCACGAACATCAGCAGAAGAGGAAGATACTGGCAATACAGCATCATAACAATTATCGGAGTCGTCTTCTACTTAATCATTGGACTCTACGGAGTCGCAACGCACGAAAGATACTATATGTATGCAAGTGAATACTTCAGTTGGTTCTACAGCGATGTATATGTCCACATGGACATGACGATATTCTCACTGTTGGCATTCTTCATCGCTTCAGCTGCCTACAGGGCTTTCCGACTGAGAAGCTTGGAAGCATCTGTCCTCCTGATCGTCGGCTCGCTCATGCTTCTGGGCAGAGCACCAATTGGAGGAGTAATCTGGGAAGGCTTCCCCACAATCGCTGACTGGCTTCTGACTGTTCCCAATGCAGCAGGAAACAGAGCAATAACCATCGGCATCGCAGTCGGAGCTATTTCGTTGGCGATAAGGCAATTGCTAGGCATTGAGAGAGGCTATCTTGGCCCTGAACGTTAAGGAGAATTGATCAAATGTCTAAACCACAAGTAGCTGGATTCGATCGACGCTACATCTACATTGTATTGTTCATTCTAGTTAGCATTCCACTATTGAGTCCTTTTGGGCTGCCAATACCAATAAGTAGCCTCACGCGAGGTGTGTGGGATGCCACTGTGGCACTTCCCGCTGGAAGCGTAGTAATCTCTTCATTTGACTTCGGCCCATCGACTCTTCCAGAGAATGGACCCCAGGTCCAGGCTCACCTCTTCCAATGCAAACAACGTGGACTAAAGGTTGTCGCGTTGGCCTTTTGGGCTTCAGGTGGTCCGCTTGGCCATAGTATATTGACAGACGTTTACGGCGAAGGCTATGAGGACAGCGCAGAGTACGGAACAGAAATCGTGTACCTCGGCTATGTTCCAGGCAATGAGGTTGGCATGCAAACATTCGGAGATAACACTTGGCAAGCGAAGGGCACCGACCATTTTGGAACCGCAATCGGAGATATACCGCTGATGCAAGAAGTTAGAAGCGCAGCAGACTTCGATCTTTGGGCAGAATGGACATCTGGAACTCCAGGCGAGCAACAAGTAATCCAATTTGTACAAGGGCGTCATGGAGGTCCATCTGCAGTGCCAATCATAGCGGGCTCGACAGCAGTCAGTGTCCCCGGAATGATGCCTTTCTATACTGCTGGTCAAATCATTGGAATACTGAACGGATTAGCTGGAGCAGGCGAATACGAAAAGCTAGTGAATGCGGATTATCCAGAGTATCCTTATGAGCAAGGACCTGGGCTCGACGCGCAATCAGTAGCCCATGTGCTTGTCATACTCTTTGTGGCCATCGGAAACATCGGTTGGGCGATTAGCAAGTCTAGAGGAGGCGGAGGCTCATGATTCCACCCAATATAGGTCAGCTTCCAGCTGAATTAGACCTTTACGCTGCAATCTTCGGCGTCTTCGTAACCATCTTCATATACAGCTTCCTATGGAAGGAAAACCCGCTATCACGTGCTGTGGAACATCTATTCATAGGTTTGGCCGCTGTCTTCACCTTAGCATTCATGTATGATGCCGCTTTGTCTCAAGCAGTTTGGGGAACCGAAAGACTCGCAGAAGGCAACTACATATGGCTCATTCCATTGCTAATTAGCCTGATGTATTTCTTCTTCTTCTCGAAGAAATACTTCTTCCTCTACAGATATCCCGTGGCAATAGTTGCAGGCATCATGGCAGGCATGATGATATGCGGCATGATTCAAAGCAACTTCTTGGTCCAGATACAGCAGACTGCTAGTCTGGAACTCATAGGCGCAGAAGTATGGGAAGGATGGCCCCCACTCGGCCTCAACAACATCATAATCATCATCGGCGTCATCACCGCATTGTCGTTCTTCTTCTTCACGTGGCAACACACAGGCGTCTTAGGAATAAGCACAAAGATCGGACGATACGTCCTTATGGCCACCTTCGGCGCCGCCTACGGTGGCACAGTAATGGCTAGAATGTCACTATTCATCGGAAGGCTAAGATTTCTCTTTGAAACGAGCTATCAAGACTGGTTCTGGGCCTGGTACCTTGTCCCAATCGCTGCCATCCTCGTGATAATAGTCATCCTCTGGGGAAGAACAAGTTCAGCACCTACGCGATCTACCTATTCAACTAAGCCCACAGAAAGAGAGGAAACCTAAAAACCCTCATCCTCCCCCTTTTTTAATTCCCTATTTAACATCATTAGCTTTGAGGCTGCTTATGCTCTTTTTTCTTCCTAGTTATCTTAATGAGCCCTACAAAATAGAAAATGGCGAATGCAAACCATGTGAAAACGAATCCATAAACCAACCCTATTAGCAGGCTCCTAAGAACCTCTGTCAAAGTGTGATGATACACAACCACGCCAACAGTAAGATTATACAGCCCATATCCAATAGAGCCGCCTACAACGCATGAATACGGCTTGCGAGAAATAGCCCAAACAATATTTGTCATGATAAAATTCAGCAAGACAAGAACGGGAACCGCCCCAATCGCTCCAAAGACCCCCTCATATGTTACCCACAAGAAAACCCCGACAACTACTGCAGCAATTTGAATCCAAAAATCACGCTGCTTATACATTCTCAGCCAGTTAAGTAGATCTATTAATACGCCGAGTAATCCTCTCACCTTTTCTTCCGACATACTATCTCTCCGCTTTTCTACGTATTTGCATCAACACCTTTTATTTCCTTTTTCCAAGTCGAGTTTTTCCTGACGCCCAGTGACCTAGGTTCACCTTCCAAGTATTAAGCTAAACCTGCGTGCCAGAATCCTAGTCTAAATACGATTTTGAATGGTGCGGCCGGCCGGATTTGAACCGACGACCTCGGAGCCTCGAGTTCTGCCCAGTGCCTTGCTAACTGTTTTTTCCATAAGCTTGCTCGCGCCCACATGGTATCATGCGCGAAGGGCTATTTATTGCCCTCTAAGGGAAAAGCCGAGGCGGTAGTGCGTGCGTCCACAAGTCATATAAACTGAAGCAGGATATGCAAAAAGTGATTTGATGTGAGTAGAATGCAGTTAAAAGCAAACAAGCACGCCATAGGTATTCTAGCTATAGTTTTGATAGTTATCATTGTTGTGGGAGCGGTCGTGGCGGTGGTAGTAGCGGCAGCCTTGTTTGGGTTTTGGCACCCTTTCGGTCAGGTAGTTGGTTCTGGAGAGTTAGTTACTGAAGAGAAGGACTTTGCTGATTTTACGATTGTTGAAGTGGGATGGGGCTTTGAGGTTGAGATTGACCAAGCAGATTCATACAGCATCAATATTACAGCAGATGACAATATGCTCGACCGTATAGAGGTCTCTAGCGCAGGCAACAAGTTGACGATAGGGCTCAAATGGGGCTACAGCTATCAAGACGTAACCTTAAGAGCCAAAATCACAATGCCTGATCTGTACGAGCTGGAGTTCTCAGGGGGAACACAGGGCACCATTGAAGGATTCACCTCTTCGCACGAATTCGTTGTTGGACTATCCGGAGGCAGCTCTCTCACCGGCGACTTTACAACTAGTGAAGATGCCCGATTTACTTTGTCTGGAGGAAGCCGTTTGATTGAACTGGATGGTGAAGCCAACGATCTGCGTATCAGCGGCTCTGGAGGAAGCCAGCTGGAACTGTCGGATTTCCAAGTGGTGAATGCAGACGTCAGCCTTAGTGGTGGAAGTCGAGCAACCATAAACCTTGATGGCAGATTGGATGCTGGCCTGAGTGGAGGCTCAAACCTCCTTTACATCGGGGACCCTACTATGGGCAACATTCAAACGTCCGGTGGCTCCACCGTAGAAAAGAAATAGTCCAGATGCATGCATGGAAGTGGCCTAAACAGGAAGTATAAGGTCATAGCATATCCAATGTAAACATCTAATAAGAACGCTTCTAGTAGTGATGCGCGCGCAAAGTGGGCATAATGAGTGAAACATCTAATGCAAAGCTAATTGCACCTTGTGGAATGAATTGTGGAATATGTATCTCGTTTTTTGGCTATACACTGAACGGTAGAAAGAGAAAGCATCCCTGCAGCAGTTGTCGGTCAAGGGATAAACAATGTGCCTTTCTCAAAAAGCAGTGCGATAAGCTGGCAACCAAACAAATCGAGTATTGCTTTGAATGTCCAGGTTTTCCATGTGAAAACCTGAAAACACTTGATAAACGCTACAGAGACAAATATGGAATGAGTATGATTGCAAATCTGATGTACATTCAGACAAATGGTATCAAAAAATTCCTGAAAAACGAGCAAGAAAGATGGAAATGCCCTACGTGTGGCGGAATAATCTGTGTTCACAACAAAACATGTTATACCTGCAACTAACCCCGCAACTTCGTGCGCACACAAAAAAAGGAGAAGGAGGGAGGGTGTTGTTTCTATCAGATGATTTGATGTCTTCGTATCTGGGTTATTGCCTTGGCTTTCTGGTGCTCCGCCTCCAAGAGGGCAGCTTGAATAGGCTTCCAATCACTGTAATCTAGAGGAAGGTTAACGCGGACTACGTCTTCTTCGTGGGTGCCTATGGATCGAACGTAAGCTCTCGTGGTTCCTAAAAACTCAAGCATTTTCCTTGCCAGAGAGCCCGGTCTTTCTGGCTCATTCCTTCTCAAACTTTTTTCCACATTCATCACCTCTTTCCGAATTTTCATCCACACTTTAGTATACTGACGACGGAATATATAAAGCTTATGCTTTATAGCAAAAGATTAATATAGTATATATACACTACTTTACATTGTGGCACAAATGTCAACAACAAAAAATCCTGATCTTTGCAAGGTGGTCAAGTCTGAAGCGGGCAAGTTACTTAGCGGTGACGTCAGGAGAGATATCATAAACCTACTGAGAGATAACGAGTTAACCATTGGAGAGACTGCAAAGAAACTGAACATGACACAACAGGCGGTTTACCATCACATGAAGAAACTCAAAAACGCGGGACTAGTTCACGTTACCCGCGAAGAACGCTGTTGTGGTGGGCATCTCATCGAAAGCTACTATAAAGCGACCGCAGAAAACTTCGTCTGCTACGATGACGAACCAAAGGACAAATCCACTAAGGATAATCTTGAAGAGATCCTAAACGGACTAAACAAGATAGGCTTCAAGATGGAATTTGATGAGGAGAAATTGCTGAAACTAGCAGAGATTCTGGCAACGCGGAAGAGATCCACGAAACTACATTCGCCTGTGCCCGAAATATGTAAGAAGTGCGGTTCAGGAGATTTCTTTCTTAAATCCGGTCCAATGGACCTCCTCAAGTTAGATCACATATACCATTATGCCAATCTCGTAATGATGACTGATGAAGAATACGAAGAAAAGGTAAACAACGAAAAAGAGTTAAGGCATTTTCTACAGTCTATTTGTGAAGAAAAACCAGAAACATGACACAGAAATGCCAAAAAAGAAGAAGGAGATGATATAATGGAAAGTAAAAACTTGATAATTGCTTTTGTCTGGATATTTGTGCTCGTTATTTCTGTTGCTACATTCTGGGTCGGGGAATCGTATGTTGCGGGAATCGGGGGACCATATATTGCTTCAGGTCTCCTCTTCATCGTCGCTCTGATATTCAGTACCCTCATGCTACAAAAGACGAAGAAATAGAAATCGAATTTCACGTATGCATGCTGGATTTACGCTCTAGCTTTCTTACTTTCTGAAATCGTTTCTTGAGGTAGTGGGCGCCACATACGATCAAACATCACAACAATGAATGGCAGGGCAAGCAGCATCGCGTTGGAGGCGTCTGTTTCCGAGAGGAAAATCGCTGTCACATTTGTTGAGGCATGCATAAGGCCGACCGCCAGAATGCTTTCACCGCTACGATTGTAGAGCCAAGTAAAAGCCAAGCCAACGGCAATTCCGAATATGAACTGGCGCAGCAGATATTCAAATGCCAGAGGCCCACCTTGCAGAAGCCAAAGTGGAAAGTGCCACAATGTCCATACGAAGCCCACGATCAAAGCAGCTGCAAGCGGACTGTATCGCTTCTGAAGCTTACGCTGGGCAAACCCACGCCACCCAGGTTCCTCACCGATGCAATTGCCATAAACAAACTGATAGAGGAAGGTGATAGCTACCAGAGCTGCGAGTCCAAGGCCACCATCCGTTTCAACTATGACCCACGCGACGTCTTGGCCGAGAGCCTTCATGACTGCGACACCAAGAAGATAAAGGGCTGGGAAGACAACAACCGCTATCAGGTACCAGAATCCGCTACCTCTTGGTCTCACTAATGAAGCAAGATATTCTCTTACACCTTGTTTTCTTGAGAAAACAGAAGAGATAACAAATGCTGGTATCATTGCGACTAAGACGCTCACTGCCACCACTGTTGGAGTGTAGTCGTACATTGCTCTCAGGTTGGGATTTAACAGGAAGATCAGCAAGGTAGGTATAAACGCTACTAGGAACGCTGTGACTTGAGTCCTAATGCTGCCTTTTGGAGATCCACCACCTACGATCGTCGTGGTGATTATTCCCGATAAGGCAGGGGCAAACGGTGTAAGCATCAACAAGGGCACCGCGGGTATCTGGATCTGTCCGTCAGTAACGAGCACACCCGCGAATGGCACTAGTAAAGCAAACGAACCCCATGCAATGATGTATGTGAGGACAAAAAAGGATAAGACTTCATGATTCTTGATAAATTCAGAAAGGCTACTCACACCTGTTTTCCTCCGATAACATGTGCTCCAACACATCCTGTAAGAGGATGTTGTTGATTGTCTGTCGTCTTAAAGATTTTGTGAAGAAACCCTTGAGTGCTTCCGTGCGGACGCAGTCTCACGGTACAAAAGGCACAAAACCAGTCCCGTTTCCGGAAACCCCAGCCAGTTGGCCGCCAGCGAGACCACATAAGCAAACCAAGTGAGAAAAGACGGAAATGGAGCTAATTTTATACAGGCAAGGAAGGCCACAGCCCACCGGTACCGAATTGGCTAAAACACACGAGATTTCATACTCTCTGGAAGCCTGAAGGGAGTAGAAGAGCAAACTTCAGGAGTGTTCGAAAGGGAGAAGCCCGCCTCCACCAGCCTGCGGACCTCCTGCACATTCGTAACTACCGCTGAAGTGTAGTCTTCCTCCTCGAAGCCTATCAGCTGGACGTACCTCAGGGTGCTCTTGAGATTGCGATGTCCCAACATTTTCTGCGTGTAGAGGATTACCCTCGTCTTGTGGTACATCATCGTGGCTGCAAAATGCCGCAAGTCGTAAAGTCGAATCGTGCTGAAAGTGGGATCCATCAGCTTTGCCGTAACTGTATTCCTTAACCGAACCCACCTGCCCGTCATCTTCTTCCTTTTGGGGAAGGGCTGGTCGTCCAGCTTGAAATTGTGTTTTCCGAGGTACTCCTTCAGCAGGGCCAGCGTTCGCCTCCTGACCTGCACCACCCTTCCGATGCCGCCCTTTGCCGTCCGGACGGTGATTGTCCCTTTCTCCAGGTCGATGTCCCTCGCCCTGGTCCTCTCGAGCTCGATGGACCTCATGCCGGTGTCCCTAGGATGCTGAAGACCAGGACGTACTTGCCACGAGCCCTCACGATGACCTGGTTGATTCTTTCTTCAGTAGGGATCTTGGGCAGCCTGTCTTCTATTCGGAAGTGTGGCAGACTCCACTGTAAGCCATTGGCTTTGACATAACTGTTGTAGGCGTAGGCCACCCCCTGCTTGTAGGCGTTG
>Ga0224506_10002419_pt1 | contig 12700 bp, 14 predicted proteins | sample SF_Jan12_sed_USG_2_FD_169108 | JGI IMG/M metagenome (GOLD analysis project Ga0224506, IMG submission 169108) | Sediment microbial communities from San Francisco Bay, California, United States - SF_Jan12_sed_USGS_8_1 | ecosystem: Environmental > Aquatic > Marine > Sediment | place: USA...
TTGCCTGCTTTTGTGTAATATGCAATGAGCAATCGTCTCTGGGCCAACACAGCCACCTCTCTCTAAGTAGGTGCAAATCACAGGTTATAAGATTTCTGCAACAACTTCATGTGCTCATTCATGACCTCGACGCTCGGAGTCCTCAAAGACGGAAGAGTACCTAGGGGGGTATTGTTTTTTGGAGTGAAATCATTCGTAAAAACAGCGTCAACGAGGCAGACGGAAGAAGCCCACCGAAAATAGCAACAGCTAGCTAGCAGAAAAATAGAGGGGGGTATCGATTTTGACAGTGGAAATCATCCACAAATTGATCGTCGAAGGGAAGTCGCAACTCGCATCCAACGCGCTATTCAGCTCAAGGGACGAACCAAGTGAAGGCTCCGAAGACCTCTCGCCTATTACCATACTGCAAGCGAATCAAGACAAGAAAGAAGGAAGAGGTGACAGAACTCTAGGTGACGATTGCCTCTAGCTTGTCCATGGCGATTGCTCTTTTCAGTTCCAGTGCTATCCTGTCGCCCATGCTCATACGTCGTTGATACATGGCATTCGCATATTGAGAACCGATGCCCATATGCACGTTGGTTCCGCCTCCGTGCCTCAAAGCGACGTCTTGCGTATATGGAACATGCATGTAAGTCTCTTTGCCAGCAGGTACATCATACAACCCGTATTCAACAGCCGGACCCGGAATCTTCGACCAAGTTATCAATGTTTGAAGGCACCATGCACCTATGATACCAGGTGGCTCATACTCTCTCGTAGCGAACAGGAACGCGTCAGCAAATCTATGAACATCTTTCAACAGCGACTCCCTCAAGCTCATCGCGAGGTGACAGGTGACCTCGAAGGAAGGAACCTTCTTCATCTTCTGTTGGACATCGATCGGTAGCCTCCTCACGCCGTCGAGTATGGTCTCCCTCCTTTCATCTATCGAAAGGAATTCATTCGCCAAATGAGCCCTAGCCTCCTCAAGAGTGGTCTTGTAAAGCTTCGCAAAAGCATCATCAGCATCGCCCCACTCCTCTTCAGCATTAAAGGGTGAGAAGAAGAAGTTGAAGTTCGCATGAGGTCCAAGGACGATCTGCTCGACTCTAGCTCTCTCAAGTCCTTCCTCCGTTAGGTTGCCAAGCCGTACCTCCGCGTTGACCTTCTCTTCCAAATCGTTCGAGTCTGCCGCGAAGATGAACTCCCTCTCAAACTCTCTATGGGCGTGCTCAGCCTTCATGAGCAAGGGTCCATCGACGAACTCCTTCATCTTTATGCCGCTCTCGTAGACATCGTACTCGTAGGACCTCGGGTATGGAATATCTGCCTTTTCAGCGAACCAGTAATAGTCTCGCTCGATCTCACCACGGTTTTCGATCTTCAGAAGCCTCCGAGAGCCCAAGATCGGAACCGCGAACTCCTTCTCGATGGCGCTGCAGTACTCGTCCCCACCCACATAGACCGAAAAAGCTCGGTTGGGGATCTGGATGCACTCGAGCTCAACCAAGTCATCAACATACTTCACTACATCAGAGTACCTATCCAAAACCAGAATCGCGGCCTTCCAATCGCCATCTTTCTTTATATCCTTTGGATCCTGAACGACAACAACATCCCTCCTGACCTTCGAGGGGAGATCTGCAACGTCCTCGCCGGGGCTGCCGACCATTGGATTCTGTAAGTAGATCCTCGCCCGCGGTCTAGTCACATAGATTATGCTCCTTATGCCGTAGTTCCTCTGGCCTTGCCAAGCATCAAGTGCAGAGTGGGAACCAAGATTCAACCCTATGGGTTCCCTGTAAGACCCAGCAATCTCCTGCATCTCTTCTCTTTCAATCATAGGTCTCACCCAGACTTTACACAGCTAATCAAACATATCCTGAATATATCTTTCGCACATCTTAATATCTATTCGAAAAGATCTAGCCCAGCTTTGTACAGAATCCTAGGCTTGACATTATGCATCAACCGCAAGGAGCCTCTTTCAAGAGAATCTTGGAAGGCGGCTTCCTCTTCTCACTTTTCTTCTTTCGGCTCGTCACCGCTACCTCCATAAGTCCGCCATCAGGGCAGTCATGTTCCTCAGGAAAACGGTGCTTGCCACAGTAAAGTCCACCGCATCTCCAGCATCTGAAGAGGAGCTCGCCAACGGGTTCTAGGCAGTAATGACAGAAAGACTGGGAAGGCCCAACGATGGTTATATCATCCGGCGAAATCTCCTTCTCGGATATCATAGCGTACAGTTTCGATGCTAGTTTCCTAACTACCTTCTTGCATACATCGTCAGGGATCGACAGATCTGGAAGTATGAACTGAACCTGCTTCTTGTCACGTTTCACGAAGACCTCAACGCGGCGTCCATCCTCATCAACGTATCCATGTAGCCCGGAACCTTCAGCTACCTCCCTAAATCCAAATTCTCTTTTCAAGAGCTCCATGAGAGCTGGTATCGAGACGGCGGCGAACAGTAGAGAGAAGATCAGCCCTGACATCACGCATTCTCCCTCAGTCTCAATGAGACCTTGATGATCAGGAAATCGTCTTCATATTTGTACTCCAATCCCGTGGGGTCAAAGCCACTCGGGAGACTATACGTCCTCTCGAAGACCTTCCCCGCCTTGTAAGCCTGCACAATCAGATCGCCATCAAAGACTTGAATGTCTATGTCGTCTTCATCATAACCCGGCATCTTAAGAGTTATCAGATAATCCTCAACCCCTCGCCTACCTCTGGCTTTCATCATTCCTGTCGTCTCCTCTTTCATGCCGCTAATTCTCTCCAGTGCTCTCATGAGCTTCCGAGGGCCAAGAATCCAAGGCAAGAACATGACCACCACGCTGATCACTATGACCACAATCGTGAGGACAACAGCCAGAGTCCCACTTGCGGTTCCGACGAAGAAAGGGAAGATGAAGATCGCCTCGCCTCCAGGTTGCAGTGAGAGGATTGACGCCAGAATTATCAAGAACATGCCGGCAGATATGAGAGCAGGTCCCATAGGGAATAGCTTGCCAAAGATCGATGATAGATCTCCCGTCGAGAATAACCGTTCTCTCTGTCCCAGATCCTTGCAGACGGAGCACAGGTCCAGCTCAGGATGGAAGCATCCAGAACAGACCATTCCTCCGCAATGTGTGCATATGTGGGAAGCATCTCTGCTGCCGCAGATCTTACACACGCCCATTCCCTGTCATCACACCTTCTGACAATTCCCCATATGATTTCCTTGTTCAGATCAAGTATGAAGGAAGGTCACTAATAAGATTACGGCAATGAAAACAAATGCAAGAGCGAGCATGATCTTCATCATCCGACCGCTTGTGCCAAATACGATCGGGAATGGACCTATGAGGACAATCCCTCCAACCTCGCCTCTTCCTCTTCTCGCTCTTCTCTCTTTCTGAAGGAGCATATTCATAGCTAAGATAATGACCCCGACGATAACGAGTATGAAACCAGCAGAATAGAGGATGCTTGCCAACTCTGCACTAGACATAGTTCTTAGCCCTTATGCGCTTTGGCTATTATCATGGTGTATGTGAGGAGGACATTGGGATTTGATCTTATTCTATATGTTAGAAGGTTGTCCAGTTGTGGGAGATCCTCCGCCTCTACCTTTGCGAGGACATCGTACTCCCCATACACTTCGCTCACTTCGCGAACAGCATCATATTTGGAGATGCTCTCTGACACCTCCCTCTCTGAGCCTGACTTCACCGTGAGCAGGACATACGCATGTATCGCCATAAACTTCTCCTCACGCTAGACTGTATGTCATAGCGTGCTCTAAATATGTTACTGGTCTGATGCAGAATTAAGCTTCGAGAATGGAAGCGAAAACATTAAAACCATTGTGGGTTCCTGATCTAGTATTCACCGTGGTCTTACAGGAGATCGAGTTGGAAGGCTATAGGGTGACTTTTCCAAACAGGTTGAAGACCGAGATTGAAAGCTTTGAGATCGGCGAAATCAGAGAGCGAGAAGCTTTGATCGAGACTGAGGCCTCATTGATCAGTACGGGAACCGAATTGACGGCGTTGACAGGAGATTTTCCTGATTCATCGGCGTGGTCGAGATATGTCAAGTATCCTTTCATAGCTGGGTACTCAAGCGTCGGCAGGATCGTAGATGTTGGACATGAAGTCGAAGAGTTCGAGGTCGGAGATAGAGTTGCCGCGACATCACCTCACGCCACGTATGCCATTGTGGAGGCTGAAAGGCTTATCAAGATTCCTGATAACGTGGCGCTTGAGGAGGCCTGCTTCCACACGATAGCCTCCGGAGCTATGAATTCCGTTCGGCTCGCCAACATATCAATGGGCGAATCCGTCGTTGTCATCGGTCTTGGGCTCCTAGGCCAAATGGCTACAATATTCTCAAGGACTGCAGGGGCGTTTCCAGTTGCAGCCGTAGACCTAGCTGATGGAAGACTCAGACTGGCTAGAGTCTCTGGTGCAACGAGTACCTTACGTGGTGACAGATGGGAGGACGTCAAGGCATCTGTTGAGGAACTAACTAGAGGGAGGATGGCTGACAAGGTCTTTGAGGTAACTGGAAACCCTGATGTTGTTCCCAAGGCCATGGGGCTAATCAAGCGTCAAGGCTGCCTGGTGGTTCTGAGCTCTCCGAGGGGCAAGACAGTCCTAGACTTTCACGATGAGGTTAATAGCCCAAGTCGGCTAATAATCGGAACCCACTTCGGCAGCCAACCAGCATACGAAACCCCCTACAATCCTTGGACAAGGAGGAGGAACACTGAACTCTTCTTCGACTTGATCTCAGCAGGCGTTCTGAAAATCAACCATCTTGTTACCCATCGATATCCATGGCGGGAAGCAGAGAAAGCCTACAAGATGCTGCTCGAGGATAGAACGAGAGCGCTTGGGGTGATCCTGCTCTTCAAAACCGGTTAGTCAGGTCAATCTGTTCGCATACTCTTTGCAGGGAATGGTGTAGGAGACGAGCAGGCAGAAACTCCTTGGATTCATCAGGCTGATCCGACCTGTGAACTGCGCCATGATGGGCTTCGCTGTCATAGTCGGAGCCTTCGTCGTCCAGGTGGAGACGCCGTCCGTTTTCGATGCCAGCCTTAAGTTCTTCTTGGGGTTTCTCACGGGCTTCACATTGACAGGAGCATCTATGGCAATAAACGACTACTGGGACAGGGAGATCGACAGGACAAACGAGCCCAATCGGCCGATCCCGAGCGGGTTGGTCTCGACCAGCGAGAGCCTATTCCTCACTGCCGGTCTGATCTCAATAGGTCTAGTGGCTGCCTTATTGACCAATCTCCCATGTGTCGTGACAGCGATTCTTACCCTGATCGTCTCGGTATCCTACAACACAAAGGGGAAGCAGACCGGTTTTCCAGGAAACTTACTGGTAAGTCTCTGCGTCTCGATTCCACTCATATATGGGAGCTTCCTAGTTGGAGCGGCGCTTGAGCCAGCGGCGCTTCTATTTGCCATGCTTGCCTTTCTCGCCTGCACTGGCAGGGAAGTGACAAAGGGCATCGTTGACGTCGAAGGAGATAAAGACAAGAATATAAGAACAATCGTTGTCTCCTATGGTGACAAGGCTGGGGCCTACGTAGCTTCCTTCTTCTACGTTTTGGCCTCTGGTCTAAGCCTAGTACCGGCTTATCTCAAACTTGTCTCCTTCTGGTTTCTTCCCTTCGTTCTCGTCGCTGATGCTGGCTTTATCTCATCCTCTCTGCTGCTCATTCGCGATTATTCACGACAGAACGCTAGAAGGATCAAGAACGTAGTCCTGTTATGGATGATGTTTGCTTTGCTTGCCTTCATCGTTGGGAGCGCACTGAGATGACTTTCCTCTCGGAACGTTTGGGTCGCTGCTTCTTTTGCATTGGCTCCGTCACTTGGTCCTAGAAACCGTTTTCTGAGAATAGGTCTATGATGCCTGTATCGTTGGTGAGTTCTGCGAGGGCGTTCCTGAACTCTTCCAGCCTGTGGAGTGGGTGCCGATACATGCCAATGTAGGTTGGCTGCATTTTGTCTATGGCTGATTTGAAGATGGCTGGTCCATGTCTTTGTTCAATCGTGTACAGGATCTTGCCAGCTGCATACACAGTATTCGGTTGGCATTTGCTAGGGTCGTTTATATCCCTGAGAAATCTCTCCATTCCTTCTGTCCTAGAGTAGTTGTAGGGTTGAGGCCAAGCGTCATCGCCTAGTTCATGATACACTTGGTCCACGATTTTGGAGGCCGTGTAGTGTGACCACCCCTCGTTAAATCCCTCGTTGTATGTCAAAAACATTGGATGCCCTATCTCATGGATGTATCCATATACGTGACTAGGACCGTATGGTGGAGGCCGAAAATCTCTCTCCCCTAGTAAGTAAAGGAAGATTCTGTAATCCCCAGTAGAACAGCCGAGCGAAAGGCCTGACGAACTAGTGTTTATTAGAACATGTATGTCCGATGTACTCATCCCAAAGACCTCAACGTATTTGGATAGAGCGGTGTCGCATATCTTCAGTATGGCGACAGCATAATCCTGGAAGCCGTCTGGGTAGGTAATGAGAACATTCGGAACTTCGGATGGATGGCCTGGCAATATGGAGCGAGAAGAGTCAAAGAGACATAGCTTAGTCCTGTTATGTTCGTACTGCCATCTGAGATATTCGTATTGCCATGTGAGATTATGGTAGGTTTGGTCAATCTGCTCATACTTCGCTTGGAGGCTAGCGTAGTTTTGCCTAAGGAGCTCGTAGTCACCTGAGAGTCTTGCCTGAACGTTATATAGATAAGCAGTTGTCACACCAAATGTCAAAGACGAAGCAGCGAGAATCAGAATGAGCATTGTGTAAGATATTTTCCTCATAACGTTACACGACTCCCCTGCCTTGAAATGTGCATTGTATGTTTATTAGAGTTCTGTAGTCTGGTGGGTTCACTGTGTATGCTTGACTTCTTCAGCTAGATGCCATAAGGTCAACGCCAAGAATGATGCTAGTCAGAGACTGCCGAAACTCAAATAAGTCTAGCCGATGAACTAGACGCAGAATCGGAATCGTTCGGGTGGTTCTTGTCTTGAGAATAGAAGATGTGAAGACTCTTCTAGTCTATGATGGATATGCGCGGAACTGGTGCGTGGTCAAGGTTGAGACAGATGAGGGGATCTATGGTTTGGGGGAGGCAACCCTTGAGGGAAAGGCTGAAAGCGTAGTCGCAGCCATAAGAGAGCTCAGCTCCTATCTGATAGGAAAAGATCCCTTCCATGTCGAACACCATTGGCAAGTCATGTACCGAGGAGGATTCTGGATAGGCGGCCCCGTTGTCCTTTCGGCGGCCAGCGGCTTGGAGCACGCGCTTTGGGACATAACAGGGAAGAAGTTAGGTCAACCCGTCTACAACTTGTTAGGCGGCCCATGCCGCGATAAGATACGGGTCTACACACATGTGGGCGGGAGGACCCCCGAAGAGTTTGCTGAAAGAGGTCGATCGCTAGTTCAGCAAGGCTACACCGCCCTGAAGTTCGATCCCATCTTAGGGCCACACTGGGGAACCGTCAAGCCTGAGGTATTTCGGAACGCTGTCAAGATCACGGAAGCCCTGAGAGAAGCTGTTGGTGACGACATAGCTTTGATGGTGCATGAACACGGAAACTTGAGTCCAGCCACAGCTATAAACTTGGCTAAGGCCGTTGAGCCGTACAGTCCCTTCTGGTTCGAGGAGCCAGTTCAACCCGAAAATGTGGATGCGATGGCCGAAGTGGCAAGAGCCACAAGAATCCCGATAGCCAGCGGGGAAAGGCTTTACACGAAGTTTGGCTTCAGAGAGCTCTTCGAGAAGCGTGCGGTCTCGGTTGCTCAGCCAGATCCATGCCATGCAGGAGGCATACTGGAATGTAAGAAGATCGCCGCTATGGCTGAAGCATATTACATATCCGTCGCCCCACATAATCCGTATGGGCCAATAGCTGTGGCTGTCAGCGTTCAGCTGGACGCCTGCATACCAAACTTCATCATCCAGGAGTATGCGAGCTATCACAAAGGAGAGCACAACGATATACTGGTCAACCCGCCTGTCGTAGAGGACGGCTATATTCGCTTACCTACAGTGTCTGGCTTGGGAATAGAGCTAAACGAGGACGCTATCGAGAAGTATCCATACAAGCCCAGGAGGCCCTACCCAAGAGGCACACTTCCCTACGATGACGGATCGGTCTTCGGGCAGAACTAGCCAAACGCTGACGTACACTGACGAAAACGCGATACAACTCTGTGAAGTGATGCGCCCAAGACCTCAGAATGTGGTCTGCCTGTGCTGGCCTGCAAAGCCATTACTGAAGCCAAGGCGGGTACTTCTGACCCTCTAGCAGATCCTCGAAGCTTTCTCTCTCCCTGATCACGCAGTAGCTTCCGTCCTTGACGAGAACCTCTGTGCACCTAGGTCTGGAGTTGTATTGGGAGCTCATCGAATAGCCGTAGGCGCCAGCATTCAGTATGGCGAGCAAATCTCCTTCCTGAATCTTTGCGAGACTTCTATCCCTTGCTAGCAGATCCCCTGACTCGCAAATCGGACCGGCGACATCATATACCTCTTCTCCCGTAGCGTCAAGATCGCTAGCCAAGACGATTGGGTGATACGAGCCGTACATAGCTGGTCTGATCAGAGTGTTGAAGCCAGCGTCAACTCCTATAAACTTCCTGTGAGGCGTAGCTTTGACCGTGTTTACTCTAGTAAGCAGTATGCATGCATCGCAGACTATGTACCGGCCGGGCTCAACACAGAAATAGGGGTCGCCCAATCCGTATTCCTCAATTCTATCCTTGAAGAGTCCTAGAACCTTCTCAGCATACAGGTCTAGATCCAATTCTGTGTCGTCCGGTTTGTATGGAACGCCCAACCCTCCGCCGAAGTCAATGAACTCAAAGTCTATGCCCACGCGCTTGTGAGCTGACGCAGCAATCTCTAGAAGTTTTCCTGCGGCGATCAGAACCGGTTCAACTTCGAGTATGCCTGAGCCTATATGCATGTGTATGCCGAAGCGCTCTGCGCCAGCCTCTTTAGCCATCTCGTACGCCTTTATCACATCGCTCTCCCAGATGCCAAACTTTGAGTCTCTGCCAGCCGTGATCACATGTTCGTGATGACCAGCCCCGAATTCGGGATTGACCCTGACAGACAGGAACTCAGGCGTGGCAATCCTGAGAAGCCGTCTCAACTGCGAGAGAGAATCTATGTTGATGCCTATTTTCCGGTCTAAGAGGAACCCTAGTTCATCATCTCGGACGCTGGTTCCGGTGAACAGTAGCCTTTCTGGTGGAAAGCCGGCTTGGAGGGCAAGATACACCTCACCAGGGCTTACCGCGTCTACATATGCGCCTTCGCTCTTCATGATTCCGAGCACAGAGAGACTTGTGTTAGCCTTGGCAGCGTAGTATATCCTAATCTTCTCATAGTGTTGGCGAAGTGCATCACTGAGATGATTGAAGTTCTCCCTGATCCTAGTCTCGCTGATCACATAGAGGGGAGTGTCAAAGTCCTTTGCTAATCCCGACGAGGAGACTCCCTCAACATGTAGAACTCCGTTCCTGTTCTCGTATATTTCGGCTGGTAGCATGAACCAATCACCCAAATCAGATAAGTCTTCAGAGGATTTTCCTGGCGGTCATGAGTTCGGCGCTTAGAACACCAGCTCCTGCTGCTCCTCTGATAGTGTTGTGCCCTAGACACAGGTACTTGACGGTCATGACCGGGTCCTCTCTGATGCGCCCAACCACCACGCTCATGCCGTTGCCTGCGTCGCGGTCATACCTAGGTTGTGGCCTGTCGATCTCCTCCCTGACAACTATTGGTTTCTCCGGAGCTGTGGGGAGTTTCAACCTCTGAGGTTCGCCAGTGAAGTTCTTGAATGCCTCCTTTACCTCGTCAACACTCGGGTCAGACTCAAGCTCGACGAAGACCGACTCGAGGTGGCCGTCCTTCACGTTGACCCTGTTGCAGCTCGCACTTAGAGCGATCTTAGCGGGCTTGATTTGACCGCCATCAAAGCTTCCCAAGATCTTCTTCGTCTCGCTTCCAAGCTTCTCTTCCTCTTGAGATATGTATGGAACAACATTGTCAATTATGTCGAGTGAGGCTACGCCCGGGTACCCAGCGCCACTCAGAGCCTGCATAGTCGTAACGATCACTCTCTTCAAGCCGAACGCCATCAACGGCTTGAGGCTCATCGCTAACTGGATCGTCGAGCAGTTCGGATCGGTTGATATGAAGCCTTTCCATCCTCTCCTCTCCTTCTGGATAGGAATCAGATCAAGCTGCTCAGGATTCACTTCAGGAACTAGGAGCGGAACATCCTCATCAAGCCTATGAGCACTGGCTTTGCTGATCACAGGATATTCGGCGGCGAATTCCTCCTCAATCGGTCCGGCTAAGCCTCCGGGCAGAGCTGAGAAGACGAAGTCGACATCTCCGACCTCTTTGATGGACTTCAAATCTGTGTTGGCAACGGTCATCTCACCGATTTCCTCTGGCATCTCGGTCTCCATCATCCATGAGCACGCCTCTTCGTACTTCTTTCCAGCTGACCGTTCCGAAGCAGCCAATGCGGAGACTTCGAACCAAGGATGGTTCTCTAGGAGCTGGATGAACCTTTGGCCCACAGCCCCGGTCGCGCCTAAGATTGCGACTTCACGTCTCAAGACTATCCCTCACTGCTTTGATTGCTTCATCGAGTCGTGATTCATCGACAAAGATGTTTATTGAGGCCTTGCTCGTCGTGATCTCGATTATGTTAATTTCCTTGGAGGCTAGGGCGCCGGTTACCTTCGCAACCCATCCTGGCGAGTCGATAAAGACTGGATGCGTCAGCTCTATCATGCTGACATTGTTACGGCAGCTGACCGCCTTGAACACCCCCGAGCTGTGAAGATTATTCAATAACTCATCAGCGTCCTCAGACGATGTGAAGACGGTTATTGACCCTGTACCGGTACTGATTCCGTAGATCGGCCTGTCTCCCAACGCAGAGAAAAACGAGGCCATATTCTTCGAGTTGATTTCGCACACTAGGCTGACCGCTAGAAGGCCTCTTCTCTCCTTGATCTCGAAGGAGTTGAAATTGAACTCCCCTGAGATCTCGGTCCCATTGGACCCTAGTCCGCTTGAGAAGCTTACCACCCTCAACCTTTGATTGGGGAGCTTATACCTCAGAGCTTCAGCCTTCACGATTTTGGCTCCTCCGTGGGCAAGGGCGAACATCTCGTGGATATCAAGATTCGTAAGAGGCTTGGCATTTGGCACAACCTTTGGGTCGGCGGACATTACGCCTTGAGTCTCCTTGACAAGTACTGCCTCCTGCGCGTTCAGGCAGTTCGCAAGGATTAGAGCTGTTGTGTCGCTTCCACCCCTGCCGAGCGTCGTTATGTTCCCGGACCTGTCCAGTCCTAGAAAGCCGCATACAACTGGGATAGTCTCTCCGAGCATTGGCTCCAGATACCTCTTTATACGGGTGCAAGTTTCTTTCATATCGGGCTTGGCATCTCTGTAGCTTGAATCCGTGATTATCGGCCACTCATCCATGTCAGGGTCTATGTAGATAGCATTCGCCCCTTGTGCTCTGAGCGCTGAACAGAATATCCGCGCGCTGGTTCTCTCTCCCATCGAAACTACGTCGGCGTATTCTCGATCGCTCACACCCTCTATGCTCGACAGGACCTTAACGAGATTGTTTGTCGTCTCACCCATCGCTGAGACTACGACGACTATCTCTTTATAGACTGACTTAACGGCCATCTCAGCTGCTTTTCTAATCTTCTCACCTGTAGATAGGTCCGCCCCTCCGAACTTGACGACTACTCTGCCCTTAGCCAAGCCCATGCCGCTCTCAGCCCATCACATCGTCCATCGTGTAGATTCCAAGTTTCTCCTGTTTTTGGACCCATTCTGCGGCGAATAGTGCCCCTTGGGCGAAGACTCTTCTGGAGAAAGCCAGATGTTCGATGCGGATCATCTCATGGGGACCAGCGATTATCAAGTCGTGTATGCCTGGGACCCCTCCAGCCCTAACGGTAAGAATCTCAAGTTCTTCCGGCTTCCTCGGGCTGATGCCTTCTCTGCCATAGATTGTCTCAGAATAGCCTCTCGCCTCCGAGACCAGGCTACCGAGTTTCTTCGCTGTCCCACTCGGAGCATCCTTCTTTCCCGTATGGTGTACCTCAGTTATGCTGAAGTCGTAGTCAGACGGCAGGACGGCCAGAGCGTTGATGAGCCTGAAGAGCATGTTGACGCCTAACGCGTAGTTTGGTGAGAAGACAGCTGGGACCTTACTTGAAACCGCCTCTTTGAGCATATTCGTCTGCTCGTCTGTGAAGCCCGTAGTTCCCATGACTATGCGCTTCCCGAGACCGGCGACAGTCGGAAGGTTTTCAACTTCCGCCTTGGGTGTGGTGAAGGTCATATAGACTTCGGCGTCTTTGACCGCTTCCGCCAGATCGGATGGTGGAAGTATTGGCACGTTTAGGCTGCATACCCCAGCCTCGTCCAGAGTCTTCCCTGTGTTCGGGTCGTCCGCTGCTGCTAACGCTCCAGCTATGTCGAATCCTCTTTCGACCGCTTCGCTGATGAGTGTACTCCCCATCCTACCCGTGGCGCCGGCTATACAGAGCCTAATCATATGTTAGGCCTCGCCAACTCTTCTCGTCGTACAGCCTCTTACTCAGATCGACATCGAAGAAATCCTCGA
>Ga0224506_10002420_pt1 | contig 12696 bp, 11 predicted proteins | sample SF_Jan12_sed_USG_2_FD_169108 | JGI IMG/M metagenome (GOLD analysis project Ga0224506, IMG submission 169108) | Sediment microbial communities from San Francisco Bay, California, United States - SF_Jan12_sed_USGS_8_1 | ecosystem: Environmental > Aquatic > Marine > Sediment | place: USA...
GAAGATATTTTAAGACTGCGTCATGAAGCGGCTAATTTGCTTGGCTATAAAAACTATTCTGAACGATCACTGGCTACCAAGATGGCACGTTCGGCGCCGGATGTACTCGATTTTCTGACTGATCTGGCCAAGCGTTCCATCGGCATTGCACAAAAGGATTTGGCGGAGATTAAAGACTTTGCCAAACAACAACATGGTATGGATGATATTCAGGTTTGGGATATCAGTTATTACGCTGAAAAACTGCAACAACATAAATACAGTATTTCACAGGAAGATCTGAAACCCTATTTTCCGGAAGACCGTGCGATTCAGGGTATGTTTGGCGTGGTTAACAAACTATATGACATTAATATAAAAGAGAAGCAGGGTATTGATGTCTGGCATAAGGACGTACAATTTTTTGAAATTACCGATAAAGACAATAATGTACGTGGTCAATTTTATCTCGATCTGTATGCACGCCCCAAAAAACGCGGAGGTGCCTGGATGGATGAATGTATCTCACGCCGTAAAACAAAAAACGGCATTCAAATACCGGTCGCTTATCTGACTTGTAATTTCTCCTCACCCATTGGTGATGATCCGGCATTACTCACGCATGATGAAGTCCTGACCCTGTTCCATGAATTTGGTCATGGCCTGCATCACATGTTGACCAAGATTGAACACCCGCGTGTGTCCGGTATCAGCGGGGTGTCATGGGATGCCGTTGAACTACCCAGCCAGTTTATGGAAAATTTCTGTTGGGAACGTGAGGCGGTTAACCTCATCTCTGGCCATTACAAGACCGGTGAAAAACTGCCTGATGACATGTATGACAAAATGATCGCCGCCAAGAACTTCATGTCTGGCATGCAAATGGTGCGTCAACTGGAGTTCTCCATTTTCGATTTCCGTATGCACCTTGAATACAACCCGAATACCGGTGGACGTATTTATGAATTACTCGCTGATGTACGCAAACAGGTCTCGGTAGTCCAGCCACCTGAATTTAACCGCTTTGTGCATAGCTTTTCCCATATCTTCGCCGGTGGTTATGCCGCTGGTTATTACAGCTATAAATGGGCCGAAGTCCTGTCCAGTGATGCCTTCTCGAAATTCGAGGAAAACGGCATTTTTGACCATGAGACTGGTCATGCCTTTTTAAAGGCTATACTTGAGCAAGGGGGATCGCGTGAGGCCATGGAATTGTTTGTTGAATTTCGCGGACGTGAACCGGAAATTGATGCATTATTGCGCCACAGCGGGATCGCTGCCTGATTAAAAACAAGGAATACCATGCGGGCAATCTATTACTGTCTGATAACATTTTTTATCACCATTTCCAGCGGAATACTTCAGGCCGAAACGGTTTATATTTCCGATCGGCTGGTTGTCGGTCTTTATGAAGGCAAGAGTGGCGATACCCGACTTTTAAAAGGTCTGCCTACCGGTACACCGCTTGAAATCCTGGAAAGAGAAAGCAAACTGGCACGAGTCAGAACACCGGATGGTATTGAAGGCTGGATAGATGCCAGTTACACCATGACAGATAAACCTTCCCAACTGGTCGTTCTGGAACTGGAAGACAAATACCGCACAGCATTAAATCGACTTGATGCAAAAGAGAAGGAAATGGCCATACTAAGACAAATGGCAGGCAATCCTCAGGACCTTCCTCTGCAAAAAGTAGATACAAAAGAACTGAGTAATGCCAACGCAACCATTGCACGACTGGAAAGCGAAAAGAAAAATCTAAGGGCACAACTGGAAGATGCGCGCAACAAGGCACAACCTTCTGTCATCAACAATCTGTTACAGAATTTTTCAATCAAAACTTCTGTTTTATCACTGGAAGCAATTATTTCACTCGGTGTTGCTATTTTCATTTTCGGATTTTTTGTCGGATGGAAGTGGCTGGAAAGACATAATATGAAACGGCACGGTGGTTTCAGAATATAGTCTCCTTTTGTTAACTTTCGACAATTCCTGATCGAACAGTTAACATAGCGCTCAATGAAAATTGCTAGCTGGAATGTTAACTCCCTGCGTGTTCGCCTGCCCCATGTGCTGGATTGGCTGAATAGCGCACAACCTGATCTGCTTGGTATTCAGGAAACCAAAACTACAGATGATAATTTCCCCGTTGATGAAATAAAGGCGGCTGGTTATAACGTTATCTTCAGCGGTCAAAAAACCTATAACGGCGTTACCATCATTAGTAAAGATAAAGCGGAAGACATTGTTACCGATATTCCCGGACTTGATGATCCGCAACGGCGCGTATTGGGTGCCACCTTTGGCAACTTGCGCTTTTTAAATCTTTACATCCCAAATGGTTCCGAAGTTGGTTCAGAAAAATACGCCTATAAACTCAACTGGCTCGACAAACTGATTCCCTATGTCGAACAACAATTAAAACAACACGAGCAATTTGTTATGGTTGGTGATTTTAATATTGCACCGGAAGATGCCGATGTACACGATCCGGAAGAATGGATTGGCTCGGTGCTGGTCAGTGAAGAAGAACGCAACCGTTTTCAGCAACTGATTAAACTTGGTCTGCATGACAGCTTTCGTTTATTTGAACAGGAAGAAAAACTGTTCAGCTGGTGGGACTACCGTGCCGCCGGATTCCGACGTAATCGTGGAATGAGAATTGACCACATCCTTGTCAGTGACGTACTAAAAGACAAATGCACCGCCAGCTATATCGATAAAGAACCACGCAAACTCGAACGGCCTTCTGATCATACGCCGGTGGTTCTTGAACTGGATATATGAACCACAAACATTGCCCCTGCAACTGAAACCCAATAACATAGCATCATGGAATACAAAGACCTGCGCGATTTCATTAACTATCTGGAAAAGAACGGTGAACTTGTCCGCATTTCCCGCGAGGTCGATCCTTATCTGGAAATAACTGAAATCTGCGATCGTACCCTGCGTGCCAAAGGTCCTGCGCTGTTATTTGAAAATCCGAAAGGCTCTGACGTACCGCTACTGGCTAATCTGTTTGGTACACCGGATCGGGTTGCGCTCGGTATGGGTGAGGAGTCGGTGGCGGCATTGCGTAAAGTCGGTGAGACACTTGCTCAATTAAAAGAACCCGATGTGCCTAAAGGCTTTAAAGATGCATGGGACAAGTTACCCATCTTCAAACAGGTTCTGAACATGTCACCCAAAGTAGTCAACAAGGCACCATGTCAGGAAAATATTATTACTGATGTCGATCTGTCCAGACTCCCAATCCAAACCTGCTGGCCGGAAGACGCCGGCCCGTTAATTACCTGGGCACTGGTTGTTACTAAAGGAACCCGCAAGGAAAGACAAAATCTGGGGATTTATCGCCAGCAGGTGATTGCCAAAAACAAGGTCATCATGCGCTGGCTATCACATCGTGGCGGTGCTCTTGATTACAGAGACTGGTGTGAAACTAATCCCGGCGAGCCTTTTCCCGTGTCAGTCGCGCTCGGTGCTGACCCCGCCACAATTTTAGGTGCGGTTACTCCGGTACCGGATTCACTTTCTGAGTATGCCTTTGCCGGATTATTACGTGGCAGCAAAACCGAAGTGGTAAAATGCATTGGTAATGATCTCATGGTTCCGGCTTCAGCCGAATTCGTACTCGAAGGTTTTCTCCAACCAGGCGAAGAAGCCGATGAAGGACCATTCGGTGATCACACCGGTTATTATAATGAAATCGATCGTTTTCCTGTTTTCACCATTGAACGCATTACACATCGCAATAACCCGATTTACCACAGCACCTATACTGGCCGCCCACCGGATGAACCTTCTGTTCTAGGCGTCGCACTTAATGAGGTGTTTGTGCCTATCCTGAAAAAACAGTTTCCGGAGATTACGGATTTTTATTTACCACCGGAAGGCTGTTCCTACCGTGTAGCCTGTGTAAGCATGAAGAAACAATACCCTGGCCATGCCAAGCGCGTCATGCTCGGTATCTGGTCTTTCCTGCGTCAGTTCATGTATACCAAGTTTGTTATTGTGACAGATGATGATGTTGATATCCGTAAATGGGAGGATGTGATCTGGGCCATGAGTACACGCATGGATCCTTCACGTGATATGACTTTTATTGAAAACACACCCATTGATTATCTCGACTTTGCCTCGCCGGTTTCCGGCCTTGGATCTAAAGTTGGTTTCGATGCCACCAACAAATGGAAAGGGGAAACAACACGCGAGTGGGGCAGAAAAATTACTATGGATGATGCGGTTAAGAAACGGGTTGATGCGATGTGGAAAGATCTGGGGATTAATATTAACGATTAATATTTTTTTATAAATTCAATTGCCTGTTTTAACGGCAGTGGTTTTGAAATCACATAACCTTGAGCAAATTCACAACCGACTTCCTTTAACATTTTCAATTCTTCTTTTGTTTCCGGGCCTTCCGCTACAATATCCATATCCAGACTATGCGATAGTCCGGCAATACCCCGTACAATATTCATACTGCCCTTGTCTTTCAACATGGTGCTGACAAAACTTCGATCAATCTTTAATGTGCTGATAGGAAAACTGTTTAAATAACTTAAACTGGAGTAACCTGTGCCAAAATCATCAATCGCAATCTGGAAACCATGATCACAAAAATCATTTAACACTTCTCTGGATTGTTCCGGATTTTTCATCAGAATGCTTTCAGTAATTTCGAGTTTTATCTGTTTGGGAGACAATTCAAGATCACGACTAAAACTCACAAAATTTTCTATCAGGTCATTTTCCAGGAACTGTCGGCCTGAAACATTAATACTCAGAAACTGTAATTCCTGTATCTGATTGAATTCCTTCAAGGCCTTGCATGCCTGTTCAAACACCCATTGACCAATGGGTACAATCAAACCATTTTGTTCTGCTGCCGGAATAAAATCCAATGGCGAGATAAAACCACGTCTTGGGTGGTTCCAGCGAATCAATGCTTCAAAACCAGCAACCCTGTCAGCACGCAAATCAATGATGGGTTGATAATATAATTCAAATTCCTCATTCTCGATTCCCTTGAGTAATGACTGCTCAAATTTCAGTGCATCAACCGTTGCACGAACTGTTTGATCAATGGTTTGATTATGAAGATCGCCATTACTTCTTAGATCCCATAGATGTTTCTGTTCTCCTAGTGCAAGCAAGTGCGCATGCACACTTTTAAATTTTGCCAGAATAGTGTGCAGGAACATACGAACAACTGACTCGGTTTCTTCCAGATGATTCAGGAAGGCATCACGTGTAATGATGATCAATACCACATCATCAATTGCCCTGGCCGTTGCCCAACGCGGTGAATCATCAATGATAGCCATTTCACCAAACAATTCACCCGAAGATAATTCTGCCAGTATTATTTTGTCACCATTGTCTTCCGTTGCAATCTCAACCCGACCACGTTTAATAATATAGGCGCACCTCCCGGAATCCGACTCTTTAAAGATAATATCGCCGGCACGGAAGTACTGTTTATAGTCCTGAGAATGATTAAGGGTACTTTGATTAAGTGGCATAAGTAGCTTTTCGGCACAAAAAACAATGTATTAAGTCTTTTTTGGTTGTAATACATGTACTTGTTTCGGTATGGTATCCACTGTGGCTCGTGGTCCACTCCCGTATTGAGAACCTTATAAGAGGGATAATATGAGAAAAATCATGGTGTTAAATGCTAAAGGTGGTTGCGGAAAGACTACTTTGGCCACCAATATTGCGAGCTTTTATGCCGATCGGGGAGATAATGTCCTATTGGCAGATTATGACCCTCAGGGCTCCAGCATCGACTGGCTGTCCGCGCGGGATACGGCACGTTTCGAGGAAATCACCGGCGTAGCCGCCTTCAAGAAACCACTTAATCCATCCAAAGAGACAGACTATTTAATTATTGATGCACCGGCAGCAGTTCATGGTCGAGAAATGAGCGAGCTGATAAAGCGTGTTGAATCTGTCATTATTCCGGTCTTGCCATCACCAATTGATATCAGGGCGGCCAGTCATTTTATTCATGATATTCTGCTCAATGGAAAAGTCTCCCGCAAACAAACCAAATTAGCCGTTGTTGCCAATCGGGTGCGTGAAAATACACTTATCTATGACAAGTTGCGCCGTTTCCTCAAACAACTTGATATTCCGATGATCGGAACACTGCGCGATACACAAAACTATATTCGTGCCGCCGAAAGAGGTATTGGTATTTTTGAACTGGCACCTTCCTCGGTCGAGAAGGATCTGGAGCAATGGCGATCCATCACACGTTGGCTCAACAGCAAACGCAGCTTGCCCGGCTAAACATATAATCTTTCCGGTTTTTACTCTTAAGAAAATCAGGGATAATGCCGCTCCCTTAAAAAAGGAAGACTTAATGGCACATAAAATCACCCTGCAACCCAGTGGACATGAATTTTTTGCCGAGGATGAAGAAATCATTCTCGATGCAGCACTGCGTCACGGGTTTGCATTTCCGTATAGCTGTCGTAGTGGCTTATGTGGCAAGTGCCGGGCCATCATCACGGAAGGTATGATTGAATATGATGATTATGAGCCTGATGAGCTGGATGAAGAAGAAATTGCGGCCGGCGTTGCCTATATGTGCCAGTCCATGGCGCGTTCTGATCTGGTTATTAACATCCATGAAATTGATTCGCCGACTGAACTCGAGATTAAACGCATCCCCTGCAAGATTCAGAAAATGAACCGTTTAACATCTGATGTCATGCAACTGTTTTTGAAATTACCTGAAAACGAAAGTCTGCAATTTCTGGCCGGTCAATATATTGATTTTATTTTACCTGATGGCCGGCACCGTAGTTTTTCAATCGCCAATGCGCCACATGATAAAAATATAATTGAACTGCATATTCGTCATATCGAAGGCGGTGAATTCACCGATATGATTTTTGAAAAGTCGCATGAAAAAGACATTATGCGTATTGAAGGTCCTCATGGTGATTTCTTTTTACGTGAAGATTCAGATCGTCCAATTATTCTTGTTGCCACTGGTACCGGCTTTGCACCGGTCAAAGGTATTATTGAACATGCACTGGAAGAAAATATTGATCGTGAAATACATTTATTCTGGGGCGCGCGAACCATGGACGGTTTATACATGAATGATCTGGCGGAAAGCTGGGTAAAAAAGAATATGAATTTAAAATATACGCCGGTTCTGTCTCGTCCTGATGCAAACTGGCAGGGAGCCACAGGCTATGTTCAGAATGCTGTACTGGCTACTTACCCCGACCTGTCAGAGCATGAGGTCTATTCCTGTGGTTTACCTGAAATGGTGAAAACAAGTTATGAGACATTTTGCACAGCTGGACTGACGCAGGATCGCTTTTTCTCGGATGCCTTCGAATTCGCTGTTGATAAGAAAAAAACTGAAACGTCTAACTAACCTGTTCCATTAATATCGGTTCCTGGGTGCGGTTCGTACGGCGTTTATAAAATTTCCCCGTGGTTACCAGATCCAGACCCTTGCGATAATAATCACGCGCCTTCTCGATTTCATCTGTATTTTGCAACAACACTGCCAATTCATGATAGGTTTCCGGATGCGCCTGTAACGCAAGACTGGTCTCCAGATAACTGCGTGCCTTGCCCCACAGATCATTTCGAATACACAGGCGCCCAAGAGATAAAAACAGCATCGGACTATCGGGATATTTTTTCAACCAGCGTTCAGTCCAGGCCAGTTGTGATAATGTGTCTCTGGTTTCCAATGTGCCATACAAATAAACCAGATATTCACTCCAGTAACGTTTCATTACATTACGCAATATTTCTTCAGCATGTTCATTCTCGCCACGATCAAGTAACACACGCAAATAACTATATAGAATATCTTTTCCCGATTTCAGTTTATGCGGAATACTTTCCCAGATACGATGCACAACCAGGGTGTCAGTTTCCTTGCCAGCTTGGATTAAACGTTGTGCATAGGCCTTTACCTCAAGCCCAATATATTTATCACCAGTTAAAATCTTGCGTTTACGCAGCTCGGGGAACAGATTGATTAAACTGCGCCAGTCTTCCAGTGAAACATACAAATCCATTAACAACTTCAATACATAAACATGCTTGGGTGCGACATTATGCAAATGCATTAAGGTCGCCAATGCCTGTTCCGTTTGTTTATGCGCAATCTGGAGTTCTGCCTGTGTTAAGCCAACGGCAACATCTGCATCCGGTGTGCTTTCATGTGCCAGCTGTAAATAATTATCACGTCGATCACTGGCATCCTGTTCCTGAGCAGCACGGGCCGCACCAAGATAATTTACCATCGGCATGGCACTGTCAGATGCATAACGCACCAGGTATCGTTCGGCTTCACGCCAACGACCTTCAGCCAGGGCAATTAATCCTTTTGAGAGTACTTTCGCTGAACGGGATGAATGACGCTGTTTATTCCATAAACGTAAACGTGCAGGAAATTGCCATGTGTTTTTTATAATACGAATAGAATAATAAAATGCGAGAAAGATACCCAGCGAGGCAATAATAAAAAGTGTCAGCGTTGTTTCAATTGTCCACTTGCCATATCCAATCAGGATATAACCGGGATCATTATAGGCGACTAATGCTGCGCCAACCGTTAATAACAGACCAGCAAGGAAAATCAATAACCACTTCACTGATCAGTCGCTCCTCTTGTATTGTTCATCACCGCTAATGAAGTCAATTCAGGCAGGGCAGGGGACAAATCAACCTGCTTCATTGTTGTTAATGTATCAATTATATTTTTTACAGAAGTTGCATTGGTATCAAAATACTGTACCAACCAGTCAGTAACCACATCAATATTTGTATGAAATGCTGTCGTGTCAGCTTTTAATAATGACAATCGGGTCGATTCCAGTTTCAGTTGCAGGTTCTGATAAAGAAAATATTGTTCCTGTGGTGCCAGTAAAGGCGCTGCACCCGTTTCTGTTCTACGAATCACAACAAGTTGTTTGATATTGTCCCATAGCGCAAATACAAACTGCTTCCAGTCAGTGACGCTGCCTGACTCACTGCTGATTGTTTCTGCACTATCAGTCTGGATCTTTTCCTTAACCTGTTTCTTCAATGTCAAAGCGTCTGCTGTGCTTGCCAGACTGTTTAATGTTAAGGACATCCCGGTCACATCCGGCATATTGATATTCTTTAATGCAGCAATATCATTCGCTAAGGCCTCACGTAGCTTTATTAATGAAGCATCACCCGCCTTGTTAATAATTCGATCGGCCTCGCTCAACATGATAATGGCCGTCTGCGTATCTTGCTGAAAACGTAAACGATGATTTGCCAGATGGATCAGATAAATCGCTTCGCTGTGCGCACGACCTGCCTTGTCATTACCCAATTCTTTTTTTAGCCCATCCAGCATCTCGGCAAAGGTCTGTTCCGTTGTACGTAATTGTTTAATGACAGATGCCTGTTCCTGACTGCGCGTTTGTAATGAATTTATCGCGCTGATTTGATCAACAACTTTCTTCTCCAGCGCGTGATAATGCTGCCAACCCAGACCGGCAACAACCAGCACCAAGGCCAGTAAAATCATCCCGACTATCAAGGCCTGGCTGCCACTACTGGTTTGGGTCACCGGTTTTTTTTCCGGTACAGATTTTTTTTCTGATTTCTTTTCTTGTTCGTTTTTATTAGGGCTAGTCATATTTTTCTTCTATGGGAGACCTTTATATTTAACAAGCGCATCCACAATACCCTGATCGCTTATTTCCTCGACAACAATAATATCACTGTTAAAGCCGATTTTTCTCGCAAATTCAGCACTACGTTCACTCATAACCACCAATGGCACCTGAAATACCTGCGAAATATTGTCAGTTTGAGCCAGTTCCGACAAATTCTTAATCCCTTCCGAACTGGTTGTGACCATCATATCCACATTTTGTTGCCAACATGCAGCAAACTCACCTGCTTTATAGGCCGGTAAAACACGTTGGTATACATTAGCATAGAAGGTTTTTGCGCCCCTTGATTGCAAACTGTCCGCAAGGGCTTGTCTGCCACCTTCGCCGCGAAAAATTATAATACGCTTGTTCTGTACATTCTGCATGGCCGGTGTCGCCAGCAGGCCTTCGCTACTAAACCGTCCCTCAGGTTTAATGCTAACCCGATAACCTTCTGCTTCCAGAGCGGCCGCAGTGGCACGACCAATGGCCGCAATAGAAACCGACTGTGGCCATTTTGCTCCGGGCGGTAATTTATCAAGCGCGTAAACAACCGCATTGGCACTGATAAAAACTGCAATATCAAATTTATCGAGTTCTGCCAATGTAGATTGTAACTGGGCATCCGGTTCAATATTTCGAATTTCAATGACCGGAAAATCTAATGCCTTGCCACCCAGATGCTGAATAAGGTCGCACAGACCTCCAGCCTGTTGTGACGGCCGGGTCACCAGAACAGTTACACCTTGTAACGAATCATCTGACATTTTAATTATTTGAGGCTGAATATACCGCTTTGAGAATCACATCTGCGCCTTGCGATAATAATGACTCTGCCAACTCAATACCAATGGCTTCAGCATTTTTACGATCACCACCACGGTGATCCTGAATAATTTTTTTACCATCGGGCTGACCAACCAGACCTTTCATTTCCAACCTGTCATTATTCAGCACTGCAAAACCGGCTATGGGCACCTGACAACCGCCTTCAAGCTTATGATTAAATGCTCGCTCTGCACATACGCGGGTATAGGTGTCTTTATGATTGAGTGCTGCAATCAACGCATTGGTATCCGGATCATCTTCACGACATTCAATCCCGACGGCCCCCTGACCAATAGCAGGTAACATGATCTCTGGCTTAATGATGTCCTGGATACGATCATGATGCGCCAGACGTTTAAGGCCGGCTGCCGCCAGAATAATTGCATCATAGTTGCCTTCATCCAGTTTGGATAAACGTGTACCAACATTGCCACGTAAATCCAGGATTTCTATATCCGGTCGCAAGGCACGCAACTGACACTGTCGACGCAAACTGGATGTACCGACCCTTGCCCCATGCGGCAATTCGTCCAGATTTTTGTATTGATTCGAGACAAAGGCATCATGCGGATCTTCTCGTTCACAAATTACTGGTAAATAGAGGCCATCAGGCAATTCAACCGGCACATCTTTCATGGAATGCACGGCAATGTCCGCTTCCCCGGCTAACATACGCTGTTCCAGTTCCTTTACAAACAAGCCCTTTCCACCAACCTTGGCAAGTGGTGTGTCCAGAATCTTGTCTCCCTGTGTGCTCATGGTGATCAATTCAACCTTAAGACCAGAATGTGCATTCATCAATTCATCACGGACAAACTCAGCCTGCCACAGGGCAAGCGGACTTTTACGGGTAGCAATGCGGATAATTTCTTTTTTCATTTAAAAAATGCTGGGTTTTGGTGTCGTAATCATACCGGATACCCATATAATACCTTTATTGGAAACCAATTACGAAAACTGATTTTATGCGTCAGCAACTGATCTCGCTGTTTCTTATTGCTGCTTTAACAAGCCCATACACATGGGCACGCGGGGATATACCGGAAACAGACTTACTCCCGCTAGCCAGGAATCTGCAGATTGACGGGGAATCTGCACGCAATAAACAACTCGCTATCATGATCCTGTTTGTTGCTGATAATTGCTCTTTTTGTCGCATTGCAAAAAATGACTACATCATACCCATGATCAAAAGCGGCCAATATAATAACAAGGTTATTATTAGGCTAATCAACATCGGCGATGCCCGTATCATGACTGATTTTCACGGCAACAAAACAAGGATGGAAGATTTTGCCCGTGCTCAAAAAGTGTCTCTCACTCCATATGTAAAGGTATTTGATTCAGGTGGAAACGAACTGACTAACCCGGTCATTGGTATCGTTAGCGAAGATTTCTATGGCATGTTTCTGGATGAAGCCATTGACAGTGCAGTAAAAAAATTACATCCATAACATAGTCTTTACTATTTCACACTGTGAGCAATGTCCATTTCCTGATTATAAATAGTTGTTTCGATTTCCATAAAACCTAATACCGTGTGGAAAATATTATCATGGGAATATCTCTTGTTACGTTTATTCTTCAGCAAGTTAATATTCGCGCCATCAAATCCTTCTCCAAACCACATAATAGCCGGCACATGTCGCTGTTCATCGGGCGCCATAAAATTAGGCATACCATGGAGGTATAATCCATTCTCACCCAACGACTCACCATGATCACTCACATAAAACATAACAGATTCAAATTTTGATTTATTCGATTTAAGTAATTTAATTACTTCAGATAAGAAGTAATCTGTATACAGGATAGCATTATCATAAGCATTATCAATTTCCGGCTTGGTGCATTCCTCCAGCTGGTTAGTCCTGCAAACCGGTTTGAATTTTTCAAACTCCGGTGGGTATCTTTTATAATAGGCAGGGCCGTGATTCCCCATCTGATGCAACACAATAAAAATATCACCTGTTGGATGTGCTTCAATATATTTCTGAACATCTGGCAACATACCTATGTCCCTGCATTCCGGATCACATACCGGATTTGTTTTTGGTGATTTATAACTTTCATACTGGGCTCTTACCGCCACACCCTTTGAATCGGAATTGTTATCCAGCCAAAGCACATTAACACCAGCATGCTGTAAAACATCAAACAGGTTCTCAATTGCAAGCCCTTTTTTCTCCGAGTACCCAGATTCATTGTA
>Ga0224506_10002421_pt1 | contig 12692 bp, 10 predicted proteins | sample SF_Jan12_sed_USG_2_FD_169108 | JGI IMG/M metagenome (GOLD analysis project Ga0224506, IMG submission 169108) | Sediment microbial communities from San Francisco Bay, California, United States - SF_Jan12_sed_USGS_8_1 | ecosystem: Environmental > Aquatic > Marine > Sediment | place: USA...
CATTATTTTTGTGCCAACTGTTTCCACAGTTTAAAGCCAGTGGAAACTTAATGCCACTTTTTTAATGTAGTGACATAACTTGACAAAGTAGGGCTAATTATCTTCATAAATTTTGGTGGGAATTTATTTTACATTTCTTTTGTGAAGATATAAAGCGTGTTATTACTTATGGAGACGATCAAGCAGCGGTTTGCAGTACCCTTTACTTACGATGTGCATTTTACCAGGGGACTGTTTGTTCCTGATAATAACACGTTTTTTAAAGCCATTCAAGCACTTTCCGATCAGCCAATGGCTAAAATATTTTTCGTTGTTGATGATGGTGTATTGAAGAATCACCCCCAACTGATTAATCAGATCAAAGCATATTTTTCACATCATAAGGAGTACCTCAGGCTTGTTGCTGAACCATTGGTTGTGCCAGGAGGGGAACAGGTGAAAAATAGCAACAGACATGTTGAAGATATTTTAGCAAAGGTCGATGTACAGGGGATAGACCGCCATTCCTATATTGCCATCATTGGGGGCGGTGCAGTGCTGGATATGGGTTGTTATGCCGCTACTATTGCTCACCGGGGCATCAGACAGATACGGATACCTACCACGGTGCTTTCTCAGAATGATTCGGGTATAGGCGTGAAAAACGGGATCAATGCATTTGGTAAAAAGAATTTTCTGGGATGTTTTTCTCCTCCACACCTGGTGCTCAATGACCTTAATTTTCTGCATACTTTAGATGACCGCGACTGGCGGGCCGGAATTTCCGAGGCGGTAAAGGTAGCGCTGATTAAAGATAAGACTTTTTTCCAGTGGATACGGGATCATGCCAGCGCACTGGCCCAAAGGGATGATGCGCCCATGGAAAAACTGATCCACCAATGCGCTAAAATGCATATGGATCATATAGCGGGTGGAGATCCCTTTGAAATGGGCTCATCACGACCCCTGGATTTTGGCCACTGGGCTGCACATAAGCTGGAGCAGGTCACTGATTATCAATTGCGTCATGGCGAAGCCGTGGCTACGGGAATAGCACTGGACACAATCTATTCTTTTCAACAGGGAATGATCACCGAAGCAGCATGTCATGAAGTGCTTGGTACGTTTTTTGACCTGGGATTTGATCTTTTTGTGCCCGAACTGGAAAAGGAAAATGAATTGACAGGTAAATTGCTGGTGATTGAAGGATTGGAGGAATTCAGAGAGCACCTGGGAGGAAAACTGACCATTATGTTACTTGCAGAGATAGGTCATGGAATAGAAGTACATTTGATGGATCATATCCAAATACAAAAGGCCATTGATTACCTGAAAGCCTGGCAACCTGCCTTTGAAAAATCTAAAATCTAAAATATCATGCCTAACAGCGCATAAAAAGACATGGAAGTAAATCATAATTATCACCTGACTTATTGTTCTAATATTCATCCGGGGGAAAAATGGGCTGAAGTGTTTAAGGCCTTGAGGGTCAATCTTCCGGCTATTCGGCATGCGCTTAATCCAGGCAGTTCAATGGGTATTGGCCTGCGATTGTCAAATGAAGCAGCACTTGAACTTACTGATAATGAAATGACCGCTTTTATGGAGTGGATGGGGGAAGAGGGATTTTATGTATTTACGATGAATGGGTTTCCCTATGGGGGATTTCATGATACGGTAGTGAAAGATAAAGTTTATAGCCCGGACTGGACAACTCCTGAAAGGTTGACCTATACTTTACGACTTTTTGACATTCTGAATGTGCTCCTGCCCGAGGGTCTCGATGGGGGGATTTCAACATCTCCTGTTTCATATAAGCCCTGGTTTCAAAGTGATGCCCAAAGGGATCAGGCTCTGGAAAAAGGGGCACAACAAATGGCTCTTGTGGCACAACACCTTTATCAGCTTAAAGTAAAAACCGGAAAATCTATGCATCTGGACATTGAACCTGAGCCAGATTGCCTGATTGAAAATACGGCTGAAGTGGTTGATTTCTTCAATCGCTGGATGTTGCCGATCGGCATTTCCCTTTTTAAGGAGAATGGATTGTCTGCAGCTGAAGCTGAAGAAGCCGTCAGAACCCATATTCAACTGTGTTACGATATCTGTCATTTTGCGGTCGCTTTTGAAAAACCAGCACAGGTCATTGAGACGATGGAAAAAGAAGGGATAAGAATCGGAAAAGTGCAGGTGAGTGCTGCGCTGGGTGCTACCTTCAGTGGGAATGGTGCTGAAATTATTAAAACCTTTTCGGCATTTGACGAAAAGACTTACCTGCATCAGGTAAAAGCGCTGAATGAAACCGGTGAAATGACGGCATACCCCGACCTGAAAGAAGGTATTGAAGCTTACAAGGGTAATGTGAAGGAATGGCGTACACATTTTCATGTGCCCATCTTCCTGGAAGAATACGGCTTGCTTAAAAGTACTCAACAAGATATTATTGAGGTGGCTGAAATATTAAAGAAGAAAAAAATGACTAACCACCTGGAGGTAGAAACGTATACCTGGGGTGTGTTGCCCAAGGATATGCAGGTGGATATTCAAACTTCAATCATCCGGGAGTTGGAGTGGTTTAAGTCCAGATTATGAAAAAAGTAGTTATCATTAATGCTGTTGGTCTCACCTCATCAGGCACCGAACAGATGCCTTTTTTGAGAAAATGGTCTGAGAAAAAAAGTAAAGCACATATCCGCCCGACCTTTCCTGCAGTTACCTGCTCGGCCCAGACAACTTACCTGACGGGAAAACACCCTTCAGCCCACGGTATCGTAGGCAATGGTTGGTATTTCAAAACGGATTGTGAAGTGAAATTCTGGCGACAATCCAATAAGCTGGTACAGGCGGAAAAAATATGGGACCGGATGAAAAGTGAAGATCCCTCATCGACCTGTTCCAATATGTTCTGGTGGTACAATATGTATTCTACGGCAGATTTCTCGGTTACTCCCCGCCCCAATTACCTGGCGGATGGTAGAAAATTACCGGATATCTATTCCCACCCGGCAAACCTGCGGGATAAGTTACAGGAGGAACTGGGTACATTTCCATTGTTCGACTTCTGGGGACCACGTACCTCCATTAAGTCTTCGCAGTGGATAGCCAGGGCTTCCATGCTGACTGACAAAATGCATGACCCAACCCTGACCCTCATTTACCTGCCCCACCTCGATTACAACTATCAGCGCCACGGAAAGGATCATCCCTCTATACCACGTGACCTGAAAGAACTGGATGCCGTAATGAAGGAACTGATTACTTACTATGAATCCGGAAATGCCCGGGTGATGGTATTGTCAGAATACGGCATTTCTGATGTGCACCAGCCTGTACACCTCAATCGCCACCTTCGTAAAGAAGGGCTTTTGGCCATCAGGGAAGAGCGGGGTCTGGAACTACTCGACGCCGGGGCGAGCCAAGCCTTTGCTGTGGCCGATCATCAGGTGGCCCATATTTACCTCAACGATACCGACATTACAGCAAAAGTAAAAACATTACTGGAAAACATCCCGGGAGTAGAACATGTCCTCGATGCGGAGGGTAAAAAAAAGTGGCATATTGACCACGACCGGGCGGGTGATTTGGTGGCCATTGCCGATAAGGACTCCTGGTTTACCTACTACTACTGGATGGATGACAATAAATCGCCGGATTTTGCCCGTATAGTTGATATCCATAAAAAACCGGGCTATGATCCGGTAGAAATGCATACCAATCCGAAAATTAAATTTCTAATACCACGGATTGCTTTTAAAGTTTTGAAAAAAAAGCTGGGATTTCGCATGTTGATGGACGTGATTCCACTTGATGCTACCCTGATCAAAGGATCGCATGGGCGAATCCCTGAGGATAAAAAAGACTGGCCCGTGCTGATCAGTAGTGAACCAGCATTGCTTCCTGCCGATCACCTGGAGGCCGTGGAGGTATATGATGTGATATATAAACACCTGACCAACTAAACTCCCACTTGCTGTATAGTCAGCAAGCAAACCAATTCATGCTGTATTTAAATTAAATTACAATTATGAAAGCCTACATCCACCAACTCTTTTTAATATTTATTGCCCTGATCCTGCTTTCATGCACGGCAAAAGAACAAAAGGATCAGCAAGAAGGGATATCAAAGCCTTTGCCACCCAATATCCTTTTTATCCTTACTGATGACCAGGGTTGGGGTGATCTGAGTATAAACGGTAATACCAACCTGAGCACACCCAATATTGATAAGCTTGCCAACGCCGGAGCTATGTTTGATCGTTTTTATGTGAGCCCGGTATGTTCGCCCACACGAGCTGAAATATTAACGGGAAGATACCATCCCCGTGGTGGAGTATATTCCACCTCCCGGGGAGGCGAAAGGCTGGATCTGGACGAGACCACTTTGGCCGATGTATTGAAGGAGGCGGGCTATGTTACAGGTGCCTTTGGTAAATGGCACAATGGGATGCAGCCACCGTACCACCCCAATGCGCGTGGATTTGATGAGTATTATGGCTTTTGCTCCGGACACTGGGGTAATTATTTTAGCCCGATGCTGGAGCATAATGGAACCATTATTAAAGGAAATGGTTTTGTGATCGATGATTTTACAACGCAGGCCATGAAGTTTATGGAGGTAAACGACCCGAAAAAGACGGGGCGGCCCTTCCTGGCATACCTTCCATTCAATACTCCTCACAGCCCCATGCAGGTGCCGGACAAATACTGGGAAAAATTTGAAAATAATGATCTGGGTATGCGCCACCGTGATCCCGAAAAGGAAAAATTGACCCACAGCCAGGCAGCACTGGCCATGGTGGAAAATATTGACTGGAATGTAGGACGTCTTGTGGAGAAAATTGAGTCTATGGGACTGACAGATAATACCATTATTGTTTATCTCTCAGATAACGGTCCAAACGGTTGGCGTTGGAACGGTGATATGAAAGGACGAAAGGGATCTACTGATGAAGGGGGCGTACGATCGCCTCTGATCGTACAATGGATCGGAAAAATTGCATCGGGGAAAAACGTGCCACAGATTGCCAGCGCCATTGACCTGATGCCTACACTGATGGATTTGGCTGGTGTGGAACGCACGATGACAAAACCACTGGATGGTGTGAGTTTAAAACCCTTACTTGAAGGAAAGGAGGAAAATTGGCCGGATCGTTTGGTGTTTAACTACTGGAGTAAGCGTACCAGTGTACGAAGTCAGCAGTACCGCCTTGATGACAAAAACCAGTTGTTTGATATGGTCAAAGACCCCGGACAACGTGAAGATATTGCTGAAAGCGTACCGGAAGTAGCTCAACAGCTGATCGCAGCAAAAGACAAGTGGATCAGTGAAGTACTTTCAGAATTGCCGGAGAGTGATGAACGTACCTTTCCTATCGGGCATCCCAATTACGCTTTTACGCAAGTACCCATTCGTGATGCTCAACCTCATGGCCATATTAAACGCTCCAACCGTCACCCCAACGACACCTATTTTACCAACTGGATCAGTACCGGAGACAGCATCACCTGGGATGTGGAAGTGCTTGAAGCCGGTGATTATGATGTTACAGTTTATTATACCTGTAAGGTGGGTGATGAAGGCGCTGTATTTCAGCTAAGGTTTGGTGACAATAAATTGAATGGAAAAATCAACGAAGCCCATGATCCTCCATTGTTCGGTATGGAAGACGATCGTGATGAGCGGATTGAGTCTTATGTAAAGGACTTCCGTCCATTGAAGGTGGGAAAAATACATCTGGAAAAAGGGAAAGGGCGACTATTGCTAAAAGCTTTGGAGATTCCCGGAAATCAGGTGATGGACATCAGGTTGTTGATGTTTAACCGGGCAGTCATGTAGGAGGAGATCATAACCTAAATAACAATATCATGAGAAAATTACATAAACTTTGGGGTAGTAAAATAAACACCCTGCTGGTTCTTTCCCTGATTGCCCTTGTAGCCTTTCGCAAGGGGCCTTCCACAGAAAAAAATCGAATACTTCCCAATGATAAAGTGGTGCAAATAGGTATCGTGGTTCCCGATATTGAGGAGGGTATCGACAAATGGGTGGAAATGCTGGGACTCGAAGTGCGGCCCACTGTTTCCATTGCGGCTGGTCATGAAGACAATCCCACCCAATACCGGGGAAAACCCTCAAAAGCCAAAGCCAAGCTGGCCTTTATAAATACTGAAAATATTGTAATAGAACTGATAGAGCCCATGGGTGATGAGGAGAGCTACTGGAAGGCGTTTTTGGATGAGCATGGCCCATCAGTACACCATATCGGCGTGAATGTAAAAGACCTGAGTGAAAAATATGTACCTCTGTTCGAAGAGGCCGGATACCCGCTGGTACAGCACGGCGGCTGGGACGGTGGAGAATATGGGTACATGGACAGTCAGAAAGGTCTGGGAGTAATTATCGAATTGCTGGAGCATTATTCCCGATGAAGATGCGCAAGTTGCTCTTGAAGTACTTTCTTTTGTCCTTTAGATGAGGATACTTTTCATCAAAGCGTGATATTCATTGCGTCCTTTTTTAGTGAGGTAGGGATAAAGTGATTGCAGGATGATTTCATTGTATAGTTCAATGTGTTTTTTTGCTATTTTTTGATGGAGTATTTCTGCCGATGAAACCCAATAATCACCAATGAGCTGGAAACGGTAATAGAGAAATTCATACTCCCGGGGTAGTTCTTCCTGCCGGAGGATTCCCGTTTTAATCAGGTGGTTGATTATACCCGTAAATTGGACTTTTCTCAACTCACATAGCTTTTCGAAATGCGTTTTTATCTTTTTATTATTGCGCATTATGGTCGTAAAATCGAGCATAATAAAACGGTAGGTGTAAAGGATACTGTTTATGGCCTGGGTCATTTGATAAATTGAAGCCAAACCAGTTTGTTGTGCCTGCGCAATCGCCTCATTCATGTTGTCCACTAATTCAAAGTAAAGTGCCTCAATGATGTCTTCACGCTTTCGGAAATGATAGGTCAGGTTTCCCGGGCTTATCGTAAGCTCATCAGCAATGGTTCGCATACTTACATTGGATAATCCTTTTTCATTGAAAAGTGTTCCTGATACCTGTAGTATTTTTCCTTTCGTAATTCTCATATACAAAGATAAAAAAAATGACTAGTACGTTTGTACTATATTATATTATTAGTACATTTGTACTAAATTAAAGTTGATGAAAATGAACCAGGACTTTGCGGCCAGGTTTGTGTCGAGGGTATTAAGGTACAAACTCATTAATAATAAGTATTTACCTATTGGACATTTTAAAATATTCAGATATGATTGAAACATTGCTTAAGGAAGGGATCAACATAGAACGGGCAGATGATATATACAGCGTTAAAAACCTTGTTCCGGGAGTTTATGATAGAAAAGCGATTCTATATGATAAGCTTATAAAAAATCCACTATATAACCGCATCATGTGGGGGAACAAGCCGGGAAATTATACTCGTTTTGCCCGGGAGAGTATTATGTCAACGGATAAAGGAACTGTCATTGATGTGGGATGTGGTACGCTGGGTTTTACCGGTGATGTTTACCGGGATTATAACCGGCGAAAGCTCGTCCTAATAGACCTGTCTGAGGAGATGTTAAAAATCGGCCGGGCGCGTATATCCAATGGATCGCGCTCCATACACCAGTTCCTCCGGGCCGATGCCCTGGCGCTTCCCTTTTCCGCCGCTTCCATACAAACGGTATTGAGTTTTGGGATATTTCATGTTTTTCATGACCCTACACGGCTTATCCGTGAGTTTTATCGGGTGCTGGTGCCGGGTGGCGATCTTCATCTGACCAGTTTGTGTACTGATCGTAAGTGGAGTGCCCGCTATCTGAGGTTGTTGGAAAATAAAGGGGAAGTCGGATCGGTACTGTCCGCGAATGAAATAGCTGATATCGTATGTGGAGAAGGATTTAAAGTGAAGAAGAAAGTGATTGGAGGGATGGTATTTATAGATGGGGTGAAGGAGCAATAAGGTACCCACGGATGTAGGGCTATACCACCCTCCTATACGCTTGGATCGCAGTAGGCGACACGCAGTATGTATTATGTTTGGTGAAGTGTGTGATTTATTTTTATTTCAATCCCACAGCCAGGATCATTCAAAACTGACCAACCTGTTTTCTCAAAACTTTTCATTTTCTCCTCACACCCCTTACCGCTTCGGCAGTCCAGGGATCATCGGGCCAGGCATGTTTGGGGTAGCGACCCCGCAGGTCTTTTCGCACTTCAAAGTAGGTGTTGTTCCAGAAGCTACGCAGGTCGGAAGTGATTTGTACAGGCTTGTATCCCGGCGATAATAAATGTAATAACAGCGGTGTTTTACCGTCATTGATGCAGGGGGTATCAGCCAGACCGAAGACCTCCTGTAATCTGACAGCCAGAATGGGTGGGGCTCCGTTGGGCTGGTATTTTATTTTGATGTTGGAACCACTGGGCACCGAAATTGCGGTAGGGGCCAGTTTATTTAGTTTTTCCTGTTTGTCCCAATCGAGGTGGTGCTGAAGAATGCTTTTTAAATCAAGCTTTTTAAGGTCTTCGTTTTTTTTTAATCCGCTCAGGTAGGGGGGAAGCCATTTCTCACAGGTATTAAGCAGGTCAGGCGTGCTAACATTTGGCCAGTGATCATCCGGTCGCCATGAACGCAGTCCCATAACCCGGTGTTGCCATTGTTCTACCTCTTCACTGAAGTTGAGCAGGGTTTCTCCATCTTTTCGAAGGGCCTGAATAATCGCAGAAATTATTATCTCCGGATCGGGAGCTGACAGGGGCTTTGATTGCAACACGATGTTGCCTATTCGCAGATCAAGGCTCGTGATAAGCCCCCCTTTACGGGTGTCCCAGGTGATGACCTCCTGTGTTTTCACCAATGGTCGCAAATCTTTGGGATTGATCGGGGCAGCCATAAATATTTTGCCCAGCCCATCGCGCGCATCAAGATGGGCTACAGCGAGCCAGGGTTCGTGAGCCAGATCGTCCTGATGGCCCACCATTGCGTAGCGGCCATTGGCCAGTTGAAATTGGGCGTTGTTGCCTGGACGGGCACAGGCAATCCGTTCAGGAAAGGCATGTGCCACCATCAGGCCGGTTTCATAGGGATCTACAGGGCCATTATCCGGCTTACAATGCAACAATTTTCGGTAACCTGAGGCCGTTCGCTCAATCCGACCCATAGCACCACCTTTTCCCTTGTTGGTGCGATACCTTCTAAGCGCTTCTATTCGGGTATTCAGGTCAATGCCTGCTTCATTGCTAAGCGGATCACGTTCTTCGAGGATGGCCGTCACATCGGTAGCCAGGGAAGTGCTTCCTTCCGCTTCGGCCAGGACAAGCAGGTTGGCCAGGCGTGGATGGCAGGGCAGTTGCCTGATCTGCTGACCATGCGTAGTGATGTTTCCGTTTTCCAATGCGCCGAGTTGGTGCAACAGGTCATGAGCCTGGGCCAGTGCGCCGGAAGGCGGGGCATCAAGCCAGGTCAGCCGGCCAATGTCTTCTACTCCCCAGCAGGCCATGTCCAGCGCCAGCGGGGCCAGGTCTGCCTCCAGTATTTCCGGCACACGGTGGTCCTCCAATCGCTCATGATCGGCCAGGGTCCACATGCGGTAACACACACCCGGCCCCAGTCGGCCGGCCCGACCAGCGCGTTGGTCGGCTGAATCCCGGGCCACAGCTACTGTAATAAGGCGTGAAAGCCCTGAACCCGGATCAAATTGGGACATTCGCCCATAGCCCGAGTCCACCACAATATGTACGCCTTCAATGGTAAGGCTGGTCTCGGCAATGGAGGTGGCCAATACGACCTTTCGCCGACCCTGCCTGTCGGGCAGAATGGCCGCATTTTGTCTGTTTTGAGGCAGCATGCCATATAAAGGATGAATCGAAAAACCAGGTAGCTCTTTTTGCAGAAGTTCTTCACATTTCTTTATTTCTGCCTGACCGGGTAAAAAGACCAGAACATCACCGTCCTTTTCCCTGATGGCCTGCAATACAGTTCGTGCCGTGAGAACGGGTAGCAGGCTCTTATCTCTGGCTCCGGTATAATGAATTTCCACCGGGTATTGCCTGCCCTTGCTTTCCACTACCGGAGCCTGGAGCAGGGATGATAACCGATTCATTTCCAGTGTGGCCGACATGATGAGTATACGTAAATCCGGACGGAGAACCTGTTGTATTTCCCGACACAGCGCCAGGGCCGTGTCCGCATGGATACTGCGTTCATGAAATTCATCAAAGATCACCATCCCAATCCCTTCAAGGGCACTGTCACTGATCATCATGCGGGTAAGAATACCTTCTGTAATGACTTGAATGCGCGTATTAACGCTTACCCGCTTATCAAATTTAATTTGATATCCGATGGTATTTCCCACTTGTTCATTAAGCAGTGAGGCCATACGGGAAGCAATAGCCGTAGTGGCCAACCGACGGGGCTCCAGCATGAGTATTTTGTTTTCTTTCAGCCAGGGGGCATCCCGGATTGTCAGGGGTAAAATGGTGCTTTTCCCGGCGCCGGGCGGGGCAGTTACGATCAGGGTATTGTGTGCCTGTAATTGCGCCTGAACGGTGGAGAGGATTTCCTGTATGGGCAGATCAGTGGTCAATGATATGAAGGATTATTGAAATAAAATGCAATGATACATCATCCGATGATTTATTATCTATTATTCAGGTTAAAGGTTACTCACTTATTCAAGTGCATCAAAAAAAAATGTATTTTGGATGTTTTCCCGTCCCAAGAGACGGGAAAATACATTTTTCTTCAATACCTAAATACACTTGCGGATTTTAGGTATTGAGCTAATGTTGGTGATTGTTTTTTTTATACTTTCGTAGTACACAATATGCTATTATAACTTGTGGGTTTCAACCAGCTATTATTCATCATGAAAAAAAACCTGTTCTTCTATACAATTACCGGCCTGTTTTTGGTAGGTTGTACATCTCCCAAGTCACAGGAAGCAGCTACGGTTGGTATATTGCCTGTTGAGTTTTCAGCATCTTACCAGCCCCATATGTTCGATAAGGACAATAGGATGGAAAAGATTACTCAACTGTTGCAGGGGGCTGATTCAATTTTTTCCCGGCATGCAGAGGAATATCATTTGCCCGGCGTAGTTTATGGGGTGGTTGTCGATGATTCGCTGGTATTTTCCGGGGGTTTGGGTACAATAAATCTTGCGACAAAGGAACCGGCATCCACAAATTCATTATTCCGTATTGCCTCTATGAGTAAGAGTTTTACGGCCATGGCCATTCTCAGGCTGCGGGATGAAGGACTGCTTTCCATTACGGATAAAGCCGCTGATTATATTCCTGAGCTCAGCGGACTGGAGTATCTGACTGAAGATGCCCCACACATTACCATACGACACCTGCTTACAATGACAGCGGGTTTTCCCGAAGACAATCCCTGGGGCGACAGGCAGTTGGATGTAACTGATGAAGTACTGGTGAATTTCATAAAAAGGGACGTTGCTTTTTCAGCTGTCCCATCCACTCAGTATGAATACAGCAATTTGGGATTTGCTTTGTTGGGTAATATCATCACAAGGGTATCGGGCATGCCATATCAGCAATATATTACAGAAAACATCCTTGAACCTTTGGGGATGAATAATACAACTTTTGAATATGCAGATATCCCGGAAAACAAACTGGCCATTGGTTATCGGTGGGAAGATAACCAATGGAAGGATGAACCGATGCTCCATGATGGGGCTTATGGCGCCATGGGTGGGCTGATCACTTCTATTAACGACTTTAGTAAATATGTCTCTTTTCATCTTTCTGCATGGCCTCCACGAAGTGGTTCTGACTTCGGGCCTGTAAAGCGGAGCTCATTGCGGGAAATGCATGAGATGACACAGCCGCGATTAGCTTCTACAGCGAAAGACTATCAGGGCAATCCTTGTCCATTGGTGGTAGGCTACGGATACGGTTTGCGGATAACAAAATATTGTGATGGAAAAACAGAAGTGGCGCATGGTGGTGCTTTGCCCGGTTTTGGCAGTACCTACCTTTTTTATCCGGATTATGGCATAGGGGTAATGGCTTTTTGCAACCTTACTTATACGTCGGCACTCCCCACTAAAATAAAGGACATAATTTTAAATGAGACCGGTATAGTGCCCCGTAAATTACCTGTTTCCGACATCCTGGCTAAACGAAAAGAGCAGGTGTACGAGCTGATTACTTCCTGGGATACGACATTGGAACAGGAGGTCATTGCCATGAACTTTTACCTCGACAAATCACGTGAAAGCCGGAAGAATGAAGCGGAAGAGAAATTGAAGGAAATAGGAACTATTGTTTCCATTACTGATATCACACCACAGAACCAGCTGAGAGGGACGTTTGATATTCAGGGGAAGGAAAAAACCCTCAGGGTATTTTTTACACTTAGTCCGGAGGTCGTGCCAAAGGTACAGCGATTGAATCTTTGGGTTGTGGATACCACAGGATAATTTCAACTTATTCGTGAAAACTTACTGTAGAGGAAGTCCAGCACCAAAAAGGATACTCAGGTCTACATCTCAAACCGATCTACTTCACGAAAGTTCTCATTATGGTCACCCCGTTTCCCGTGCCCAGCCAGGTGCGGTTGGAAGCATCGGTTGCCATGGCAAAGATCGTTCCTTCCACCGTATTTTCTTGCCCTGTAAACCACTTTTTACCGTTAAATACGGCAAACTGATTGCCACTGGGATTCATGCCT
>Ga0224506_10002422_pt1 | contig 12691 bp, 10 predicted proteins | sample SF_Jan12_sed_USG_2_FD_169108 | JGI IMG/M metagenome (GOLD analysis project Ga0224506, IMG submission 169108) | Sediment microbial communities from San Francisco Bay, California, United States - SF_Jan12_sed_USGS_8_1 | ecosystem: Environmental > Aquatic > Marine > Sediment | place: USA...
CCCAGGATTTCGAACACAGACCAGTGTTTCCTTACGTTTACTGGGGACTAAGAGGCCAGAATCATCGCGGCCATCAGTCCCACGGATTTCTTACTTTTGATGGAAGATTCCATGCCCATAGAGGTCTGGATCTGGTTCCTAAGATAAAAAGAGAGGCCATTCAGAAATGGGTCAGAAAACTCCCTGGAAATGCGGGCTTAGGACACGTGAGATACACAACTTCTGGTAGAACAGATGAACAATCGTTGGTAAAGAGCGCCGCACCAATACTAGAGAGAGCAGGGAAGACGAAAATTGCGATATCGTTCAACGGGAACATTGTTAACGGTCCCAAAATAACAAGGGAAATAAAAGGAAAATTCCCAAGCTTCCAATACAATTTCGATGCGCAACTAATTTCCAGAAAACTTCTCCTAAAACTCAGGAAAGAGGGCGATCTAGCTTCTTCTGTTAGAAGTTGCATGAAAGAAATTGAAGGCGCTTTTTCCGTAGCTGGAATAACCCAAAAAGGAGAATTGTTTGCATTCAAAGACCCCTACGGAATAAGACCGCTGTGTTGCGGCTACAGCGAAGACCGAAAGACCTGCGCAGTATCTTCAGAAACCGTTGGTTTAGATATCAACGGTCTTGAGTTTGATTTTGAGATAAATCCAGGAGAACTTGTGACAGCCTCAGAGGATGGTTTTGTTCGAGAGCAACTAGTAAGATGCGAAAAAAGGGCACTATGTGCCTTCGAGTTCGCCTATTTCGCTAGACCAGACTCGATGTTAGGAGACAAGTTTGTATATGAAGTGAGAGAAGAATTTGGAAGGAACCTTGGAAGGGAATATCCTGAAACCACAGAAGATGTGGACATAATCATATCAATGCCGGAGACAGGTAACGACGCTGCCTTCGGTCTTCACGAACTAACAGGCAAAAGATGGGAAAGGGCGTCAAGAAGACACAGGTATGTGACAGAGCGGGCTTTTATTCTGCTGCCAAAGGAACGATACACGACAATAGACAGAAAAATCAACATCATCGACCACAAAATGGTTGGGAAGAACGTTGCAGTAGTCGACGACAGCATCGTTAGAGGCGACACGACCAAGGTTGTGGTGAAGAAACTACGCAAAATGGGAGCAAAGAAAGTCTATTTGTTTATCACTTTCCCCAGAATAATAGGTCCTTGCTTCTATGGAGTTGACATGGCAACCTATGGTGAGTTGATAGGATCCCGATATGAAGCTGAAGAAATAGCTAAAATAGTAGGCGCCGACGCAGTAAGATATCAATCAGTAAACGCACTTGTCAAAGCCACCGGTTTAAGCAGAAACGAATTGTGTTTGGGATGCATTACCGGAAAATATCCTACTCCGATGGCTCAGAAACTGGCAGATGAAATGAAGGAAAGATTTGAGAAGGGATATAAAGAAACTGGAAGAATATACGAGGTTGCCACCCATTAACGATATGGCTGAAACTTCTATCTTTTGAGGGATGATTTAATGGAAAAAGTCGGCATCCTAGTTGTTTCTTATGGTTCAAGGGCGGCTGCGATGGTAGACGCCTTCAGTTGCAGCGAAAATTACGCAGCAGAAATCTACGTTGCCGACAAGCAAAAGAATCCCTTCAACGTGGAAAAAGCAAAAAGACACGTTGTTATTCCCGACCTCAACGTCGAAGAAATCTGTGAGTTTGCCAAAAAATATGAAGATCACATAGACTTCGGGATGGTTGGCCCTGAAAAGCCGATAATTGACGGTTTAAGAGATGTTGTCGAGAAAGAAACTCGCATACCTATGATCTGCCCAACGAAAAGATACGCCATTGAAGGAAGCAAGGTTGCGCAACGATATTTGTTCCAAAAAGTTGCTCCAGAAGTCAACCCAAAATTCAAGGTATTCGACCCAAAAGATTACATCAACCCAGGGCAAGTGAGAAAAAACCTCTACGCTTGGCTAGACGAACTTGACAACAAAGTTGCCGTGAAACCTGATAACCCAGCCGCAGGAAAGGGAGTCGGCGTCTGGGGCGACCATTTCAACACCCGCGAACAAATCTTCGAACATTTCCTAGCCAATTATGAATATGGCCTGGTGATAATAGAGGAAAAAATCGAGGGCGAAGAATCCAGCTTCCAAGCCTTCTGCGATGGGAAGCATTTGGTTCCTTTGCCAGAGACACGGGACTACAAGAGGGCGTTCGATGATGATGAGGGTCCAAACACTGGTGGGATGGGCTCCTACAAAGACGTGGGCGCCATATTACCGTTTATGACTTCAGCGGACCGGGAGAAAGAAATCGAAATCATGGACAAAATCTTCAAAGAGTTGAAGGGGAAAGGAAGCAATCTTGGGTTGCGGGGCATCCCCTTCTACGGTGCCTTCATTCATACGAGCAGAGGACCAAAAATTTTAGAAAATAACAGTCGACCAGGCGATCCGGAGATACAGAATCTGTTGCCTATACTGAAAGATGATTTCGTTGACGTGTGCTTCAAAATATTGGACGGAAAATTGACGAGGGTTGAATTTGAGGAAAAGGCGACCGTTGTGACCTACAAAGTTCCACCAAACTACGGCGGCTACGCAACAGTGTTTCCTGAGCGAGTGAACAGAAACGAGGTGGATAAACCCGTGGATCTAAGTGGAGCACATGAATTGGCCGAAAAATATGGGAACAAGATTAGGATTTATCCTGCTTCCATGGAGTTGAGGGAAGGAAAAACTTATGCGCTTAAGTCGAGGACCGTGTGCGTTGTCGGCATAGGAGACGATATCCAGAGTGCTAGAGACCTCTCCTTAGAGGGCATAAAGGCGATTAGAGGCGGAGCGCTCTGGCACAGAAACGACATCGCATCAAGGGAGCATATAGAAAAAAGCGTAAGGCACATGGAAAAGCTGAGGACGCTGTAATGGCCGCAGAAGCGTCGCAAACAAAAAACCAGAGAATATTCGTTACCGACTGTGAAGGCCCCATTTCAAAGAACGACAACGCCTTTGAGCTGACAAGCTACTTCGTTCCTAACGGAGACCAATTCTTTGCCTTAATAAGCAAGTATGACGATGTTCTCGCGGATGTTGTTAAGAAGCCCGGATACAAGGCTGGAGACACGCTGAGGCTGATTCTTCCCTTCTTGAAGGCTTACGGAGCAACCAACGAGAAGATAAGAGAATACTCCTCCAAAAACATCTTATTGGTTCCAGGCGCACGAGACACGCTACAGTTTGTCAGGAACCTCATGCCCTCCTTCATCGTCAGCACCAGTTACGAGCAGTATATCTCTTCTTTGTGCCACATAACCGGTTTTCCCTACGACAACGCTTACTGCACCAAACTAAACATCGACAAGTACGAGATGAGCGAAGAAGAGGCAAAGAGACTGAAAGAAATTAGAAAGGAAATATCGACGATGTCTATGATTGAAATCCCCGAAAAAGCGAAGGCTGTCCAAGATTTCTCCCAGAGAGACCAAGAAACCATACAGAAGTTAGACGAGATATTCTGGGAAGAAATCTCCAAAATGGAATCGGGTAAAATGCTGGAAGAGGTTAATCCGGTCGGCGGATATGAGAAGGCGAAGGCGGTGCAGAATATTGTTGAAAGACTGGATAGACGCCTTGACAACGTGATGTACGTAGGCGACAGCATCACGGACGTTCAACCCTTTCAGTTGGTGAGAAAAAGTGGAGGCCTAACCGTTTCTTTTAATGGAAACGCATACGCCATACGAGAAGCAGAAATCGCTGTTCTTTCAGGCAACACCATCGTAAATTCGGTTCTCGCAGAAGCCTTCAGCAGGTTGGGCAAGGACCATACCATCAGACTGGTTGGAGAATGGAATCCTTCTGGACTGAAAAAATATTGTGTCAGTTCCATTCTGCGAGAACATATGTTTAAATTGTATCCTGAGGCTTTTCCCCAAGTTGAAATCATAACGGCTACCAACAGGGAGAGATTGAAAAAAGAAAGTAGTGTCTTCAGAAAAACTGTTAGAGGAGAAGCTATAGGAAAGTTAGGATAGTTCAACACCCGCACATATCATGTAAGGTCTATCAAAATGTCGACGGCCTTTTCCACGAAGTGAACGCATTTTTGCAAGAAAACGTTCGAATTCCATGCTTTCTTCAACTCTTTCGAGTCGGTCAGGTCATACCCAATAAGATCTCGACAGAAAACGCTACCAAGTTCCTTTTGGAACCTATCGTAAAACTTCAGTGCCAAGGAATAGGCTTTTTCCTTTTCCTCTGGAATTGGTTTGTTACCTCCATACTTTTGACCGATTGCAATAACTCCTCCCGTTAACGCTCCGCACAAAGATCCTCTTCTTCCGATTCCACCGCCAAAGGCTGAGGCAATCTTTGGTTCCAAAGGTTTCTTTTCGTTCCAAAAGTCTTGCATCGTGAGCAAAACACTTTGGGCGCAATTGTACCCTTCCCTAAAGAGTGACGCAGCCTTTTCCACGTAGACAGCCTTTCGGTTCATGAACTATTCACCGCAGTATCTGAGTGCCATGTTGTCGATAATAGACTTTCTATACTTGGTATGGGTATCTCTTGCGTTCTGACCAATGCCAAAGTGGCGGACCCCAGTCCTTAAAACACTTATAAAATATTCTTATCTCTTCATTTATTAAGCAGTGATGCTATGAAGACTGAAATCGAAGACACTTACGCAGAAGCTTTCGACGGTTTATATTCCAGAGTTATCGTCACCGCTGACGACGAAGAAGTGTTGAAGAGAGCGGCTGAGGACGCCACCGCCACACCATCAATAGTCATCGGCAGAATCGAAGGAGGCATCGAGAGATGGTTAGGCGAGAAGGAAACCCCAGACGGACGCAAAGGTGCCGTTCTACAGTTCTGGGGAGAAATCCAAGAGGGAAAGCCCCTCGACAACTCGATTAAGAAGCTTGAGGTGGAACTGTCATACCGCATACGACAGGACATACTCGTGAAGCCCTTCACCGCCCTTTTCGATGCTCTGCCAACCCCTGCTGGAAAAATCGACATGATGGAAAGGGTTGGTCACTGCGGAGACGGCTTTGAATGGGAGGAGAAACTCTACGGACGCAACATGATCGTTGTCCCAATCATGGTTTCTAACTTTCTCATAGAGTGTGAGTTGGGTTACGCCAAGGGAGTGATGGGAGCAAACTTTTGGTACATGTGCAAAACCAAGCGAGCGGTAATGGAAGCGGGCAGAAAGGCGCTGAAAGCCATACACCAAATTGGAGAAGTCATCACCCCCTTCGACATATGCTCAGCCGGCTCAAAACCCGAAACAAAATTTCCATGGATAGGCCCCACCACTAACCATCCCTATTGTCCAACGTTGAAGGAAAAGTTGGGAAAGGAGTCAAAGGTTCCGGAAGGCGTAAATTACATTCCGGAGATTGTGATCAACGGCACATCCATCGAGGCAGTGAAAGAAGCGATGAAAGTTGGTATCCAAAGCGTCAGAACCGTGGACGGAGTTATCAGAATTTCAGCTGGAAATTACGGAGGAAAACTTGGAAGACACAAAATATACCTGCGAGAGTTGTTCCCATGACCTTTGACGTCATAGGCTTTGGCGCCCTCAACGTAGACAAACTGTATAAGGTAAACATGATCGCCAGAGAGGAAGAAGAAAGCTTCGTCACAGGCTTCAAAGAAGCTCCCGGCGGTTCTGCCGCAAACACCATCGTAGGCTTGGCTAGACTGGAGCTAAAAACAGGTTTTATTGGAAAGGTCGCTGAAGACCGCGAAGGAGAGCTTCTCCTAAACGATTTCAGAAAAGAAAACGTCGATACCAGCGGAATAATAATCTCGAGGAAAGGCAGAAGCGGCGTCGTCATGGGATACATTGACGGAAAGGGAGAAAGAGCTTTATATGTTGATCCCGGCGTCAACGACTGGCTAGAATTCAAGGAAATCAACTTAGATTACGCCACCAACACAGAATTTCTTCACCTAACATCATTTGTTGGAGAAAAGCCCTTTGAAGCCCAAAAAGAACTCATAAAACAGCTTTCCGACGTCAAAATAAGTTTTGATCCTGGAGCCCTTTATGCAAGAAAGAGTTTGACATCCTTGAAGCCGATAATCAAGAGAAGTTTTGTCATGCTTCCAAATGAAAATGAAATTAGACTACTTACGGGAAAAGATTACGAAATGGGTTCAAAAACATTGATAAAAGAAGGTGTTAGATTGGTTGCAGTTAAGCTCGGCGAGAGAGGATGCTACGTTACGGATGGTAAAGAGAGACACTTGGTTGAGCCTTATGAGAAAAAACTTGTGGACACAACTGGTGCCGGTGACGCCTTCTGTGCTGGTTTTCTTTATGGTTTAATTAAGGGACGAGACCTGTACGAGTGCGGAAGATTGGGAAATTTCGTTGCAGCCCGTTGCATTCAGAAAGTTGGTGCAAGAGAAGGATTGCCGAGACTTCCAACTCTTGAAAGCTCTTTTCCAAACGTCTCTTAGATTCGCATCAATTATTCCCATTCTATTGTTGCTGGCGGTTTATGGGTAATATCATACACAACTCGTGTGACTTCGGGTATTTCGTTTGTTATTCTGGTCGAGATTTTTTCCGAGATTTCATAAGGAATCTTAGCGAATTTGGCGGTCATGGCTTCTCTACTTTCAAGAGCTCTAGCAGCGATCGTGTAACCGTAAGCCCTCGCATCACCTTTTACTCCCGTAGTTTTCGTATCTGTTAATACGGCGAAATATTGCCATAAACTGTCATCTAACCCGTTTGCTTCTATTTCTTCGGTTACAATTCTGTCTGCTTTTCTAATAATGTCTATTTTCTCTTGAGTCACCTCACCGACTATTCTCACAGCTAGACCGGGACCGGGGAATGGTTGTCTCTGAATAATCTGTTTCGGCAGACCCAGCTTTTCTGCGACTTTTCTGACTTCATCCTTGTACAAATCCATCAACGGTTCAACGATACTTTTGAACTTGATCTTAGCTGGCAGACCGGCAACATTATGATGGGTCTTTATTTTCTCGGAATGCTTTCTAAAACCAGATTCGATTCTGTCTGGGTATATCGTCCCTTGTATAAGATAGTCTGCCCCTACCTTCATGGCAACTTCCTCAAAAACTCTGATGAATTCTTCACCAATAACCTTTCTTTTTCGTTCCGGATCTGTTATCCCCTTTAATTTTTCTAGAAATCTTCTTCTCGCATTAACTGAAAGGAAGTTCATATCAAATTTCTTGAAGAAAAATTGGATGAACTCGGGTTCGCCTTCCCGCATAAATCCATGATCAACAAAAACAGCTGTTAGGTTCTTTCCGATGGCTCTCGAAGCCAAGATGGTGGCGGTACTTGAGTCTACACCTCCACTTAACCCAATCACACATCTTTCATTCCTAACAATTCGTCTCACCTCGTCGATAGCCCATGTTACGAAGTCTTCCACCATCCAGTTCGGTTCACACCCGCAAACTTCAAAAATGAAGTTCTTCAGCATTAATGTACCATTCTCTGTGTGAACGACTTCAGGGTGCCATTGCAACCCGTAAATAGGCTTTTCTCTGTGTTTGAAAGCAGCTATTGGACAATCCTTTGTGTGCGCAAGAATTTCAAATTTGTCCGGGAGTTCATAAACGGTATCCCCGTGACTCATCCAAACTTTTTGATCTTCCGTTAAATCTTTCAGCACGTCATCGGGGCTATCTACTATTACGCAACTTATTCCGTATTCTTTCTTTTTAGCGGGCTCTACTTTTCCTCCAAAGAGAAAAGCAATGAGCTGATGCCCATAACATAGACCCAGAATTGGGATATTAAGATCGAAGATGCCTGGGTTGCATTTTGGAGCATTTTCTTCATAAATGCTCGAAGGCCCACCAGAAAGGATCATCCCCTTAACATTGAATTTTTCTCTCAAAGCTTTGATTTGGGTAGGCGTTATATTGTAGAGAACTATCTCAGAATAAACCTCATGTTCCCTAGTTCTTCTTCCTATCAGATGGCAGTATTGCCCGCCAAAGTCAAGGACAAGAATCGTGTCAAATTTCATTGACATCTCCTTTATTTCTCCTTTAGATACTCCGCCACAGACTCGAAGATTAACCTTCCATCACCATGTTTTGGTATTCTTTCTCTTTTTGTCCAGTCTGGCAGTTGCCAACCGTAATAGGCTCTTTCAGGGTGGGGCATCAAGCCGAAAATGGTTCCAGAGGGATCGCAGATGCCAGCAATGTCGTGGAAAGCGCCGTTTGGATTTGCCGGATACTTTCCATCCGCATATTTGCCGTTTTCGTCGCAGTATCTGAAAACAAGTTGATCGTTGTCGTACAGCCTGTTCAAATAGTCGTTCTCCCTTTCTTTTGAAAAGAGGAACCTGCCTTCAGCATGAGCCACAGGAATTCTCAACACTTTTCCTTTCCGGATTTTACGGGTAAAAATACATCTGCCAGAGTTTTCGTGTTTGACGTAAACCCAGTTACAATGGTATCCAATTGGGACATTGGTTGCCAAGGCTGCCTCTGGATATTCACTGACTCCTTCAAACCCGGGTAGCAAGCCTGCTTCAACCAAAACTTGAAAACCGTTGCAGATTCCCAAGACAGGTCTTCCCTCTTCAACGAACCTTCTCAAATCGCAACGAAGCTTTGTGAGAGTCCCCTTAGCCCAAATAGCCCCGGCCCGCACATAGTCGCCGTAGGAGAATCCGCCTGGAAACACAATGGCGCTGTAGTCAAGGAGGTTTCCTTTTTTCACCGTTTCATTTAGGTGCAGTATCTCTGCTCTAACTCCTAAATCGTCGAAGGCTCTTTTAGTTTCTGCGTCACAGTTTGTCCCGCCAACCCTCATTATGCAGACATGAATTTCCTCTTTTTTCATTTGTTAACCTCCTAGGGCACTCTTCCAGCGGTTCCTCAATTCAGTTAGACCGGCATCGACCACCTTTTCACCATTTAGACCGTAAACTGAAAGGTAACCGTCTTTCTTAACTCTACCAATCGCTGCGTAAACATTACTTTTCATCAAAGCTTCGAATTCCTCTCCGTGTTTTTCTGGAACTTCTACCAAGAATCTGCTGTTCGATTCGGAGAAAAGAAGGAAATCATTTCTACTCATCTTTTCGGTTCTCGGAATATTTTTTAGGCGCAGATCCATTCCGTATCCGCCGCTGAATGACATCTCCGCGGTAGCAACTGCCAAACCTCCTTCAGAAAGATCGTGACAAGACTTGACGTATCTGGAGTCGATGGCTTTTATGATTGAGCCCATGAGGTTCCTTGCTTTATTCACCCTGACTTTTGGAATGGTTTTCCCTATGAACCCCTTCAGTTGGTAGTATTGGGAACCACCCAGCTCTGGGTAGGTTTGACCGACTATGTAGATAAGGTTTCCCGGATGTTTCACATCCATAGAAACCGTCTTCCTTACGTCTGGGATTACTCCAATGGCTGTGATTAGGAGGGTAGGCGTGACTGGTCCTAGAGGCGATTCGTTGTAGAGACTATCTTTTCCTGAAATGAATGGGGTCCGAAAACCTTTAGCGAAATCGTAGCAGGCTTGAGAGGCCCTCACTAAGGACCCCAACCTATCAGATTTTTCTGGATTCCCCCAAGTGAAATTGTCAAGCAAGGCTATTCTTCGGCCACCAACAGAAGTGCTATTTCTAACAGCTTCGTCTATACATGAGGCAGCCATCCAGTAGGGATCTATCTTTCCATAATTCGGATTCATCCCGCAAGAAATGACAATTCCTTTCCAAGAATCTGAGAGGGGCTTTATGACCGTAGCGTCATTTGGTCCTCCGTATCTGCCGTGCAGCGGTTTTAAAACAGTGTTTCCTTTCACCTCATGATCGTATATCCTCACCACAGATTCCTTGCTGGCGATGTTTGGCGAATAAAGCAGCTTAAAAACGTCATCCGTTAGATCCGCTGGCTCTGGAAAACTTGGCTCTTCATAGTCTGGCTCTTCCCACAGCGCATTTCTTCTGACCTTTGGAGGTTTAAACATGAAGTCCAGATCTAACTCAGCAACCCTCTGTCCCAGATAATCAACTCTAAGAATTTTGTCATCAGTGAATCTACCGATGGAGGTTGCCTCAACGTCTTCGCTTTCAAAAATTTCTAAGACTCTTTGAAGGTTTTTTTCTGGAACCGAAAGGAGCATTCTTTCCTGCGACTCGGAGATGTAGATCTCCCAAGGAGCCATACTCGGATACTTTAACGGAACCTTTTCCAGTTGGATGTAGACTCCGCAGTTGGATCTATGCGCCATTTCGCCAGTAGCGCAGGAAATGCCTCCACCTCCCAAATCGGTTATAGCTGAACCTAATCCTTCGTCCCTTGTTTTGGTGATTGCCCGCTTGAGTTTTTCTTCCTCTATGGGATTTGCGATCTGAACAGCCGGTCTCGAAACCTCTTCTGACTCCCTTGTTAATTCGGCTGAAGCGAACGTCACGCCATGAATTCCGTCTCTTCCAGTTTTTCCACCAACAAGAACGGCGATGTCTCCAGGCCTCGTGTTCCTCACAAATTTATCCATTGAAAGAATTCCTACGCAACCGCAGTATACTACAACGTTGCCGACATAACTTTCATCGAAGTAGATGGCTCCGTTAACGGTTGGAATTCCCATGTTGTTTCCATAATGGCCTATGCCGGTGACAACTCCCCTGAAAACGTATTTTGGGTGTTTCATTCCAGGAGGAAGTTTTTCATAGTCATAGTTCAAGGGACCAAAGCCCAAGACGTCGGTGCAGGCTATGGGATCAGCCCAAACGCCCAGTATGTCTCTTATGACGCCGCCTGTTCCAGTAGCGGCTCCTCCGAACGGCTCGATAGCAGATGGGTGGTTGTGAGTTTCAACCTTTGCCGCAATGACATAGCCTCTTTCAAAATCGACGAGCCCTGCATTGTCTTCGAATACTGAAATGCACCAAGGTAGATTGAGTTCGTTTGTTACTTTGGCTATGTATGTTTTGAAGAGGCTTTTTATTCCGCCCTTTGGGGTGGTTATGTTTCCTTTGAAGGTTTTGTGGTAGCAGTGCTCGGACCATGTTTGGCCAATGGTTTGAAGCTCCACGTCTGTGGGATTTCTTTTCTTTCTGGAAAAATATCTTTGAACCGCTTTCATTTCGTTTAGGTTTAGACCGATTCCCAATTCTCTGCTGATTTGAAGGAGTTGTTTGTCGTCAGCATCTAACAAGTTCACCTCAAAAAGTTCAAAAGGAACATTTCTCTTGACGTATAGGCTCATTTTACTTCCTCGATTTCAAATCGGTAGTCGTCTTTAGTTGGGTTTGCAAGGAGTCTTCTACACATTTCCTCCACTTGTTTCTCAGCTTCTTCTCTGGAATCCGCTTCAAAATAAACCTCATAGACTTTGCATACGCTAACGCTTTTCACAGAATACTTCAATTCCCTTAAAGACTGGCCAGTCATTTCTCCCTCGGGATCAGAATGTCCTGGTTTCAGACCGACTTCGATCTTTGCTCGATACATCATAAATTATTATTGAACAAATAAAAATTTAAATTTTATCTAGAGGAAAATTTAAACAAATATTTAAAACATATTACCTCAATTCTATCTTTTTGCTTTTATACAAAGCAACGATTTTTCTTGAACTGGTTACTTTTCCAATTCGCTCGGCTCTAACACCGCTTTTTTCGAAACAGTCAGTTACGTTGTCTTCGTTGGTTTTATCCACAACAACCGCAAAACCCCATCCCAAGTTGAAGGTCTTCAGCATTTCTTCGTCTTTGATGGCGCCTCTAACCGCGGAGGCGGTTTTCTGAATTAGCTCAAAGATTGGTTGAGGTTTGAAGTTGTTGAACTCGAACCCTACTCCCTTAGAAAAATTCATCAGCCCATTGAACTTCAGGTAGGCGTCGCCAGTGATGTGAACAGCTCCTTTGATTTCGACTTCCTTAGCGGCGTTCAAAATCGGTTTGACGTATATTTTCGTCGGCTCTAAGACTTCGTAGACTATTTCTCTGCTGAAACCGTCTGGAACGTCGTAAGGCTCATATTTGCCACCCCATTCTTTGAAAAGAACTTTTCTCGCTAGGGATATTCCATTGCTATGGATGCCGGAACTTCTCACCCCAATTACAAGGTCTCCGGGCTTAATGTTGTTTCCAAAGACTATGTCCTTCTCAAACACTTCACCTATGCAGGCGAAAATCATGTCAAAGCCCTTGCCCGCAGCTATTCCCTTTATAACATCTGCTACGTCTCCTATTTCCCCGCCAGGCACCAAACATCCCGCTTCAGTAACGGCTTTCACTATGCCTTTCATCCACTCCTTGATCAAATAGTGATTAGAAACTTGAGCGTGGATGCTGTCTACGACGGCTAAGGGTGTGGCACCAGACCTTATCACGTCATTGACCGCCATGGCAACTCCGTCTATTCCAATGGTGTCGTATTTGTCTGCCAGTTGCGCCAAAAGAACTTTCGTTCCTATTCCTTCGATAACGAAATCTAGGTATCGGTCGCTTACTGGAAAGATGTTGCCGTAAGGGAGTTGAACCACTTTTCCGTATCTACTGAACCTATATGTTTTTTCTAGAGCCAGCAAAGCAGCTTTAGATTTCGTCCGCACTTCTCTGTCCACGCCAGCCTCAGCGTATGTGAACTCTTCGGGCATAAGGTTCACCAAGTCATTGGTAAACTCTTTTCATAAGTTCAGCTGTCCTGCGTCCAAATCTTCTGCATAATTTTTCGTCTTTTCC
>Ga0224506_10002423_pt1 | contig 12690 bp, 8 predicted proteins | sample SF_Jan12_sed_USG_2_FD_169108 | JGI IMG/M metagenome (GOLD analysis project Ga0224506, IMG submission 169108) | Sediment microbial communities from San Francisco Bay, California, United States - SF_Jan12_sed_USGS_8_1 | ecosystem: Environmental > Aquatic > Marine > Sediment | place: USA...
AGACTTGGCATTTTCATTTGCCAATCGCATGATGTATTCCATTTACACTTCAATTATTGTACCAATCAACCCAAAAGAAAAGGAGGTTTGGATAAATACCGCAGGTGACCCTGTCCATATAGCACTGCCTGTTTTTAAGAATTATTCAAATAATCAAGTGTTTATGCCTGATAGTACTGTCAATTCAGCACTGGTTAATTATTATAATAAATCGGCATTACTAGGTAGTTTTTTTAATCTTCTTGATCCGCAGTTTTATAGAGAATTGGGAGCAGCATTTGGAAAAAATAAATCCAGAAGACCCGTTTTTATTGTCGGAGATTATAAAAATGGGTGGACCTATGGCACATTATTTAACACATCACCTTTAGGGTACGAATTGTACATGAATAATTACATCCATTTTAACGATTATCAATTCTCTGTCTATTTCAAATATGGAAACCCATACAAGAACAACGGAATCGGTATTCTCTGGAACAACATGTTGAGTAATAAAAACATTAATGTTTCGGGCAAGGTAGAAGCTTGGGATCAAGATCTATTTGGAAATGGTCTTTCAGGTGAATTAATTATGGATTGGAAGTTATCAAATCATTTTGGAACGTCTGTAACTACTAGTTATAAAACAGAAGGATACCTGTTAGGAAAGCAGGTAGCAAAAGGGTTCAATTTAGGAGTTGGATTCGTTTACTATGCAAAATATTAACAATTGAGATACTAAAAACACACTTCATGAAAACGAAGAAAATAGATTGGTTGAATCACATAATAGGTCTTTTTGTGGTTTTTTTAGGGGTAACTGCTGGTTTTATTCTGCAGAATAGAAAGGAGACAATCACAAATCAGAATCTAGAACAAAAGTATTTAACTGGTTTTTATGATGATGTGAATCAAAGCATAATAGATTTAAAAGAAGCAATTGCAGATGATAGCCTATGGCTAGTGCAAAACAAATATGCGATTCCACAAATAACGACTGGAACCCTTCAAACCGATTCTGCTGCTAAACTCATGCTAAGTATGGCTCATTTTTCAAAATTTATGGCACAGACTAATACGTATGAAAACATAACCAATAGTGGCAATCTCAACCTTATTACTAGCTATGAATATAAACAGGCGATAGTAATATATTATAAAAGCCTTGAAGATTTTGAGTTGCTTGAATTCTATTTTGAAAACTTTGGCACACAAAGTTTTATGCCCTATTTACTTGAAAACTTTGATATGTTCTCGCAAAAATTTGAATACCCTAATGCAGAAAAGAGCGCAAAATTTAAAAATATTTTTGCTACGTTCTACTCATTAAAACAACAACGTATTGAAGGATATAATAGGATATTGAAAGAAAGTGAAGAGTTTAAACAGCAATTGGAAACATTGAGTTATATATCAAACAACCATTAGTAAAACTAAACAACAATGAAAAAGACATTATATCTTCTACTTATTTTTATTATTGGATGCCAACAATCACATGATAAAGCAAGTAATTCCATAGTTCTGAAGCAATTAGAACAATTAGTCGATACTCAAAATTACTTTAAACTTAAACAAGTTTTTGAATCTAAAAAAGATAAACTTTCAAATGATCGTGCGCTTTATTTTGAAGCTATTGTGCACAATGTATTTAATAATTTAGAACAATCAAACAATGTAATAGACGAGTTATTAAAACGAAAGACAAGTAATCTCACAGACTCGATGCTCAACAAATTGTATAATATAAAACTCCTTAATCATATCAATCTTTATGAGTATAGTGAGGCAGCATCTGCTAGTGATTACATTCAAAATAATTTTTATCAATTAAACGACTCTTCGGAAATAGAATCGTTAGAAAATGAAATTAAGATTTGGAAGGCACTAAAAGATGTTCCTAAACAAGAAATTATAAAAACTGATGATGCCACCATTCCAATGACAAGAGACAAAGTAGGATTGTTTAATATTAATGTTGCTTTTGGTGATTCCGTGAAAAATCTACTATTTGATACAGGAGCAAACTTCTCAGTTATAATAAGATCATTGGCAGAGGAATTGGGATACAAAATTATTGAAGCTAATTTTTATGTTACTGCTGCTACAGGTAAAAAAGTAAAAAGTGATATTGCCATTGCAGATGAATTGAGCATTGGTGGAATAATTTTTAAAAATGTCTTATTCTTAGTCATCGATGACGCAGACCTGTCATTCCCCCAAATTGATTATTATATTAATGGGGCAATTGGTTTTCCAGTAATTGAAGCAATGGATGAAATCCGAATAAATAGAGAAAATCAAATATTTGTGCCAAAAAATCCAGTTGAATACGATTACAATAATTTTGCTCTCAATGGTTTAATGCCAATTATTGCAGTAGAGTATAATGGAGATACATTGAGGTTGAATTTTGATACAGGAGCAGCAAGTACTTCTTTATACCCTCAATTTTACAAAGACTATAAAAAGGAAATAGAAAGTAATTATGAAAAAGAAATTTTTACTTCCGGTAGTGGGGGTGGAATGATTGATTTTGAAGGTTATATTATCAATGATATTAATTTTAAGGTTGCTGAATCTGAAACCAAGTTAAATAGTCTTCGATTGCACATTGAGGATATAGGTGGAGAAGAAAGTAATTTCCATGGCAATTTTGGACAAGATTATATTAAGCAATTCGATGAAATGATCATGAGTTTTAAGTATTCTTCAATTGTATTTAAATAATCATTTAGTTAGCAAATGTAGTTAAGTTCTATTCACAACAGCATTTTGTATTATCTGATAATAACTTAAAGAGCGTCATTTTGCAGTGCAACGGAGAAATCTTTACCACATATAATAACTGGTTATATGGCTAAGATTTCTGCGGAATGACTTGCAGGGGTGGTTTAATGGAATGCTAAGCATTTATAGCTGTATTAATTAGAACTCAGCCGTAAATGTTAAGATAGGATATCAAAGGATATTGTAAGAAAGTGAAGAGTTTCAGCAGAAATTGAAAACATTAAGTTATATATCAAACGGCACCTAGTAAAACAAAATAGCAAACTCAAATAAAAAAACAATTAAAAGAAACGAATAAAATATACAGATTATGAAACAACTTATAATTTTACTCCCTTTGCTCCTCGCTACAGACCTTTTTGGGCAAGAAGCAAGTAAAAATGTAGTTTCTGTGAGCTGGGGAATGAGTAACCTAGCAAAACAAGATATAACTTTCACACCATTAATACATCAAGGTTGGTCACCAATAAATTTTTTACTAAGCTATAAGCGATCTAATAAATTAGAACATCAAGCGAGCATACGATTTGGAAATTACAAATCAAGAATAGGAGAGGAGTTTACTTACAGCGTTCCATGGGAAAGTGGTAACTTTCCTACTTATCCACATAATATAAATGTAGCTGGAATTAACTATTCCTTAGGTAAATCAATATTTAATAAAAACCAAATTAAGCTAACGTTAGGAGGAAAATCAAGAAACAGATTTGACATATCAGATTACATATATGGCAACTCAGGCACTGCTGGAAACTATTTGTCGTTAGGGTTGGATATTTGGTTAAAGGTTCAATATGAACTTTCCGAAAAGCACCATCTGACCTCTAATATTGGATTACCAATTTTTGCATATGTTTATCGTTCGCCCTATCTTACTCAAAATGATGACTATTTTGAAGATATATACTCACACAAGGATATAAAAGGTTTTTTCCTTTATTTTAAAAGAGGTGAATTACAATCATGGAATAAGTCGCAAAATTTTGATTTTGACTTCAACTATTATTATACACTTTCAAAGAAATGGGAGATAGGGGCAATCTATTGGTTTTCAATAAATTTAAATCAAAAACCGACAAAATACGGCTCTATAGAAAATGTACTTTACTTTACTGCAAACTATAAATTTTAGAAAAATGAAAAAATACTTTATAATCCTCTCCTCTATTGTTTTTTTATTTGGATGTAAAAAGATAATATTTGAACCAGAACCGGCAAATAATCCGGAAGCACTATTTGATGAACTTTGGAGCACCTTCAACACTGATTACGCTTGTTTTGATGAACGGAATGTAAATTGGCAAGAACAATACGATTTCTTTCGACCTCAAGTAACTAATAACACAAGTGATCAAGATTTATTGCAGATATTCAAAGGTTTGTTGGCTACCTTAAATGATGCGCACGTTCAGCTTACAACACCGCTTGAAGAAGACATTTTTTTTGCAGACAGTATTTACAACTTGAAAATAGATGACGATCTTTTTGATCTTGACTTAATAAAATCGAATTACCTCGATAATAATTACTTAGAAAACGGCTATGGTGGAAATACTTATGGGAAAATAGGTAATTTAGGTTATCTGCATATTAAGTATATTGGTGATAATTTACTCTCAATCAATGAAATATTTGATGATTTCTCATCTGTGGATGGCTTAATAATAGACTTACGTCACAATTTTGGCGGCAACTTTACATACGCATTTTCTGAATTTGGCAGATTTACGAATCAAGAACGGTTTGTATTTCGTTCCAAAACTAAATCAGGACCGGGTTCAGACGATTATACAGAATGGTACAATTGGAGTATTTTTCCTGATGGAGAATACTATGACAAACCCATTGTTCTAATTACCGACAGATATACAGGAAGTGCCGCAGATAGAACGACTATGGCTTTTAAAGTCCTGCCTAACGTTACACATGTAGGAGATACTACAAATGGAAATTATGGAACTAAAATTGGAAAAGAATTAATTAACGGTTGGTATTACACTATAGTTACTCAGAAAATTGAATTTATGGATGGGCAATCATACGAAGGAATTGGCATGGCTCCAGATTTTTATATAAAAAACACACTTTCTGAAATGGCAAATGGTCAAGATAAAACACTTGAAGAAGCTATATCTCAGTTTTAGAAACTGGCACTAACATTTTGTATAAGCAATGGCAGGGAAAGTGCTAAATATCAGGGTTTGTAGCTCGGTCAAGCAGCCTAGTGGTTTGACAAGTAATTTCCACGCAATCTGACACTACTCATATAATTTACAATTAGAAAATACAAAATAGAATAACACAAAAATTACTACTAAACTCAAACAACATGAAAACACTCAACATTTATCTCCTCTTTGTTTCCTTAGTAATAGGAGTAAGCGCTCATGGACAAGAGCTAACTCAAACTATAAAAGGAACAGTTACAGATGTGGATACACAAACTCCACTACCCGGTGCCTATGTAATAATAGTAGGATCCGATCCCATAATTGGTGCCGTCTCTGATATGGATGGTCATTTCATAATTCCAAATGTAAAAATTGGAAGGCTTAGTTTAAAAGCATCATTTATAGGCTATGAAGATGCTTATTTTAATCAATTAGTATTAACAACTGGATCCGAACTAATAGTAGATGCAAAACTGATTGAAGCAATAAATAAATTAGAAGAAATAATTATTAAGCCAAAGGATGAGCTTGGTGAGCCTATAAATTCAATGGCATCAGTGAGTGCACAAAGGCTTACTATGGAATCAACCTCTCGTATTGCCGCAGGTATTAACGATCCTGGTCGTACTATTCAGTCATATGCTGGTGTTGCTGCTGCAGATGACGAAAATAATGAAATAGTGGTTCGTGGTAATTCACCCCGAGGGATGCTTTGGCGAATGGAGGGGATTGAAATACCCAATCCAAACCATTTTAGCAATGGCGAAGGAGGTAGCGGTGGTGGAGTAAGTGCACTTAGTACTGAAGTACTTAACGATTCTGATTTTTATTCAGGAGCCTTTTCCGCAGAATATGGTAATGCTTTATCAAGTGTTTTCGATTTACGACTTCGAAATGGAAACTACGACAAGAGGGAGTATTCTTTTCAAGCAGGAGTATTGGGTGTTCAGGCTAGATTGGAAGGGCCATTAGTGAAAAATCCAGAAGCTTCCTATTTAGTAAATTATAGATATTCTACTACTTCTGTGCTGAACAATTTGGGCTTTGAAATAGCGAATTCTGATATTTTTCCTGCATGGCAGGATTTATCTTTTAACATCAATCTTCCTACTTCAAGTAAAGGAAGGGTTAATATTTGGGGATTAGGAGGTATTAGTACATCTGCAGAGTTAGCAGAAACAGACACCTCGAAATGGATGTATAGGGGAGATGCATATAGCTTTTCAGAAATACATAGACTGGGTATTATTGGTGTTAGTCATAACTATTTATTCAGTAATAATAAAACATATTTAAAAACAGTGGCATCCTTTTCACATACCAATAATATCGAATTACAAGATTCTATTAATTATAATCTTGTAAAGGCCAAGGTTACAAATGAGAGTTTTGCTTATAACACGTTTACAGCTACCTCATTTTTAAATCACAAATTCAATGCCCATCACGTTGTTCGCTCAGGTATAATTTACACAAATCAATCATATAGTCTGTTGGGAGAGTATTTAAATTATGATCGTGGAGAGTTGGAAACACAAGCAAATCAATCTGGTACAAGTGACAGGTATCAAGCTTATTTTCAATGGAAGTATAGAATAAACCCTATAATAGATATAAATACAGGTGTACATTATACCTATTTAGCCTTAAACAAAGATTATGCTATTGAACCAAGGTTTGGATTAACATGGAAGGCAAAAGACAATCAAAATATTAGTGTGGGTTTTGGGTTACACAGTAAAGCAGAGCCTTCTTCCCTTTATCTAGCACAACAGGAGCAAGCTGACATGTCTATTATTTACCCTAACAAAAATCTACGAATGACCAAGGCTCTTCATAGTGTTATTGGATATAATATAAATTTCGCAGAAAGTTTCCATTTCAAAGCGGAACTGTACTATCAGCACTTATATGATGTACCCGTGCAACCAAATGATAGCACGGGAATTATATGTTCTCTAAATTATAGTAGTGGGTTTACCAATCAGAAATTTATAAATGAAGGTACTGGCAGAAACTTTGGGCTTGAATTAACCATGGAAAAGAGTTTTTCTAAAAACTACTATTTTATGGCAACGACCTCCTTGTTTGAGTCAAAATATACAATGCCTGATGGTGTTGAACGAAACACACTTTTTAATAGCAAATACATATTCAATTTAATTGGTGGAAAAGAATTTGAAGTGGGCAATAAAAAACAAAATATAATTAGTGCAAATTTACGAATGATGTGGCGTGGTGGCTACCGAACTGTACCCATTGACCTATCGGCTTCTCAATTGGCAGGGGAAGATGTTCGAGATTACACGCAAGCTTTTGAAACCAAAGCTCCAGACTATTTTAGGATAGATGCTGGCGTAAGTTTTAGAAAAAACAATCTTAACTGGTCTTGGGAACTCTCTGCTAATGTTCAAAATGCAACGTCTAGATTAAATATATGGGATGAGTACTATAATGCCGATCGTGGTACTATAGAACAAATTACCATGATAGGTTTACTACCCATTATTAATTATAAAGTGGAATTTTAGATTAAATAATCTTGATACTGAAAAACACAAATCACATACTAATTTAGAAAATAAATATCCTTTAAATAATAAACATGACAACAACAAACAACATCAAACCAATGTCGCTGTTTACTTCTGTTCTATTTTTCGGAGGTGGTGCAGTCCTTATGTATCTATTTGAATATCATTTTATTCAAGAATTAGCCTACATGGGACTTAATAAAATATTTCTATTTCTTTTCTTAGCTCTTCCTCTGGTAATTTTATTTTTTGGAGCTCTTATAGCGTATAGGATTGAGGGAAATGCATGGAATTGGCAAGCGTTAAAAGAACGTTTTCGTATCAAACCCATTCGAGGTAAGTTCTGGTGGTGGGTAGTTCTTTTTGTTGCAGTAGATATTGGGTTATATCTTTTAGTTTACAGTGTAGGGTATCCTGTAGTAAAGTGGGTACACGATGCATTTCCTTCTCCAGCTATTTTATCGGATATTCTAGGAAATTCTACTACATTTCTAGGTTATGAACTTAAAGGAAATTGGTGGCTATTAGGTATATGGTTATTTTACTATTTTTTTAATGTTCTTGGAGAAGAATTTATCTGGAGAGGTTACATACTACCTCGTCAAGAATTGACACACGGAAAACATACATGGATAGTGCATGGCATGCTCTGGACACTATTTCACATTTTCTCTCCATATAATGCGCTAATGGTACTACCAGGAGCACTTTTTATGTCCTATATCGTTCAAAAATATAAAAACACAACCATATTTATTATATCTCATGCTACATTGAATGGCCTTGTTGCTATTCGGATTATAAGTGGAATTTTAGGTTAAATAACCTCAAAACTGCAATCCATCACTAATAAAAATGTCTAAGCATACAAACTCAATTTAAACAACATACAAAATGAAAACGATATTACAATCTATGCTCAAAAGTATTTTACCTCTAGGACTGGTAGTAATGCTAAGCTGTTCTGAATCATACAATATTGAAATAGAAAACCGTTTGATGACATTACTTGAGCAAAAGGCCTACTTCGAATTAAACAGTGAATATCAGATGTACAAAGGTGAAGTCTCTGATAAAGCAAAACTTTTAATTGAGGCGAGCCTATTCAATACGTTCAATAAAAATAAAACATCTCAAGCAAGGATAAACGCACTATTAGGACAAGAAAATCACGAATTGAGTGATTCTATCAAAGCGGAGCTGAGAACCATTCAAGCAGACAATTATCTTAAACTATTTGAGTACGGTAAAGCGTTGGAAACGAATACACTTATTCTAGAAAAGTATAGCCATGTATTAGACAGCTCGAAAATAGCTGATTTGAATACCATGAGTAATATATATCGTCCTTTGGTGGACACAAGGCCGCAGCAAGTAATTATTCCATCAAATGAAGTAGTTAATATAAAGAGAGACAAGTTGGGCTACATCAATATAGCTACTACTGTTAAAGGCAACAACTACGACTTTATTTTTGACACAGGAGCAGGGATGTCTGTAATCAAGAAAAGCTTTGCACAACAACTTAGCCTTGAAATATTGGAGACCAGTATTGATGTGAAATCTGCAACAGACAAGATTGTTAAATCTTCGTTGGCTGTTGTTGACACTTTGCACATCGCTGGTATTACGGTAGTAAATTCGGTGTTTCTGGTGATGGAAGATGAAATGCTAGAGTTTCCACAAGTCGATTTCTACCCTTTGGCCATAATTGGTTTTCCAATTATTGAGGAATTAGGAGAGTTCACAATTAGTAAGGAAGGAAAGCTAAAGGTTATGACTCCAACTGAACATACTAAGTGGCCTAATATGCGATTGGAATCGTTGTCGCCAAGAGTGTTTTTGTATAATGGTAAAGATACCTTAGAGTATGCCTTGGACACAGGTGCTAAAAAAAGCCATTTCACTAAAATGTATTTTGACAAATACAGAAATGAAATAAAACAAACGGGAATAGTGGATACTGTAACTAGCTATAGTGCAGGCGGCTCACAAACAGCAATAGCCTACAAAATAGCCCAAATAGAGCTGTTTATAGGCAATAGGAAAGGAGTGTTAAGCAACCCGAGTATTTATACGGAACACAGCAATACTTTCGAAGATGTATATGGAAACTTGGGACAGGATTTAATTGCTGAATTTGACTATATGACTCTCAATTTCCGAGATATGATAATTGAGTTTGAGATTAAATGATCTCAAAACCTGCAACCCTTATATAATAAATCTGTCTAAGAAAATAAACTCAAATTAAACAACATATAAAATGAAAACTATCTCAATTAAATCGTCCATCATACTTATAGGTTTAAGTATGCTATTTACTGCTTGTTTCAATTTTACTACAATTATACCTTCAAGTAGCGTTACCACTCAAGAACATAGTATAAGCAACTATTCTGGTGTTGAAGTCTCCTACGCTTTCAATGTGGATGTTCAGTTCTCAGCAACCGAAGAACGTATTGAAGTAGAAGTAAATGAAAACCTACACCCCTATGTTGAAGTAGAAAAGGTAAATAATAACTTGAGAATTAAATTTAAAAATGGGTTCCATGTGAAAGGAAACCCTACACTAAAAGTACATATTATTACTAATAAATATGTAGATTATTATGCTGCCTCAGGAGCATCTCGCATTGTTTTATCGGATTCACTTTTTGCTGATGATGTTACCGTAAGTTTATCAGGTGCTAGTTTTTTTGCTGGTACAATTAGCAGTAATACGCTTTCAACATTTATCGAAGGGGCATCTAAGGCTACTTTAAGTGGCAAGACTAATTCACTTAGAGCAACTATTTCGGGAGCAAGCCTACTTAAAAATTACGATATGGAAACAGAGCATGCCAACTTGGATCTCTCAGGTGCAAGTCAAGCTAATTTAACAGTAAATAGTTCTATTGATTTGTCCGCTTCTGGTGCGAGTGTTTTAAAATACCAAGGAGGTGCAAGTATTGATCATCTCAATTTATCAGGAGCATCTCAAATTATTAAAATGGATTAGCGATTATCAGTAACAAGTAGAAATATAACTTACAATATAAATGCACTATAGGATTGTAATTATCTAATTTTATAGAGCATAGCTACTATGATTATGAGATTATAGAAAATTGGTTGTAGGCATATAAAATATTAGTTAATTTAGGAGTAATCGTTAAATTTAAAATTTAACCTCTTGCAATCATATAAGTATTATAACCTTTGTTTTTTGATGATCAAAAACAGAATTGGCTATCTAAATAACAATAAATGGCAGCACAATATTTTAATAGTATTTTCAATCCTTGTTTCGTCAACCTTTGTTTTCTCTCAATCAGTAACAAAATTAAATTTTGATAGCCTTGAAGTAATTACACCCGGTGCAAATGGTATTCCATTGCCAAAAGTAGTGGTTGCCAATAAACCAACAATTAGACCTTACAAATTAGCTTCTACTGTAGCGGGTAACCCAAAAATCGTTAAGGTAAATCCTGATAACTTAATAATAAACACACCTGGTAAAGGTAAGTTTATCTTACCTAAAGTGAAATTATTGCCAGATTCAGGGTTTTTAGTTCAGAATAAAGATACCATTTATTCTCCAATAAAATCAATACCCCTACGGCCTAAGGTAATACCTGCTCAAGAGTTTAGATACAAAGATAATGCTGTATACGATATTCAATTTATAGATGTAGATCAAGGGTTACCAAATTCACATTTTCATGATATTGTTATTGATAAAGCAGGTAATTTATGGCTTGGTAGTTACAAAGGTGAGTTGATTCGCTATGATGGCACATCATATACTGTGTACGGAGAAGAACAGGGACTGAATTGTAATAGCATACGAGCGTTATTGTTTGATGAAGAAGGGGTGTTGTGGATAGGAACTAACGGGGGAGGGTTAATAAATTTTGATGGAAAAATATTTACGTCTTTTAACGAGGACTCCGGTTTTAGTGATCAAAACATTCTTTCAATTTTTGAAGACAGTAAAGGTGGTTTCTGGATAGGAACTAATACCGAGGGCATACTTTATTACAATGGCACGAGTATTACAAGTTTCTCTACAAAAGAAGGGTTATCAGGAAATGATGTAAAAGCTATAATTGAAGATGAAAAAGGTAATATTTGGGTAGGTACAGAGAGTGGTATTAGTTGTTATAATGGTAGGAAATTCATTAACTATACTACTTCAAACGGCTTGATAGATAATTCAATTAATTCAATTTTAGTTAAAAAGAACGGAGAAATTTGGTTTGGAACAAATGGAGGTATTAGTATTTTTATTAATGATACATTTACCTCCTATTCTCAAAAAGAAGGGCTTAGTTACAATATAGTTAACGAACTATATGAAGATAAGAAAGGAATCATTTGGATTGGTACTGAAGGTGGTGGGATAAACAAATTTGACGGCAAAAGCTTTAATTACATAAGTGTCGATGAGGGTTTAACTAATAATAATATTAAGTCAATCATTAAAGATAACTCCAATAATATATGGATTGCGACTTATGGCGGTGGGATATGCCGTTTCAATCAAAACTCATTCACTCATCTAACAAAACAACTAGGATCTGTTGAGTCAATAGTATTATCCATTATTGAAGATAGAAAAGGCGATTTATGGATGGGAAGTTATACAGATGGAGTTTCAATTTTTGATGGAAAATCATTTACTAACTACAACAACATTTCTGGAGCGACCAATGTGCCTATTTGGTCGTTATTAGAAGATGCCAAAGGAAACATTTGGTTAGGAACAAATAATGGGTTAAGTAAATTTGATGGGGTATCCTTCACAAATTACACTAATGAAAATGGCCTTGTAAATAACTCAGTGTTTTCAATAGTAGAAGATAGTAAGGGGAATATTTGGCTAGGCACATATAATGGTGTAAGTAAATTTGATGGTCATTCTTTTACTAATTTTACAGCTGAACATGGTCTAGCAAATAAAATAGTGTTCTCTATCACTGAAGACAATAATGATGATATCTGGTTCGGTACTTTTGGTGGTATATCAAAATATAACGGGAAATCAATAACCACCTATACCAAAACCAATGGTTTACTAAATGATCGTGTACGAAATATATATGAAGACAAATCTGGAAATCTTTGGTTGGGTACCGATGAAGGGGCGATGAGTTTTCAAATAAACCATCTAAAATCCAATGTTTTAACAATTGACAGCATAACCACCCAAAATGGATTGCCTCATAAAG
>Ga0224506_10002424_pt1 | contig 12685 bp, 8 predicted proteins | sample SF_Jan12_sed_USG_2_FD_169108 | JGI IMG/M metagenome (GOLD analysis project Ga0224506, IMG submission 169108) | Sediment microbial communities from San Francisco Bay, California, United States - SF_Jan12_sed_USGS_8_1 | ecosystem: Environmental > Aquatic > Marine > Sediment | place: USA...
CTTTAGAACGGAGTTGTGGCTGGTAGCTATGATATATAGATTTGGGGAGTTTGAGCTCGATACAAAAAGCTACCAGCTAAGCAAAGCCGGAAGTCAGGTTGCGATAGAACCTCAGGTATTCGATTTGTTGAGTTACCTGATCGTTAATAGAAGCAGGCTGGTTTCCAGGGCAGAAATATTCGATGAGATATGGTCGGGAAGAGTTGTTTCAGATACTTCTTTAAGCAATCACATCAAATCGGCTCGTAAACTGATTGGTGATAACGGACATAGGCAGTCGAGCATCAAGACGGTGCACGGTAGAGGCTATCAATTTATTGCCGGAATCGAGGAAGTGATCAATCATGGTAGTGACCTGACTTCTCTCACGGTTGATAACTCGACCGAGAGTTCCAAAAATACAGGGCCTTTAGTGATGGTACTGCCTTTTCAAAATTTGAGCTCGGACCCGGAACAGCAATATTTTGCCGAAGGTATGAGTGAAGATATCACGACTGAGCTTTCCCGATTTACAGATATTCAGGTAATTTCACGGCATACCGCATTCCAGTTCAGTAGCGAATCTGCCGATTTCAATAAATTTGTCGGAGATCTGCCCATTGATTACCTGGTTGAAGGCAGCGTTCGCCGTACTCAGGACCAGGTCAGGATTAATGCACAGTTGATCGATGCTAATACCAGGAATCATATCTGGGCCGAAAAGTTTGATCGGCCTATTGATCAGGTTTTAAGTATTCAGGATGAAATAACCGAAACGGTTGTTTCGACAATCAGCGGACAAATTCGGAAGATTGAAACAGATCGAGCTCATTCGCGAGGAACCGAAAATCTTCGAGCCTATGATCACCTGTTAAGAGGGCTGTCTTATCATAAAAATGGCTATGCCAGCTACCATAACTATGTGAAAGCTTTCGAAGAGTTTACTCAGGCAATAAATCTTGATCCCAGATTCGCTCGCGCCCGTGCCTGGATTCTATGCACCAAAGCTTCCATGTGGGAGCTAAAATCGGAACAGCTAATTCATGAGTCGCTGGAGGAAGCTAAACAGGTGCTTAAACTGGATGACAGGGAAAGTGAAACGCATCGTATCCTGGCCTCTTTTTATTTATATCTACGTAATTATCAACTAAGCGGCCATCATTTTCAGGAGGCGATTCGGCTTAGCCCGAACGATGCCCATATCGCGGTAAAGATCGGGCGTTATTATGCTTACACTGATCAATATGATGAAGCGATAACGGCAGTCGAGCGTGCAATGAGGCTCAATCCACTTCATCCGGGGTGGTATTGGATGGAATTAGGGATCGTCTACTACAGCATGGGCGAATATCAGAAATCGATCGATGCCTACAATAAAAACTGGGATATGGAGGCTTATGACTATGCTCTTATTGCGGCCTCGTATATGGCGCTTAAAAAAGTCGAAGAAGCCATGGTAGTCGCTCGGAAAGCCATTGAGATGGAGCCAAAGTCGTCAGCAAATATTTTCACCCAGTTTGAGACTTACCAGGATTTATGCAAGCATCAACTTTTGTGCGACCGAATGATCGCGGCAGGAATTCCCGCATAAAAAAACCCCGCTATGCGGGGCTTTTAAATTCTTCCAGTTTGACTATCTGTTAGAACAACATGCCGTGTCCCTGCGCAGTCATAGCAAATAACATGGGTACGGATAGCAGGGTATTAGTGCGTGAGGCCATTAATGCGACAAATTTGGCTTTGGCAATGGCTTCGGGTTCGTGAGTTTTACCGTCAAGACCGAGAATTTTCTTCTGGTTGGGCCAGATGAGCCCCCAGACATTAAACAACATGATAGTACCTAGCCAGGCACCCATACCAATAATCTGAAAGCCCTCGGCAAAGGTGAAAGCAGCGACGACACCTGAACCTTCGCCACCGTGCATGGCTTCAAGAGCCATAGCCCCGGTAAGCCAGGTTGCCAGGGCAGCCCAGCGGAACCAGAACAAAGCTTTCGGGGCAATATATTTATTGATGGCTGCAGCACCCGGTCCACCGCTGTCAGCTTCAGATAGTGCTGTAGCAACTGCTGGCACCTGTATGAAATTAAAATAATAAAGCAGGCCAATCCAGGTAATGCCGGCTAGTGCGTGCATCCACACCCAAAATTCCCATGGGTTAACAGTGCCAGTCGTACCCAATGCAAACATCAGTACAATTGCTAGTACAAAGCCCGAAATTATCGTGCCCGGTATCGATTTTAATGGATTCATTGATGACTCCCCAGTTTATATGTTTAGAATACGAGAAGACGAATATTGATGCTATTATCGTGACTTCCTCATGGTACGCGGCGGAGTATAAGGACTTTCCGAATCTGGCGCAATGAATCAATCTTAAGCCGTTGAAATTTATCAAAAATACTTAAATTTTGTGAGGTTATATGTGTGGTTTGTTTGGAGCGCTAAGTTTTACTGATCAACTGGTTGATGATGCAGTCGCCGAAGCCATGTCGACAAAAGTTGCTCGCCGGGGTCCGGATGATGAAGGTTTGTGGCGTGATGGGCCTGTCATGCTCGGTCACAGGCGATTATCGATTATCGATTTATCCGAACTGGGTCATCAGCCAATGCAAGATGTCAGTAATCGGTACTCGATTGTTTTCAATGGCACGATTTATAACTATCCGGAATTACGCGAGCAGTTGATTGCGGCGGGTTATCAGTTTCGTTCGCATAGTGATACCGAAGTGATTATCAACGCCTATGCTCGCTGGGGTGAGCAATGTACCGAAAAGTTGCATGGTATGTTCGCTTTCGCGATCTGGGACCGGCAGTCGCAGAATCTTTTTATGGCGCGTGACCGCATGGGTATTAAACCTCTGTACTATGCTAAGACCAGGGCCGGATTTTACTTTGCATCCAATCCCCAGGCGCTGCTGGCCACCGGTCAATGCGATACTTCGATTGATCCGGTTGGTCTGCACTTTCAACTGAGTTTACACGCGGTTATACCGGCTCCGCGTACCTTGTTAAAAGGTATTCGTAAATGTCGCCCGGGTTATCAGATGAATATCAGGGCAGATGGTTCGGTAGAAGAGCATCAATATTGGCAACTAAAAGCCCATAGACCGAGGGAGGCAAAAAGTACCGAGGAATGGAATCATCTCATTCACGATGCGCTACGAGAGGCGGTCAAAAGACGCATCGATATTGCTGACGTACCCGTTGGTGTTTTGCTTTCTGGCGGACTGGATTCCAGCTTGCTGGTGGCGTTACTGGCCGAGGCCGGCGTTAATAAGATAAAAACCTTCAGCATCGGATTTGAAGATCAGCCGGAAGAAAAGGGTAACGAATTTGAATTTTCCGATGCTGTTGCGCAGCGTTATGATACGGATCATCACAAATTTTTAATTCCCAACGCAAATGTGCTGGAGCGGTTACCCGGGGCTGTCAATGCTATGGCCGAACCGATGTTTGGGCAGGATGCTGTGGCTTTTTATCTGCTGTCTGAACAGGTGTCCAAAGCGGTGAAAGTGGTACAAAGCGGGCAGGGTGCAGACGAAGTATTCGCCGGCTATTTCTGGTATGGTCGCATGCTCGCCGCCTCCGGGTCGCCGGTCCAGCGATTTGCGTCTAATTACGTTGATCGTGATCACACAGAGTTCTGTGAAACTGTCACCACTGCTTATCGTGGAGAAGATCATACGGCTGCGCTGATCCAGCGGGCTCTCGAAACCGAGCACGCCGATACTTTCATGGATGCCGTGTTACGTTTTGACGTGACTACTCTCGTTGTTGACGATCCGGTCAAGCGAGTCGATAACATGACAATGGCCTGGGGTCTGGAGGCAAGGGTACCGTTTCTGGATCATCACCTCGTAGAGCTGGCTGCCGCCTGTCCGCCAGAACTGAAACTCAAACATCAGGGCAAGGGGATTCTAAAGGAAATTTCACGTGGCCTTATACCCGACGCGGTTATCGATCGCCCCAAGGGCTATTTTCCGATGCCGGCACTCAAATACGTGCGTGGTGATTTTTATCAGTTTATGGCCGATACGTTGAATAGCCAGGTGAGCCGGGAGCGTGGAATTTTCAACCAGAGTTATATCGATAAGCTCTTGCGCGAGCCCGAACAGCATTTCACTCGCCTCAACGGCAGCAAGCTCTGGCATAGCGCACTACTTGAATATTGGCTGCAGCAACATATCTAAGCAGAATATTGAAACGCGGGGTTGTTATCTATTCACAAAAACGGATATCATAATAACCAACTAATTTAGTCAGTTATTGAGAGGAAATTTGATGGACGTTCTCGAACGTATACAGCAGCAGGTGGATACCCACCCGGTTATTATTTATATGAAAGGCACACCGCAATTACCACAATGCGGGTTCTCCAGCCGAACCGCGGAAGCACTCAAATCGCTTAATCTTGAGTTTGCTTATGTTAATGTTCTGGCTGATCCAGAGATATTTCAGAATTTGCCACGCTTTGCTGATTGGCCGACTTTCCCCCAGGTTTATGTCGATGGTGAATTAATTGGCGGTTGCGATATTACTCTAGAGATGCACGAATCCGGTGATCTGGAGAAATTGGCCGCTGCCGCCGTCGCTAAAAAAGAAAATTGAACTAGCGAGTCGAGTTGTCTGACGTAAAAGCCCCGGCATTCGTTCCGGGGTTTTTGTTTACGACTTTTTTTATGCGATTAGTTCAGACGCGTCCTGGGCAGCCGAAATAATATCGATGACTGTTGGGCGGGGATTGAATTTGTGTCCATGCCACACACCGGCAGACATATTCAACGGTTTGCCCTCGTCGCTAGTGTCGTTGGTGTGCCGTTTTATACTGGAAATCAAACGTTGAAACATTTCAGTATCAAATACCAGAGGCTCTTGATAACAAAGTGCTATTGCAAAAGTGTTGGCGTCATAACGCGACACCATATCCAGAGGCCGCAATGCCAGTTGCAAGGAATTGGCAACAGTTTTAAGGGTGCCACTACGTAAACTTCCATTATCGGTAGAAACTTCAATGAGACCCAGTGCTATACCACCACCCCGGGTTGAACAATGTGATATTAAAGCTTCAAGATGGGACTCCAGTTGAGCCTTATTTGGTAGATTGGTTTCCGGATCCTGCTGGTTAAACTGTCTGATACGCATAAACTGCTCACTTACCGCTCGCGTGCGTTCGCGTAGTTCATTTTGCTGGAAAGCGTTTCTGGCAGCACCGTAGACACGAGCAGCCAGCTCGAACTGATTAGCAGACTTGGAAAGAAAATCGTCAACACCTCGGTCAAAGGCTACCACAATGCTAGAGGTGGCATCTTCCGCCGTGAGCAAGATGACGCCAGTATAACGATCATTATTTTCGTCCCAGCGCCGAATCAAATCGGTCATTTCCAGACCGTTCAAACCCGGCATCCAGAAATCGGCGAGGACAACATGGGCTCGGCGTTCGTTGAGCAGAAACATACCTTCGTCGGCCGACGCAGCTGTGCGGATGTCGGAAAAACCCGACTTCAGTAAGCCTGATTTGACAACTTCGCGACTAAAGTGCAAATCGTCGACGACAATGATGGATAAATCTTCTTTGCGCAAGGGAATAGTCGTTATCGTAATTGGGCTGGTTTATATAGAACCTACGATTCTACCGCGGAAGGCCTGAAAGGGGTATTGTTAATTATTTTACAAAAAAGCTCGGCGGTCATCTCGGCATCATAAATGGCGGAATGTGCTTCACTCGCATTCCATTCCAGGTTAGCCGCTTTAACGGATCGTGCCAGGACGGTTTGCCCGTATACCAGCCCCGCTAGCGATACTGTGTCGAAGGTGCTGAACGGGTGGAATGGATTGCGCTTTATGCCGCTACGTTCTGCGGCAGCATTAATAAACTTTAAATCAAAATGTGCATTATGCCCGACTAAAATGGCCTTGGTGCAGTTGTGTTTTTTAAGCGCAGCGCGTACTGGTTTAAATATTTTTGGTAAAGCTATTTTTTCATCGACGGCCATCCGAAATGGATGATCGACGTCGATACCGTTTACTTCCATTGATTTAGGATCGAGCCGGGAACCCGCGAAAGGGTTGACGTGGCAGGCGACGGTTTCGGCACAGTAGAATTGACCGGCTTCGTTTATGTCAACAATGACTGCAGCGATTTGTAGTAGAGCATCTGTTTGTTCGTTAAAACCACCGGTTTCGACGTCAACGACAATCGGTAAATAACCCCTGAAGCGTTGTGCGAGGGGCGTAAAATCAGTCATTATTTATTAACTTCCACTTTAGTATTTCTCCAGCCTTAAACGGAACTAACTCATCGTTGGGGTAGTCGAGGGAATCTGGAATTTTCCAGTTGATTTTTTGCAGCTGGATTATGTCGTCATTTACCGGCAATTGATAGAAATTTGGGCCGTTTACACTCATGAAATCTTCAAAGTGGCTGAAATCATCAGCTAATTCAAAAGCTTCCGCGTAAAGTTCGACCGCTGAGTAAGCCGAGTATATACCTGCACATCCGCAGGCGGCTTCTTTCGTGTTACGAGCATGTGGTGCGCTGTCTGTGCCGGCAAAGAATTTCACCGAGTCGCTCGTGGACGCCTTTAAAAGCGCCTGTCTGTGAACCTCTCGCTTGGCGACAGGCAGGCAATAATGATGCGGACGAATCCCTCCGGTGAACATCGCATTGCGGTTGATGAGTAAATGATGAGCGGTAATAGTCGCAGCGATGTATTCGTTTTGTGATTCAACAAAGTCGACAGCGTCCGCCGTGGTGATGTGCTCGAAGACAATACGAAGCTCAGGGAAATCCTCGTGAATCGACTTCAGGCGGGTGTCAATAAATTGTTTCTCGCGGTCGAAAATGTCGACTTCGGGGCCGGTTGCTTCACCGTGAATTTGCAGAACCAGGCCGTGCTTTTGCATCGCCTCAAGCGCCGGATAAATATGTTTGAGACTAGTGACCCCGGCGTCCGAATTAGTCGTCGCACCTGCGGGATAAAGTTTCGCGCCAAAGATAAAGTCAGACTGGCTGGCCCGCTCGATTTCTTTTACCGAGGTATTATCGGTTAGGTATAAAGTCATCAAAGGCTGGAAATTGCTACTGTCCGGTAGAGCCGCCAGGATACGTTTTCGATAAGCACTGGCATCATCGCAGTGACGTACCGGTGGTTGTAAATTCGGCATGATGATAGCGCGAGCAAACTGGCGGGCAGTGTGCGGGACTACCGCTTCGAGATAGGGTGTATCGCGCAAATGCAAATGCCAGTCATCGGGGCGGATGATCGAGAGTTTATCCATGATTAATTTGATTTATAGGGGAATTCAACTATTAATATCGTGAAAAGTTATGATGGTTTAGATCGTCGGCCGACAAATATGCCGTATAATGCGCCAGCATATCAATGTTTATTTTTGAATCAATTTAATAACAAGGCGAGTGAACCATGGTAGATGAAAACGATCTTGACCCCCAGGAGACTCAGGAGTGGATTGAGTCACTGGAGTCTGTTCTTGATCGGGAAGGCCCCGAGCGTGCCCATTTCCTGCTTGAAAAATTAATCGATAAGGCTCGCCGTTCTGGCGCTTATTTACCGTATACGGCCAACACTGCTTACGTAAATACGATTCCGGTATCTACTCAACGACCGATTCCGGGAGATCAGGCTATCGAGCATACGATTAGATCGGTGATTCGCTGGAATGCGGCGGCGATGGTTGTCCACGCTAATCAAAAGTCTTCGGAGCTGGGGGGGCATATTGCCAGTTTTGCTTCGGCAGCGACCCTGTACGATGTTGGTTTCAATCATTTCTTCCGCGGACCGACCGACGATAATAAGGGGGATTTGGTGTTTTTTCAGGGGCATTCTGCTCCGGGTGTATACGCCCGCGCTTTTCTTGAAGGTCGTATCAGTGAAGAGCAGTTAAAGGCATTTCGTCAGGAAGCGCTGGACGAAAACGGCCTGTCGTCTTATCCACACCCCTGGTTGATGCCAGACTTCTGGCAATTTCCAACGGTATCGATGGGGCTCGGCCCGATCATGGCGATTTATCAGGCTCGTTTCCTTAAGTACCTGGAAAATCGTGAAATGATGCCCGAGCAGAATCGTAAAGTCTGGGCATTTATGGGCGACGGTGAAATGGATGAGCCGGAATCTCTTGGTGCCATATCTCTGGCTTCCCGTGAAAATCTCGACAATCTGGTGTTTGTAGTTAACTGTAATTTGCAACGACTCGACGGGCCGGTACGCGGCAATGGTAAAATTATTCAGGAGCTCGAAGCGGTATTCCGTGGTGCTGGATGGAATGTTATCAAAGTAATCTGGGGCTCTTACTGGGATCCGCTACTCGCCAAGGATGATGATGGCTTACTGCGCAAACGAATGGAAGAGGCAGTAGATGGCGAATACCAGGCATACAAAGCCAAAGGTGGTGCGCATACCCGGGAGCACTTCTTCGGTAAGTACCCCGAATTAAAAGACATGGTCGCCGACATGTCCGACGAGGATATCTGGCGATTGAATCGCGGTGGACACGATCCGCACAAGGTTTACGCCGCCTATGCTGAAGCTGTTGAGCATAAAGATCGACCGACTGTCATCCTTGCCAAGACAGTGAAGGGTTACGGTATGGGTGAGGCTGGTGAAGGCCAGAATATTACTCACTCGCAAAAGAAAATGGGTGAGCAGGCACTGAAAGCATTCCGTGATCGATTCAATATTCCTGTCAACGACGAAGATATTTTGAACACGCCTTTTTATCGCTTTCCCGAGGGAAGCGTCGAAGATCTGTATCTGAAAAAACAGCGGGAAAACCTCGGTGGCTTTATGCCGGTTCGCGAAGATACCTCCGAGCCGCTGGTGATTCCAGGTCTGAAAACCTTCGATGCCCTGTTACAGGATAGCGGAGATCGAGAGTTTTCAACCACAATGGCTTTCGTGCGAATTCTTTCATCGTTAACGCGGGATAAACAAATCGGTAAAAATATCGTGCCCATCGTACCAGACGAAGCCCGTACGTTTGGTATGGAAGGTATGTTTCGCCAGTTGGGTATTTACTCCTTCAAGGGTCAGCTATACGAGCCCATGGATTCTGATCAGGTGATGTATTATCGCGAAGATAAAAAAGGCCAGATCTTGCAGGAAGGCATTAACGAAGCGGGTGCAATGTCATCGTGGATTGCAGCGGCAACGGCCTATAGCACGCATGGCATCAACATGATTCCATTTTACATTTATTACTCGATGTTCGGTTTTCAGCGTATTGGTGATTTGGCCTGGGCGGCGGGTGATATGCAGGCGCGCGGGTTTCTCATGGGCGGTACAGCGGGTCGCACCACTTTAGCCGGTGAAGGCCTGCAGCACCAGGATGGCCACAGCCTGATCGTCGCAGGTACGATCCCCAATTGTGTCTCCTACGATCCCACTTTTGCCTACGAACTGGCGGTGATTATCCAACAGGGTATGAAACGCATGTATCAGTTAAACGACAAAGTGTTTTATTACATCACCGTGATGAACGAAAACTACGCACATCCGGCGATGCCAAAGGGGGCCGAAGAAGGCATCATCAAAGGTATTTACTGCTTCCAGGAAGGCGATGAAAAAGGCAAAAAGGTACAGCTCATGGGTTCCGGCACGATATTGCGTGAAGTCATTGCTGCAGCGGAGTTGCTTAAAGCCGATTTCGATATTAATGCTGATGTCTGGAGCGTTACCAGTGTCAATGAACTTGCCCGCGAGGCTAGCGATTGTAGTCGCTGGAATCAGTTACACCCGGTTAAAAAGGCCAGGAAAAGTTATCTCGAAACACAAATGAACGGGCGTAAAGGTCCTGCGGTGATGGCGACAGATTACACTCGTGCTTTTGTGGGTCAGCTACGCGAATTTATGCCGGGTCGATTCGTGACTCTGGGTACTGACGGTTACGGTCGTAGTGATACCCGAGAAAACCTGCGAACGTTCTTCGAAGTTAACCGGTATTATGTTGCTATTGCAGCGCTGAAAGCCCTGTCCGACGATGGCGAAATAGACAATAAGGTTGTCCAGCAAGCCATCAAGAAATACGGCGTTGATCCAGAGAAACCCAACCCGATGACCGTGTAGTCGGTTGGAGAGGAGATAATAATGGCAGAATTAACAACAATTAAACTCCCCGATGTCGGTGATTTTGATGAAATTGAAATTATTGAGGTACTGATTGCCGTCGGTGATCAGGTTCAGGCCGAAGACTCGATTATTGTTCTTGAGTCAGACAAGGCGACGATGGAGATACCTAGCCCGGTCGCGGGTAAAGTTTCATCGGTACTGGTTAAGGCCGGTGACAGGATATCCGAAGGTACCGATATTGCGATCATCGAATCTTCGGCGGTCGGAGTTAAGGCTTCCGCCCCACCCGTCCCGATGGAGGAGCCAAAACCAGAAAAAATCACTGACAATGAGACAGCTCAAGTTGAGACCACTGCGCCTGACTCTGCACCGAGTTCTGTAAGAAAGGCGCCACCGCCGGTATCGGGCGATGATCGGTCGGGTAACCTGGTACACGCGAGTCCGTCGATTCGTCGCTACGCGCGTGAACTGGGTGTCAACCTCGATCAGGTGATAGGCAGTGGGGCGAAAGGGCGGGTCGTTAAGGAAGACGTCAAAGCATTTATTAAGTCAGCCATGAGTGGTGGTGCAGCTGCAGGCGGCGGTGGCATCCACATTGCAGCTATGCCGGATATCGATTTTTCTAAATTCGGTGATATTGAAGCGATCGATTTAAACCGTATCAAGAAAATTTCGGGTGCCCACTTGCATCGCAGTTGGGTTAGCGTGCCGCATGTCACGCAGTTCGACGAAGCTGATATTACCGATCTGGAAGCTTTCCGGAAATCGCTAGCCAAAGAGGCAGACAAGCGCGGCGTTCGTCTCACGCCGCTGGTGTTCATGATGAAAGCTGTCGTTTCTGCGCTGAAGGAATTTCCGAATTTTAACGCCTCGCTGGAAAGCAGCGGGGAGCGACTGATTCTGAAGAAATATTACAATGTCGGTGTCGCGGTTGATACGCCGAATGGTCTGGTCGTCCCGGTGATACGAGAGGTTGATCAGAAAGGACTGTTTGATCTGGCTGCAGAGCTTTCCGATACCGCTGGTCGCGCGCGAGACGGCACACTGGCACCTAAAGATATGCAGGGCGGTTGTTTCTCCATTTCGAGCCTTGGCGGAATAGGCGGTTCGCATTTCACACCGATTGTTAATGCCCCCGAAGTTGCGATTCTCGGTGTGGGCAAAGCCAAAATGCAACCGGTTTACCAGGACGATGGCAGCTTTCGTCCAGGCTTAATTTTACCGCTAGCGCTATCCTATGATCATCGGGTCATCGATGGTGCACAGGGTGCCAGGTTCACCAGTTATTTGAGCCAGGTCATCGCAGACATTAGAAGGGTTTTATTGTAAAGAATGAGTATAAAAGAGCTAAATCTGCCAGATATTGGGGACTTTGAAAGCGTCGAAGTCATCGAAGTACATATCACCGTAGGTAGTAGTATCAATCAGGAAGATCCACTGGTGACGCTGGAGTCGGACAAGGCTACCATGGATATTCCTTCCCCCTTTGCGGGAAAAATTAAAACAGTGACTGTTGCTGTCGGCGACAAAATTTCTGTTGGGAGTCAGCTCGGTACTGTCGAATCGACCGATATTCCCGCAGCTGCCGATGATACAGCTATCGATCAGTCTAGTTCGCCAAAAATCTCAAATAGTGGAGCAAATATGGAAACCGAAGTACTAGTGTTAGGCGCTGGCCCCGGGGGTTACACCGCAGCATTTAGAGCCTCAGATCTGGGTAAAAAGGTCACTCTGGTCGAGCGTTACGATTCACTCGGCGGCGTCTGCCTGAACGTCGGCTGTATTCCCTCCAAAGCGTTATTGCATACAGCGCAGGTGATCAACGAGGCCGAGCATATGAAAGCCAATGGTATCGATTTTGGTAAACCAAAAATTGATTTAGATGGCGTGCGAGGCTTTAAAGATAAGGTGGTTAATAAATTGACCGGTGGCTTGAAAGCGCTGGCAAAGCAACGCAAGGTTGAAGTGGTTACCGGCCTGGGTAGTTTTGTCGATGCTAATACTATGGCGGTCGAAAAAGATGGCAAAATCACTCATATTCGTTTCGAAAATTGCATTATCGCGGCAGGTTCTCAGGCCACTGAAATCCCGCCTTTTCCGAATGATGATCCACGGTTAATGGACTCCACCGATGCGCTGGATTTAACCGATGTACCCAAAAAATTACTCATCGTTGGTGGCGGTATTATTGGTCTGGAAATGGCGACAGTTTACGATGCGTTAGGCTCGGAAATTACTGTCGTTGAGTTCATGGACAGCCTCATTCCTGGTTGCGATAAAGACCTCGTCAGACCCCTGAGCAAGCTTATATCTAAAAGATATAAAGCGATTTACCTGAAAACCAAAGTCTCTGAAATCAAGGCGCAGAAGAACGGACTGAAAGTCAGCTTCGAAGGAGACAAAGCGCCCGATCCCCAGGTATACGACAAGGTCCTGGTTGCTGTGGGGCGTCGTCCAAACGGCTTAAAGATAGGTGCGGCTAACGCGGGCGTGGAGGTTGACGAAGCAGGATTTATTTCTGTTGATAATCAGATGCGTACCAATGTGCCAAACATATTTGCTATCGGTGATATTGTCGGTCAGCCCATGCTCGCGCATAAGGCGACACACGAAGCCAAG
>Ga0224506_10002426_pt1 | contig 12681 bp, 11 predicted proteins | sample SF_Jan12_sed_USG_2_FD_169108 | JGI IMG/M metagenome (GOLD analysis project Ga0224506, IMG submission 169108) | Sediment microbial communities from San Francisco Bay, California, United States - SF_Jan12_sed_USGS_8_1 | ecosystem: Environmental > Aquatic > Marine > Sediment | place: USA...
CTGTAGTCTAGGCTGTTGGCCGGCTTCATCTTGTCCACCTTCTGAACCCCCATCGCTCTCACCCATCCATAGACACCCCTTCAACGGAGCTTTTCTAAGCGAACCCTCAAGCCTCACTTTCATATTCGCACCTAAACCTTAAGCAATGGGCACATAACCCCTTAAATAAGTTTCCAAACAAACGCTTAACAAGAATCCATATTCAAAATTCATAACTGTTTTAATTACTTAAACTCTAACTCTTTCCTCAATTCCCAACAATGGTGAAAAACTTGTATGCGGTATGGATAAAAATTGATGAAACGCTACCATGGATTGAACTGAAAGGAGAATACCAAACACGAATGGACGCAAAAAAAGCAGCAAAAGAAATCCTAAAGAACGCAACAATAAAAATCGTGCGAATGCAAAGAAAAACAAAACAAATGAAAGTACTGGCAACGATAAAACAGTAAGATAAAGAATCTTTTGATGCACTTACAAATTATCTCTTCGCTACCAAAATTATTTTTGGGCTGGTTTTTCGATGTTTTGATTTATCAAAATCGCCATAAATGTTAACTACCTCAAAGCCCGTGTCCCTAAGCAATTTCATGATTTCTTCTTTTGATATAATTGCAACATCTTCATACTCATGATATCTCTCTAATAGTTTGCTGTTTTTGTAAACATCGAAAAAAAGATCAATACTGAGCATTCGTTTTGGTGTGTTTCTTCTTGTAAATATGCTTCTTACAACCATTTTTCCATCTCCAGTTTCTTTTCTATCAATCCACCATGATTTTCCAAGTTTACCAGGCACCTCTTGTTCAAGATCAAAAGCAAAAGTTCCATCTTTTTGTAGATGCCTATAGATACAGTTTAACGTTCTTTTCCTATCTTCGATAGTGATGTTATGATCAAATGTGGAAGAAGGAATGTAGATAAACGGAAAAACTTGTTTCAATTCAAAGTTTCTCATGTTACCCTTTTTCAAGATCACGCGTCTTCTAACAGACTCGGGCTCATTAGCTAATTTTTCTTTTGCCACCTTAAGCATGTGAACAGAGCTATCAAGGCCCACAACCGTTATTCCAGCCTTAGCCAAGTGTAAAGCCACTCTGGCTGTTCCAACTCCCAATTCCAAAGCCTTATTTCCGCTTTGAAGAGCCAACTCCTTATAGAATCCTAGGTCGTTTTTAGAGCCAAACAAATCATAGAATTTAGAGGCAAGCCTATAAGTCATGCATCACACCATCCTAGAATAGATGTTCGTTGCTCAAGAAAGGTTTACCACCTACCCTGCTATTTGTGACGCTTGAACAGCCCAATCTCCGTAGCCTATCAGCAACCCTTTCAACACAATCCGTGTAAGTGTTAACGAAAACTGATGGCCCAGTATCCATAGAATACCATGCTGGTACGCCTTCGCGTCGCATTCTCTGAACCTCCTTTATTATGCAAACTGTTTCCGGCTCCCAAAGAACCATGTGAGCCTTTCCAGTCATTGTGCTTGCATGTAGATTTAGGCTGTCTTCTTCGGCAAGTCTTCCTATCGTGGCAACATCTTTGGTTTTTATGGCTTCTTCCATCGCCTTGATGATTTTTGTAACGTGTTTCAGTCTAGCCTTAAACAGCGGTGAACTAAGAACCTCACTATGGGCTTCGTCTGTCCTAACTGATGAGGGAATGGGCGCGATAACCATGCCTAAATCCACAGCCTCTGGCTCCACTAGCGGTTCTGCGTATGATTTCCCACTTTTGTCAGCATACCATATTGCGAAGCTTCCTGCGAGGCTTCTTGTAGCGGAGCCTGCACCCAACCTAACCAGTTCAGAAAGGGATACATAGTCAATGTTAAAATCTAAGGCAGCACATGCCGCGGTGCCGAGAGCGGCAAAACCCGAAGCAGAAAAGCCAAGGCCTTTTCCACCAGTTATACTGTTCTTGGAAACAATCTTGAAGCACCCCGAATATCCACTTATGCTTCTTAACTTGTTAAGAACAACTTCAACTCTTTCCAAATCTCTGCCCATGGCCTTTTTTCCATTAATTATAACTAAATCTTCCTTCAATGATCGGGTTGTCTCAACCGTTGTAATGGTTTGTATGGCATCTACGCAGACGGATATGCTGTCATGAAATGGAATCCTAAGCATTGTATCCCTTAGTCCGTGATACTTAATCAAGCCTTGAATCGGATGCGCAACCGCCGTTGCCTTCATACCATTTAACTCTCAAACATGTTTTGGCGCCGGGGAGTGGATTTCAGCACCAATTTACCAGTAAAAAGAGTGCCCTATTTATGCTTGGCGAGAGTTCGAATCTCCCCCGGGCTACCAAACTCTAGAGTGGATTTTATACTAATTTTGCCGAGGTGTGTTTCGCCCCTCTCCCCTTCTTTTTTTGTTTTCATTGGCAATTGGAGGTTACGATAGGGTTTGAGTGATGTTTCGGATGTTAGGAAGGCGTTTGAGGATTCTCTGAGGAAAATTGACGAGCTTATTGAGGCGATGCGTGTTGAGCGAGATAAAGTTAAAGCTGAGTTTGAGCGCCGCCTTGAAATGGTTCGTTTTGGGCAGGTTGACTGGGAAGGTTTGAGGAGTTTTTTGAAGAGACCTACGTGATTGTCCCGAAGAGACCTAATGAACGGTACGTTATCGCTCCAAGATGGCTTGATTTTCAGATCGGATGACTGGAGCGAGCTACTAAGAGCTACAACATTTTTGTTATAAATCAGTACGTCAGGTTGTTTAGCAGTATTCCATCGGCCTTGAATGAAAAGTTTCGGTTCAGGGAATCGCTGCCAGTCAAGGTTTATGACGGCATGCTGCTGACGGGCAAGGAACTTTAGGGCGAGGCTCGGGAACGGTACAAGCGGTTTTTGTCTAGGCGTGAGAGCGAGGAGCGTATTCGGATTAAGAAGGGCTATGAGTTTAAGCTGATCGCGCAGATGATTGAGGACGGCACTTTCCCATTTTTGGCTAGGCCTGTTGTTGAGCATGATCTGCGTGAGTGGAATGGTCTTCAGCTACGGGGCTGCCAGGAAGAGGCTTGGAGAGAATTTCTGAGTAAGGGTGCTATTGGGATTTTCTGGGCGTGCGCGCAAGAGCAATATAACAGTTCGTGGTCCAAGTTGAACTTGACAGTCTTTGGTATTGGGCACTTACACATGATATTGTAGAGTCCGGCGCAGGAGACAAAGTTTTTCTGAATTGGTCTTTACGCACTTCATTTATTACTATGATGGCTGCTCATTTTGCCCAAATTTTTCCTCTAGATAAAAGTGCCAGGGGCCCGACTGTTACTGTTGGTACACAGTCACATAGAATTATAATCTTGACCATTGATTTTGATGCTGAGGAAAAATAAAAATGAAAACATCTAGATTTAAGAACAAAAACTCCAAGAACAAAAGGTTAGTTTATTCGCTTAGAACCAGTGCAATCATAGCTCTTTTGATGGCTTCTTTAATTGTCAGCGTAGGCTATGCACCTGCAACGTTCGTGCCAGGACCCAATGGTTTCCTAGTGCCGCACTATTTCGGTCCTTACCCCAACTACGCCACCAGCCAGCTTCCAACAGTAACGTATTATGCTAACGGCACAATTATGTCCGTAAGTGGAGGAATTAAGAAATTCGTCGATTCACTGCCAGGACTGGGATCTGAAAACGCAAATAACCTTGGGCAGTACCTTCCCATCGCTGTTGCGGACAATAAGACATATCCCGGATCTGACTATTACGAAATCGCGTTAGTCGAGTTTCGCCAACAGATGCATTCAAATCTGACAGCAACCAGACTGAGAGGTTATGTACAGTTGTCGACAGCGGAGGTCCCAGGCGAACAGGTTCTTCTGAAGAATCCTGATGACACTCCGATTTTGATGCCCGATGGCAGTCAAGCCGTTGCTGTGGATTTTCCTCGTTATCTGGGACCCTTCATCATCGCCCAAAAGGACCGCCCAGTGCGCGTCAAGTTCTACAACTTGCTTCCCACGGATGCTGGAGGCGACCTCTTCATACCAGTGGATACCACCGTCATGGGTGCAGGAATGGGTCCCTTAGATATGCCAGGAATGCCTGGGATGAAAGCAAGCTACACGCAGAACCGTGCTACGCTTCATCTTCACGGCGGCAATAGCCCATGGATCAGCGATGGTACACCTCACCAGTGGATTACCCCTGCTGGAGAAAACACCGTTTATCCCAAAGGCGTCAGTGTCTACAATGTCCCAGACATGCCTGACCCAGGCCCTGGAGCTATGACTTTCTTCTACACCAACCACCAGAGCGCCAGGCTGATGTTCTACCACGACCACTCTTATGGAATAACCCGCCTCAACGTGTACGTTGGCGAGGCCGCCGGCTACCTTATAGAGGACGAGGTTGAAAAGGCGTTGGTCTCTTCAGGAATCATCCCTGCTGAACAGATTCCTTTGATCATACAGGACAAGACCTTCGTGCCCGACAACACTACACAAATCACCAACATGTGGGGAACTTTTGATTCACAGCTTGCTTTCCAGGATCCCACCTGGGATACCACCAAGTGGGGCCAACCAGGCGATCTATGGTATCCTCATGTCTACATGACGATGCAGAACCCATGGGACCCGTCAGGAATGAACCCGTTTGGTCGATGGCAGTATTCTCCATGGTTCTGGCCTCCATTCACGCCGGTGCATGGACCAGTCGCGAACCCATACTACAATGCAAGCGACCCCAACAATCAGATGGAGCCACCGATGATACCTGGAACTCCTAACCCATCCATGCCTGGAGAAGCCTTTATGGACACCCCGGTGATCAACGGGTTAGCCTATCCTTACCTTGAAGTGCAGCCAACGGCTTACAGGTTCCGCATACTAAATGCTGCTGATGACAGATTCTGGAATCTGCAATTGTACGTAGCCGATAATACTACTATAACCCCAGATGGCAGAACCAACACAGAAGTCAAAATGGTGCCCGCAATCCGGACGCCAGGCTTCCCAGAGGGCTGGCCTACAGACGGAAGGGAAGGCGGTGTACCCGATCCTGCCACCATAGGTCCACTATTCATCCAAATTGGCAACGAAGCCGGTTTCCTACCAGCACCCTACGTGATCCCAATGCAGCCTGTCGATTGGAACTGGGACCAAGGAACCTTTGATTTCGGAATTGTCAACAAATACACGCTCTTTCTGGGAACTGCAGAGCGTGCAGACGTGATTGTTGACTTCTCACAGTTTGCGGGCAAGACCCTCATTCTCTACAATGACTCTCCGGCGCCAGTTCCAGCGAGCGACCCACGCCAAGACTACTACACAGGCAACCCAGACCAAACGGACAGCGGTGGTGCCCCCTCGACCGTGGCAGGCTACGGTCCCAACACTCGAACCCTCATGCAGATTCGGGTGAACAACACTACTCCGGCCGCTCCATTCAACTTGACAAGGTTGTTCGAAGCTTTTGCCTCAAATGCCACGACTCAAGGCGCTTTCGCCCTGTCCCAGAACCAGATCATCGTGCCGCAAGCCGCCTATAGTTCAGCCTACAACACGACTTTCCCAGATGTTTGGGCGAGAATATTTGACAACTCCCTGACCTTCACTCCGATCGGCTCGACCACATCGCTGACGATTCCATTCCAGGCAAAGACTATCCAAGACGAGATGGGCGAAGCTTTCGATCCAGAGTACGGACGAATGGCTGTTTTAATGGGAATCGAGCTGCCGAAAACACAAGCTTTGATGCAGACTATGCTGCTCTACAATTTTGCAGACCCCCCCACTGAAATCATCAAATCTTCGATATCAGGTACTCAAATCGGATCGCTAGGCGATGGAACCCAGATCTGGAAGATTACGCACAACGGGGTCGACGTTCACACGGTGCACTGGCACATGTTTGAAGTGCAGGTGATCAACCGAGTGGCGTGGGACAACAATATCAGAGTTCCTGATGCTAATGAGCTGGGTTGGAAAGAGACGCTCAGGGTCAACCCGTTGCAGGACACTATCGTGGCTTTGAGACCGATTGTCCCCGATGTTCCATTCGATGTTCCCAACAGCATTCGGCCCATCGACCCGACGATGCCGCTGGGTGCGACCTTGAAGGTAGAAGGTCAAATTGGAGCCTTCGACACTAGTGGTGAGCCCGTTATCATCGTCAACCACTTGGTCAACTTTGGCTGGGAGTACATATGGCACTGCCACATTCTGGCACATGAAGAGATGGACATGATGCGCTCAATAGCAATAGCGGTTCCACCTAGGGCACCTTCCAACCTAGTTGCCACTGTAAAGGGCTCTAGGGCGACTTTGACTTGGACGGACAACTCGCTTAGCGAGACCAGCTTCCTTATCCAGAGAGCAAACGATGCGAGCTTCACGACGGGACTAGTGGCCTTCACGGTTGGACCGGATGTGACTACATACACCGATACCAACCTTAAGAACAACGTGAACTACTATTACAGAGTATTCGCCATCAACGAGGTCGGCGACACAATGGTGTACCCTGCTCCTGCAATCGGCTTCCCCCAGTTGACAGTCAGCTCCGCACCTTCCAATGTAGTTGGACCACCTGCAGGCACTACAACGCTTCTGAATCTCACGCAGGCAAATCCAAGGAATTCTCCAGTGGTCGTCACATGGTCGTACGCCCCAAGCGGAGACCAAACAGGCTTCACTATCCAGCGAGCAACGAATGCTGCCTTCACCCAAGGAATAAAGAACTTCAAGGTTGCAGGGACCGTGACATCATTCTCCGACGGTTCAGTGAAAGCTGGAGTAACCTACTACTACCGTGTCGTGGCGACCAATTCCCTAGGCAGCGGCACTTGGTCCAACAGTCTGTCCATCGCGCCACATGCGTAGACTCAAGTGAAAAAGGAGAGGCGGCTCACCACGGGCTGTTTCTCCACCCCTATTTTTTTAACCCACAGTTTGTAACAAAGGAATAAGAAACAAAATGACGACACAACAAAGTGAAAGCACGAAAATGAGAAACCGTTTATCGGCACGCAATCTGGTGCTGATGGAAGTTGCTGTGGCGGTTTTAGTCGTAGCCCTAATTTACGTTTCAATTCCACTGCCCAAAATCAATTCTCCTTATCCTGCGACAACTCAACCCACAATTACTTTCGATTTCGACACTGGCTTTCCATTTCTCGTCGAGACTCAAAACACGCCTCTCAATCAAACGGCAAGTGGGCTTACCGCACGTTTCAGTTCACCTTTCGACCCCATTACACCAGCATTTTCAATCCAGAGTTACGAAACTACATTCCTCGTACTGCCCCAGTTTTCAGGCAAATGGCTGTATGACAACAAACCATCAATGGACTTTCTGGACATAATGTTTAGCCAGCAGCTGACCAGCATCAACTTAACCTTTGCGACCCTCGAATATCATGGAGGTCCCAGCACAGAACCCAGCGACATCAAATTAACCGGATACATGAACTCAACTGACACAACCCCTGTAGGGTCAGCGACCGCACGCGGAGCCTTCTCAAGCGGTTTGTATCCACAGGGCACGTTGTCATTCACTTCAGGCGACCATCCATTCAACCTGGTAAGAATCGAAATACCCTATGTTCCTCAAGGCGCCACGGATTTCTTCGTAGACAATATCATAGTCACAACAATCCAATAGAAACTGCTTTAAACCGATTCTGCCCGTTCTCTACATGATCTGCTTGTCAGACTTTGTGACTGTATTGCAACAGTCACATACTCTCAAGAACTTCTTTTAAGTAAAACTCGTTAGGGAACACCAATTCATTTTCAAAAAGAACGAGGTAATGTAAATGGGAACACGACGAAACGAAACTGCGAAAATGACGAGAAACCGTTTATCGAAGTCTAGACTTTTGCTCGTGACAGCTGTATTGTTGAGTATGGTGGTAGCTGCTGGATATGCGAGTCTCTTAACTGCAACCACTTCTGCTTATGCGGCGACTCAGTCAACTGTTGTTTTTGATTTTGACACAGGCTCGCCGCCTCCCTCCCTATATCAAAACACGCCCTTCGATTATCTGACTTCAAGTGGGGTTGCAGCTCGCTTTAGCTCGCCTTCAGACATCGTCGCACCTGCTTTTTCAGTCCAGAGCTCCATACCAGTAGGCTACAACTTGTCCATGTTTTCAGGCCAATGGCTCTATGACAATCAGGCTACTAGGGATTATCTAGACATAACGTTCAACGCGCATCTATACAGCATTAACCTGACATTTGCAACTATCGAGCAGCACGGAGGTCCCGGCATAGAACCCTGTTACATCAATTTGACCGCGTATATGGATTCGACTGGAACAACCCCAGTGGGCTGGACATGGGCGCGCGGCGTTACTTCAAGCGAACAAAATACTCAAGGCACATTGTCGTTCAATTCAGGCGGCCAACCATTCAATCTAGTAAGGATCGGAATACCTGTACAACCTGCACCCAAACCCGTCACGGATTTCTTTGTTGACAACGTAGTCATAACGGCAACTCCAGCGCCAGACACAACTCCTCCAGTTACGACCATCAGCTTGAGCGGGACCATGGGAAATCAGGGCTGGTACACGTCAAATGTTGCGGCGAACCTATCCGCAACTGACGATGCAACCGGCGTAGCTCAAGTCTGCTACAGAATCAACAGCGGGACAGTCAAGACAGACAGTGCAGACGGACAACCGTTAATCACACAGGAAAAAGCCAACAACACATTGGAATACTGGAGTATAGACTACGTAGGCAACGAGGAAACCCACCATCTATTGGCTAACATCAAACTGGACAAGACTCCTCCAACGATTGGAGTTCCCACGCGTACGCCAGAAACTGATGTCTGGCCTGGACAACAGGTGAACGTTTTAGTAAACGTGACAGACAGTACAAGCGGATCAGCAAACGTTACTCTCAGCTATAGCCTAGACAATGGAACGACATGGCTACCGTCAATAAACATGAACTTCGACGTCTCAACCAAACTCTACCAGGCCACAACTCCACCACAACCCGAAGGAACATGGGTAAAGTACAAAATCGCAGCTGCTGACAACGCTGGAAACCAAGCAGTCAGCGACAACGCAGGACTGTTCTATGACTACTATGTGGTTCCAGAATTTCCATCCGCAATAATTCTGCTATTGTCCATCGCCGTCATAACGATTGCAATTTTCATCGCCAAGAGAAAACTTCCCAAAACATTCAGATAAATATGAACTCAAACTCATTCTTTTTTAACTAACTCAGACATCTACCATTTAGCTAAGATTAATAATGAGAGAGCCGCAAAACAACAAAGTAGCAGCGCGGCTTCACCGCTGAATCGAATCTTCCAATTTGGCTTCGCGCGCGCAGAAAACATCCACGACGAAACGCCGCTCATACGCAATCATCAAACCAAACAAGCAATCCCACTAACGCCCTCAGCGGTACACAAGCTCGTCCGCGACCTATACGTCAAAGCAGGCTTAATCCAAGCCAAACCTTTCGCAAGACGCCACGACCTTAGAACCCATAGCATACGCAAATTCTTCCGTACACAGACGGCGGCCTTAGGCGTTGACAGAGATTACATCGAGTACATGATGGGTCACACGATCAGCACCTATCACGACATCAAAATGAAAGGCGTAGAATTCCTAAGGGGCATCTACATCGCCTCAGGGCTTTCAATAAAACCAAAAACCCGAGTTAGCAAAATCGACGCCCTCAAAGAAATCATACGAGCATGGGGAATGAATCCAGAAGAAATCCTAACTAGACAAGCGATAATAGAGCCTCACAGAACCGTCATCGACCGCAGTCAACTCGAGCAGAGTCAGCTACACCAACTCAGCATCGCACTCAAATAGCAATTGCTTAAAGAACTCCGAGAGAATCCTAATGAAAAGCGGGTATAAATTCAAGTCTAGCGTGAGGTATCCCCCGGGCTACCATGATTTTCTTAATATTTTAATATGCAAATTACCATAATAAGGCAATTGTTGGAAAAGAAGGCTGGGAACCTTGAATGTTTTGGGCATATCTGGTAGTCCTCGAAAAGAGGGAAATACTGCCATCTTGGTGAAGGAAGTACTAAAGCACTTAAGAGGTAAAAGGAATTTCATTTCTTTGGCTGGCTTAAACATTAATCCATGTGATAGTTGCGACAGATGCTGGAAGGAGAACGTAGAATGCGTAATCGACGACGACATAAGATGGATTATAAAAGAGATGGAAAAGGCTGACGCGATAATACTCGGTTCTCCATGTTATTGGGGGATGGTAAGTGCGCAGTTGAAGATGCTGTTAGATAGATCCGTTTCCATATACGAGAAGAACACGTTGAAAAATAAGATAGGGGCGGTCGTAGTCACCCACGATGTCCATGGACAAGCAGGCTGGATGGCTGCTGTCTTGATAGCTAATTTCTATAATGCTAATGGTATTTTATATGCTGGCAGAGTGATTGGGGAGGGTGGGGCAGAAATTGGTCATGTCAGAAAAGACAAAAGAGCCATGCGAGGAGCCAAAGAAGTGGCGGAAAGAATGATGGAATTATATGAAATAATGAAGGGAAAGCAAAAAAAGCGAGACTACAAATGCCTTCTGCGTGTTTGTTTTTCCCAGGGTTTGCAAAACCGATATTTTAAACCGATATTTGAAGCCCCCCGGGCTACCAACAAACAAGCAAATCCTCAAAATACTCGTATAACAATCACCTCTCCGCCATAAAATCTGTAGAAATCGCTGTTGAACGGCGAGCAGACAGAATAATTCTGTAGAACGTTCGAACTCTCGGGTTAATAATGGCGTTGGAGATTAGATTTGTACCAATGGTCAAATGGAGACTTCTCTGCGTCTTTTTCTGCCATGTCAAATCTAGAACAGTTTCGAAAAATCGTCATAGACCTTCTTCCTATGCCCAATAAACAGTACTACGACCTGTCTTCTGGTTCTGTCAATTTCGTAGATTGCACGGTAATCCCCTACTCTAAGGCTCCAGAAGTTAGAGTGTCTCAGAATTTTCCCAACTCTTTCAGGATTATCCTTCAAATCCCTCAATCTTTCTACTATTCTAGTTTTTGTCGTGTTCTCAATTTTTTCCAGTTCCTTGGCTGCTTTCGGGTGTAAAAGTACAGCAAAAACCACTAAAATTCCACAAGTGGAATGAGGGACTTAGGATGTTTCTTTGCTTCCTCGCTGCGCTTTGTCAGCATCTTAAAGAATTCGCGTGTCTTTTCGCGTTCCTCATAGAAGTTTAGTATTGTTTTTATGGCGTCGCTTCGGCTTTTGAACCTACCCTCTGCTACCCATTTGTCTATTTCCTCAAGCATCTTTTCAGGTAATCTAAGCTGAACCTGAGTCAACAGATCACCGTAAACAATACTGTTTACAAAACACTTAAAGGTTTCTCCCAAAACTGACCACGCACAGGACTAGTGGTGAGCAAGTGGTGACAGCCCCGTGACTTACTATGACCACTGGTTTTGACTGGTTCAGCATGTGACAGAAATTCTCGAGCTCTCGCCTTCGTAGTGAAAATGCTAGTGCATCTATCTTTTGGCAATATGAAATGCTCTTTTGGGCTTCAATATGAGATGTTTTCCTCATTCACGTCTGGGAATGAATGATTCTATTTCTCTCAGCACTCTTGCCAACAGCTTTGGTTCGATTCTGAAGCCTTTGCTTACGAGCGCTAGCACGATTTCTTTTGCTTCTGCGCTATTTAGTACTTTCTCTCTTAGGGCTTTCATGATTACATAGAGGGTTCCTCTGACCTTTAGACCCAATGTCTCGGCGAATGCCCTTCCACTGGATTCATCCATCAATAGTAAGACGCCTAGTCCACGAGCCAGTATTATCGCTTGCGCCTCTCCTAGATGGATTTCGAAGGCGTGTTCCATCATCTTTTGACAGAGCTTAATCTCTCTCTCATCTAGTTTTGAGACCTTTATCCAGCCTTGTTCAATACATTCTTTTATGGCGAGCGCGTCGCTGAACCCTTCTTGTAAGCCTCTTTCAACAGCTTCTTTATAAACCTCTTCTGAAATGATTACCTCACCGAAAAGTCTCTTGAGTAATGCAATTTTGCCTATTTTAGAGAGCCATATTAGAGGACTTGTATTGGAGACGATGGGCAAAGAGGTTATTCCTCACTTACGCTTTGAGGTCTTCTTCTATATCGTGTTCCGAGTATTGGATGAGAACTCCTTTCTCGGCTAAAATCTTATAGAAATTCCACAAGGATACACCAGCTAGCTGAGCTGCTCTCCACCCAGTGATTTGCCCTCCCCAGTAAAGCTCAACAGCGTGATCTAGGTTCTTTTCTTTAATGCCGTGTTCCAGAATCTCACGTATCAAAGCTGATCTGTCTTTTCCTTCTTTATCTGCTAATTCGCGTAGTTTCTTTATGGTTTCGCGGGACAATCGTAGGCTAATTGTTTCAGACAAAGGAAACCACCGTAATACAATATATATCAACCGTATTATATAAACCATGCTGAACGCACTCGTCTTTCCAACAAAGGAATGCATCACCAACAATGGTCACCTCTTTAGTCATTGCCAATACGCGCAAATCAAGGTTCTTTGTCCAAAATAGCCCAGAAACACGTTTAAACTGGTGAAATGGCGCCGGGGAAGGGATTTGAACCCCTGCGAGCCCGAAGGCTCACTGGCTTACTTGTCTCTTTCATATTCTAAGCCCCCTCACGTTTCGGGCCATTGATCTCGAGGC
>Ga0224506_10002427_pt1 | contig 12681 bp, 10 predicted proteins | sample SF_Jan12_sed_USG_2_FD_169108 | JGI IMG/M metagenome (GOLD analysis project Ga0224506, IMG submission 169108) | Sediment microbial communities from San Francisco Bay, California, United States - SF_Jan12_sed_USGS_8_1 | ecosystem: Environmental > Aquatic > Marine > Sediment | place: USA...
AGCCCGAGCGAGCCCCCCAACAGACCCACACCAATGATCGTAACTTGCTGAAAGAAGTATTCTGAAGAGGAGTCAGTCATGGGAAAAAGACAAGAAGGTTACAACTGGGGGGGATTATTAAAGTTCTCGCCCAACAGCCTGTGCGACCTTTTTTAGATCATTCATCAAGGTGTGGAATCGACCGGGCTTGAGCGATTCTTCTCCATCGCACAATGCACATTCAGGATTCGAATGCACCTCGATTAATAAGCCGTCGGCGCCCGCGGCAATTGCCGCTTTGGCCATCGGAGCGACAAGGTTCCATTTTCCTGTGGCATGACTAGGGTCGACAATGACGGGCAAATGGGACATCTCCTTTAAGGTCGGCACCGCCGCAAGGTCCAAGGTATTACGGTATTGCGTCTCAAATGTCCGAATCCCACGCTCACACAGCATCACATTACGATTACCCCGAGACATGATATATTCCGCCGACAATAGAAACTCTTTTATGGTCGCAGACAACCCTCGCTTTAATAACACCGGCTTATCATAAGCCCCGACTTCCTTCAGTAATTCAAAATTCTGCATATTACGGGCACCAATCTGAATGATGTCCGCATGCTCCAAAAAATATCCCAAATCACGCGCATCAAGAATTTCACTTACGACGGGTAGCCCAGTTTGCTTTCGGGCTTCCGCGAGAAAAGCCAACCCTTCCTGACCCAATCCCTGGAAGGAATACGGCGAGGACCGCGGTTTATAAGCGCCTCCTCGAAGAATGGTCGCACCAGCCTTGGCCACATCCTTTGCAATACCGACGGTAATCTCTAATTTCTCCACGGCACAGGGGCCGGCCATGACCGTAATTTTGGGGCCACCGATTTGAACCCCAGCCACATCAATGACGGAGTCATGCGGTTGGAACTCTCGACTGACGAGCTTCCACGGAGCCAAAATAGGGGTCACACTTTCCACACCTGGGAATACGGTTAACGGCTGACCTTGCAAGACTCGCTCATCGCCAATGACGCCAACGACGGTTCGCTCCTCACCTTTCGTGATTTGCGATTTCAACCCTAAAGAACGAAGGCGATCTACCAAATGCTCGATATCCTGTTCCGTCGCTTCGGGTTTCAAGACGATAATCATATGATTGGGATCTCAAGCGGATGCGGAAAGAGTAGGCAGCACATGTTTCAACGCTTCCAAAAACCGTCGGTTTTCTGTGGGCTGGCCAATCGTCACACGAATCATGGATCCACGAATATGACGTACAATGACTCCCTCGCGGAGAAGCGCATTATACAGAGCAGCCCCATCCCTCTTCACGTCAAAATAGATAAAATTCGCTTGAGTCGGAATTGTTTTCAAACCCAACGCACGCAACCCCTCTTCCAAAAAGGTCAATTCCGCTTCATTCATCGCGCGACTTTTGGCGACATGCTCTTCATCCAACAGCGCGGCCTGAGCCGCTTCCTGCGCCAAACTGTTCACATTAAATGGAGGCCGCACGCGATTCACATACCCAGCAATCTCGGGTGTGGTGATTCCATACCCCACCCGCAATCCGGCAAGACCATAAATTTTCGAAAACGTCCGCAAGACCACAACCGGTCGTCCTTCGCGAACATACCTCAAGCTATCTGGATACTCTGCATCACGAACATATTCATAGTAGGCTTCATCAAAGACGACTACCACATGCTCCGGTATCTTGGCGAGAGCCACTTCGATCTCTTTTGCTGAAAGCATCGTGCCTGTCGGATTATTCGGATTACAAATAAAGAAAAGTCGAGTCCGATCAGTAATGGCATCCACCATGGCTGACAAATCATGTGTCCAATTTTTCAACGGCACTTCAACCGGCACACCATGCCCGCCCAACACTGACAAGCGATACATCACAAAGGTAAGGTCGGCCATAATGGCTTCCTCACCAGGAGCGAGAAACGTTTTAATGAGGAGGCTAATGACTTCATCAGACCCATTGCCCACAAGGACCTGATCAGACGATACCTCCCATTTCCTCGCTAACGCCTGTCGCAGATCATGTGCTCCACCATCGGGGTAGCGATGCAGCGAACCTGCTGCGCCCTCAAGCACTTGAAGGGCTTTGAGAGATGGTCCCCAGGGATTTTCGTTGGACGCTAATTTAATGGCTTCAGAAATCCCTAACTCTCGTTCAAGTTCGGACAGGGGCTTCCCAGGAGAATAAGGTTTCAACGCAGCAATGGTCGGATGAACCTGCAAAGTCATATCAAGCAATCCGTTTGTGTTCTAAGGATTTTGTGAACGGAGATTAGTGGTGAATGGGATAGGAGCCCAGCACTTTCAAAAACAAACACCGCGATTTCACTTCATCGAGGGCTTTCTTCACGCGGTCATCATCTTGATGCCCTTCCAAATCCATAAAAAATAAATATTCCCAGACTTTGCGGCGAGTCGGACGGGATTCGATTTTCGTCAAACTGATGCCATAGGAGGAAAAGGGACGAATCAGATCATACAGCGCTCCTACTCGATCTTTGGCCGAAACAATAACCGAAGTTTTGTCTCGACCGGTGCGTTCAGCGCCTCGAAGAGACAAAATCAAAAATCTGGTGAAATTATTGATGTTATCTTCAATGCGAGATCGCAAAATGTTCAAGCCGTATAGTTGCGACGCCAACTCTGAGGCAATGGCCCCAGCCGTGGGATCGTTGACGCACCGTTCAGCGGCACGCGCCGTACTTGGCTCCTCCACGATCGAGACCGCAGGCAAGTGGGTCTCCAACCAATTCCGGCATTGCGCAATGGCATGGGGATGCGAACAGACGGTTTTAATATCCTCAATCTTTGTGGCTTTGGATAAAAAATGATGGGAAATTTCCAACATGACTTCCCCATAAATTAACAAGGGCGAATCGACAAACAAATCTAAGGTATGATTGACCACACCTTCTGTCGAATTTTCAATGGGCACCACCCCAAACCGCATGCGCCCGCGTTCGACCTCATCAAACACATCCTTAATACTGTTGACCGCAATATAGTCAGCCGATTCTCCAAACTTTCGCATCGCCGCCAAATGGGTAAAGGTGGCAGGAGGGCCTAAATAGGCAATCGTTTGCGTGCCCTCCAGCGAGAGGGAAGCCGACATGATTTCGCGATAAACGGGCCGAAGGGCCTCACTCGGAAAGGGCCCAGGATTGTTGGCCATCAGCCGCTCCACAATAGCCACCTCCCGCCCTTGGGTATGAAGGTGGGCCGAAGCATCCTGTTGCTTCTTGAGATGTCCGATTTTGAGGACGTATTGGGAACGCTCATTCAGCAGCTTGAGAATGTCATCATCAAGCCGATCAATGCCTTCCCGGCATCCTTGAATATTGTCAGGAACGTCCATGGATCCGTGTTTCCTCTTTCATGGTAGGGGGTTTAGCCCCGAGCATACTAGGAATACGCTGCTGTGGCAAGCCAAACAGCCTGCATCAATGAGGGGGCATTTCAAAATTCACGGCTCCGCATCCTTCCTTCCAATGGTCTCACAAAATGGAGCCGCCCTCCTTCTAGAATACGTCCGTCCTTCTTACGATATGCTGTTCCTTCCGCAATGCATATTGTAAGAAATTACCGGCATTGTTCTTGACATAAAACGCACCCTCCCCCATATTTTATCTAGTGGCTTCACTGCAGATCTGTTTCGTTCCCTCTCACCAACGATTTCTCATGAACCCTCCTTGTCCCACCATAGCCAAGTATCTCTTGCTCCTTGTTAGTGTCATCCTCCTCAGTCCTCTGCTTAGTACACCAGAGGCCCAAGCCATTCCAGCCTTTGCGAGAAAGTATGACGTGAACTGCACGGTCTGTCATACGCGCGCGCCTCGACTCAATCGAACCGGCGAACGGTTTTTAGAAAATGGCTATCAACTGCCGGGCACCGAAGATGGCGGAACCACAAAAAAGTTTCGACTGGGAGACCTGACCTTAGATGATGTCACAAACTATCTTGGCTTCCGCATGCGGGGAAATATCCTTCAAACGACTCACTATGCCCGCCATGCTTCAGGCACCAACATTGACGGCAATCCCGAAGACCGTACGGAATTTGGATTTCCAGAAGTGTTCAGTCTCTTTACCGCCGGCACGGTCACCAATAATGTCGGATTTTTTGCCGAAATCGAATCCAATCTCGGAGAGGACGAAACCGGGGTTGAACGCGCCTTCCTGACCTTCAACAATATCGGCCAACATGATTGGGGCCATTTACGGATAGGAAAATTTGATCCATCCGCTTATTCCTCATATGCCACGCTTCGCCAACAGTTTGAGCTGGTCGGCGACAATTCCGTGGACAATGGATCGTTTATGCTTCCAACCATGAACCGAATTGGGCTCACACCGGCAGCCTTTGCGAGTAAATTTCATGGCTTGTTCGATCGAAGTGGCACCGCCATCTTGCCGACGGCTCCGTCGCTTTTTCATGCCGTCGCCGAGATGGGTCTCGACATTCATGGGCGGCCCTTTGGCGAGTGGTTTTTATACCAGGTCGGCATTCTTAACGGAGCCAATGAACCCTTCGGCGACTCCAACAATCCCAAAGATTGGTATGTCATGACGCGCTTCGATTTGGCTCAAAGCGACTATTTTTCGGCTAATTTTTCTGGCTTTGCCTACTTCGGCAGCAATAACGCCAAAGTCTCGACGATGGCCGATGTGAGTTGGAGCCGATACGGATTCGCCACCAACGTCCGGTATTATATGGTAGATATCTATGCGGCCTTTGTCGTCGATCACATTGCCAATCTTCCAAATTCCTTCAACAATACCTTTGATGAGACGGCAACCGGACTGACCGTAGAAGCCAATGTGCTCGCCACCGATCGCCTCTTGCTTGGGATCCGCTTTGATCATCTGGATGCCGGCGGTCTCCGTACTCAACGAACCAGCAATTCCCTCTTGGCCCTCATCGCAAAATTTTACGTGCGATCCAATATCGCCCTCTTTCTCCGGGACGATATCAATCTACGACCAGCACAAGGAGGACGAACTCCTGAAAGGAATTTCCGGAATGCCTTTTTCGTGGGCGCCGATGTGGCGTTTTAGAAAACCTCTTCCGCTCAAGCATGTGATGCTGTACGGAGGAGTGCTGGCCTATCTCGTTTGCAGTTGGCCTGTCTGGGCTCTGGCGACCGCTACACCCAGGCACGACGAGTCCCTCTCACGCGGGAAAGCGTTGTACGAAAAAGCCTGTCTTCTCTGTCATGGAAGAACAGGAGAAGGTAACGGGCCGGACGCGTTTTATCTGGGCGCCTATTCGGCGCCACGTCCGCAGGATTTCACAGGAGCAGAATTCAAATTTCGCTCAACCGCTTCAGGAGAGCTTCCAACCGATGCCGATCTTTTTCAAACGATCACCAAAGGCATCCCCGGGTTCATGCCCGCATTTCGGGGGCTTTCCGAAGCTGATCGATGGGATATCGTGCGATATATACAAAGCTTTGCCACCGTGAATCAAGAAACAGCCAGCACCCCAATTCTTCTGCCACCAGGCCCACTTCCTGCCACACCTGAAAGTATTGCCCGTGGGCAAGAGGTCTATACGTTACTCGATTGCGCCAAATGCCACGGCCCCCAAGCCACCAAACCAGGAGGCTTGTATGCCCAGGGAAAATTACGCGATCGCCGGGATTTACCGATCCTCCCTCTCGATCTTAGGCATCTGTCGTCATTCAAGAATGGCCATCGGCCACAGGAAATTGCGCAAAGCATACTGACCGGATTGGATGGCACCCCTATGGCGTCGTTCCGTGAAACCCTCTCAGCCCAACCCGAGGACATCTGGCATCTTGTGAACTATCTGATATCTCTTTCCCGATCACCCTAATTATCGCAAGAGGCACAAGCCCCACATGACTCCCGCTTTCCCACCAAAAAACTTCCGGTTTTGTTTTTTGTTGAACCCAACCGATAATAAGGTAAAAACTCGGCCAACAGACCCATGACTCACATGATCCAGCAATTTTTTCCACAATAATGATGACCCAGTCCCGCTATCATCACGGCAGCATCATCCTGGTCACGAGCATGATTCTCATCTTGGGGAGCATCGTCACGAGCGCTCAAGCAGAAATTTCTCCAGGCGCAACCCTTCAAGGAAAAATCCTGTATCGTGGTCCGATCCCCCCGGCGAAAACTCAGTCCATTGAGCAGGATAAGGAAACATGCGGAACAACCACACGCACTATTCCCGTCACAATCAGTTCTGAGGGGGGACTTTATCAAGCAGTCGTCAGCGTGGAAGGATTGAATGGTTCAACAAGTACCCAGAAATACCCTCCTCTCCTCATTAAAAATGATCAATGCGAATTTCAACCTCACATTGCCGTTGGCTCGGTCAAGCAACCGTTGGAAGTCCAGAACCTTGATCCCATTTTACATAACACCCATATTCGTTCGGAAAAGCGGGCATTTTTCAATGTTGTGTTGCTACCAAAATCACAAGGTATCAAGAAAGTCCTGAAAGAACCTGGCCTCATGACCATTTCCTGTAACAAACATCCCTTCATGATGGGCTACGTTCACGTATTTGATCATCCCTATTATGCCATCACCGACGCCCAAGGAGGCTTTTCGATTTCCAACCTTCCACGCGGCACGCACCGCCTCACCATTTGGCACAAAACCTTAGGCACCATTCACCAATCCGTTACCATTCCACAGCACAACAATTCCGCGTTGAACATTGAATTCACTACTCCTTGAATATTCGTGAGGCGTGAGGAAATCAGGAATAGGACCCTGAAAACAAGAGATAAAACCGCGAACTTTTACCTTCATACCAATCCTTTGATCTATCTCCTCACCCCTTACCCCTCGCGTTTTACGCTTTACGGGTTGGGAAAAGACACCGGAAGGGGAAAATTGCTTTACCTGGAAAGAAGCTGTTCTTGATCGAGCAACTGCTGTAACGCGGTTTGAACCCGAACAAATTCCTGTTGCATTGTATCAAAGAGTGGGACACTTTCCCGAAGATTTTGTTCTCGCCCAAGAGTTTCTAATTGATGGGACAGCTGAGTTAACGACGCGAGGCCCATATTCGCGGCCATACCTTTCAAGCCATGAGCGGCTTCACGTATATCCCCCGAACATTGCAACTCTACCGCTCGTTGAATGTCTTCCACGCAGGTGGTGGCATCGAGAACAAATTGGCTTACCAATTTCATTACAAACGCACTTCCCCCAGCCTCACGCCAATCAGCGATTAAATGAGGGGGAAGGATGGGCTCCACCGGCTGCACTTTGGTTTTTGCGAGCTCGGCATCCTCCTTCTCTGATCGCCGATGGGTCTTCTCGTCTTCAAGACGAGTGGGTCTAGCATTTTCCTTCTCAAGCACCTCGGCGGCACGGTCCTGAGCCGGCAACCATTTTGCCACCAAGAGCGCGAGTTCTTCATGTTTAATCGGCTTACTAATGTAATCATCCATGCCTGCCGCAAGACATTTCTCGCGATCTCCCTTCATGGCATTCGCCGTCATGGCGACGATGGGAATATGAGAATTCCCGTGAGGCGTAAGGTGTGAGGCGTGAGGCGAGGGGGGGGATTGTCCATCACGTTTCCTCTTTTCCATGTTACGAATGTTTTTCGTGGCTTCGTATCCATCCATTTCCGGCATTTGACAATCCATGAAGACAAGATCGTACGGAATCCGTCTTACCGCCTCGATGGCCTCTAACCCATTACCCACCACATCAATGCGATGCCCCATACGCTCTAACATCATCTGGGCTAATTGCTGATTGACCACGTGATCATCCACCACCAATAGATGCCCCGAAACACTCTGGCTGGAAACCCATTCCACCTCAGAGACATCATGAGATGTTGAGGCACCCATATCGTGAGTGTGAGTCGATCCTCCCATCACCATCTCCAAGGACGCATGGAGATCGGCTTTCCGCACTGGTTTACTCAAATAGGCATCAAACCCGACTTCTCGGGATCGAGCAGAATCACCCCGAAGGGCACTGGACGTCAGCAACACCAGGGGGAGGTGGCATAATTCCGGATCCGCTTTAATAGCTTGCGCCAGTTCCATTCCATTCATTTCCGGCATATTCATATCGAGAATAGCCAAGTCACATGGTGAACCAAGACGAGACTGTTCCCGCAAGAGGGTTAAGGCCTGAAGGCCATCTTCAGCCAACACCGCGTCCATCCCCCAGGCATGGGCATAATGATAGAGCACCATCCGATTCGTCTCGTTGTCATCCACACAACAAATTTTCAAACCCTCTAACGGCCGAGAAAAAGTAGGGGACGGTTGAATGTGTGCCGCTCGATGAAGGCGCATCTGTACTGAGAAACAACTTCCTTGACCCGCATCACTTATGACCGTGATCGTGCCATTCATCGCCTCCACCAATTGTTTGGAGATCGCGAGGCCTAATCCGGTCCCCCCATATTTTCTCGTTGTGGAGCCATCGGCCTGGGTAAAGGGTTGAAAGAGTTTCTGCTGTTGTTCGGGAGTGAGCCCGATACCGGTATCAATGACCTGCACTTGTAACACCACCTCGTGCGCGGTTTCACTCTCCAACACCACCTGCACCGAAACTTCGCCCGATTCCGTAAATTTGATCGCGTTCCCGACGAGATTCATCAGGACCTGGCGAAATCGTCCAGGATCTCCTTGCACAGTCGGAGGCACGTTTGGAAAAATCCAACTCGTGAGCTCTAAATGTTTGCTGGCAGCCCGCTCAGCGAGCAGATCCAACACCTCTTCCACGCATAACTGGGGATCAAAGGGAATATCCTCCAATTCCAGCTTCCCAGACTCAATCTTTGAGAAATCAAGGATATCGTTAATAATGGTGAGCAGGGCTTCCCCGGAGATTCGTACCGTTTCAGTCATTTTCCGTTGCTCGGAGGTGAGCCTTGTTTCTAGCAGTAACCCCGTCATCCCAATCACCCCATTCATGGGCGTCCGGATTTCATGGCTCATCGTGGCCAAAAATTCCGTTTTGGCTCTTGCCGCTTCAAGAGCCGAATCACGAGATTGGGCCAATTCCCGATTATAAATTTCCAACTCACGTGCGGTGGCACGGACCTGCTCTTCTGCGATTTTGCGCTGGGTAATATCATGAAGATAGATCCGCAACACTTGACTGGGTCCCACCAACGTAATTTGCGCTTCGAACATTCGATTGGACAGGGACACTTCTTGAATAACAGTTACCTTTTCTCCGGCAAGGACACATCCTAACGCATCATTCACCTGCTCCATGAGAGGCTGATACACATCTTCCTGAGGTAACTCCCGAAACACGTGCTCTCCTGCAGGATTGATATAAGTCACCTGTTTGTGAAAATCGAGTTCAATAACCGGATTCGGATCAATCTCCGGAAAAGATGCCAACCGAGTCAGCTCCTGATTCTTCTTTCCTTGGACGACCATTAACTGCTGAAGGGATTTCGTTCGATCTTCCAATAAGGTCGCTGTCTGAGTAGCCACCCCTGCTAACTGTTCCAATTCTCCGTTCACCCCATCCCCCGGGGACTCAACAGGGAAAGAAATCTCCCCCATCAGCGCACCGGGAGAAGCGGCGACCTCCGTCACTCGAGCAACCCCTTGAAGGTTATCAATCATTGACTGAAGAATAGGCACGATTTGGGCAAGCCCCTTCCGCACCGCAAAAATCGTGAGGCCAATAAACAGTCCAGCCATGACAAACAACCCGAACCATAACTCACGTTCCTGCTGTTCAATCCGGCTCATGGAAAAACCCACCCGCACCCAAGCAATCACCTCCCCCTGATTCCACAGGGGTTCAATGACTAAAAACATGGACCCTCCGGTTGGAAGGTCCAAAATCGCTTGAAACTCGGCTTGCTGCTTCTGTGCTTCTCGGAAATGGGAATCGTCCCTCGTCGTACCTATCGTCAACGGCTGCATCGAGGCCATCACCATCTGGTCGTCATCAACCACTTCTAAGACGAGCATGTCAGGATCTTGGGCATATTTTTCCATGGCCTCCTGAATTCGGAATAAGTTATCCAAAACAGCGCCGGCGCCAATCGTCGAGAACGTTCTGGCGACCGCCACGCCTCGCTCCTGAAAAGCCCCTTGAAGCAATTCCCGCTGTCCATACCCAATTAACAGGGCACCCGAAAAGACCAGGAGTCCAATCGCAAGAGTGAGGCCAGTCGATATGCGAAACACCACACTGCCTCGCCACCTCTGCCTAAACCAGCCTAATGGGAATGGTCTACCCTTACGCTCCATCGTGTTCCTTGGTGTCTTCGAGCATTGCGTCAATCACCTGGCTTTCAAATGCACACATCTCCCCCGACAGCCAAAGACCGGCCGAGAGAAGACTATCCGTTTCTGAAGAATTTCGGTTTTTAGAGGGCAATACTGAAGGATTTCAGTGCTTTTTCAGCTGACAGGAAGGATTCCAAAACAGGGCATGATGAGGAAAAATACGAGCCAAACTTACGGATAGGCAAAGTCGACGCGGACCGTCCCGTTTTCAGGGATCGTGACCACTTGATCCAAGACACCCAACGTTTCGTGCCACACGTGGATCGGATGCTTCCCTCCCGGAATCCCTGTAATTCGAAAAGTCCCGGTCTGCGTGGTTTGGGCATAAAAGGAATGGGAAAAGACATGGAGAGAGCCTTCCATAAACACATGTTTGTCACACCGAATATCATGCAGCCCTGCCCACTTCAATCGTTTCACGATGGGTTTCCCACTTGGAACCTGCGCGACGTTTAAGAACGTTCGTTTCCCATATTTAATATGGGTATTGTGAAGGATTGGATCTTGATTGCGAATTTCAACGTCTTGTCCCTTCCTTGCCGTCCCAATTCTGGGAGAAAACGCGCATCGCATATTCAACACCGAAGGTTCGGTCGTAGTTATAGAAACCGCCTCATCCCTATCTGGCAGACCTTCCACACTCACCACCGCATCGCTCAAGGCTCCATGGGCATCATGAATCTGTATCGTTTGGATGATCGCTTCGGTTCCGCACCGATCTTGATCTTTGGTGACTGGCACCACCCTTGGAGCCGGCAGGACACCTAGGTAATGGACCGTTCCTTCAAGAGTGCCTGCAAAGGTGATCTCCCCTTCTCCCAGGCTCGGTAGCCCTGAACAGAGGAGAATAAGCAAGCCCCTCATCAACCAGTCTCGTTTGAGTGGTCGAACTGCTTGACTCAGCATGAGCACCACATCCATTCAATGCAACAAATAGTGAATCTCTGCTCCTCATGATAAAGATGTGGCATCAGAAGTCTTTCTTGGATTGGGGAGGATCATTTCCTCATTAAAACACGGGACGTGGCGACCAGCCCTTGACGAAACCTAGGCACGACGCAGGTATACACCTATGCTAGTGCTGCCCGGATAAGGACAGAAGATAGTTGGCCAAATGCCAGGCATCGTCTTCATGACCAGCCAATTGACTTTCATACGAGGGCATCGGAGTCCCATCCAAACCGGTGAACAAGGTCCGAACGATATCCCTTGCGGTGATCCCATTTTTCCAGCCCGTGGGGTTGGTCAGGTCATTCGGGGAAATCGGCAATCCCAAGCTATCGGTTAATTCTCCAGCTACAGCCACCGGTCCAGCACCACGAGCTTGTGCTCCATGGCAGCTATAACAATCCATTGACTGAAATAGAGCTCTCCCACGTTGCACACTCTCTACCGTCGAGGGTATTGGGGAGCCTTCACCATGGATGGGCTCCGGGATCTCTTCCTGAAAGCCAGCATAAAAGGTTTTGATGTAGGCTACCACTTGCCAGCGCTGCTCTGGGGATAGCCCACTGAACGAAGGCATCAACCCGGGAATACCATTGGTGGTCGTGCGGAAAAGATCTTCATCAAGAGGCAGGCTCCCCGAAACCGTTGACCGAAACTTATAATTCCCAACGGTAAAATCCCTCGCCCGTGAGGCAGAATATGCGGAATTGTAAAAAGCCGCAGGGCCATCTCCTTTTCCAGATATCCCATGACACACCGAGCAGGAACGTTCATAAATAATGGCTCCTGCCGAAACATCCTTTTCAGGCTGAGGAGTCGCCTCCACTGTTCCCGAAGACCAAAATACCCACAGCCCCCCCACTAGGGTCAACACAATTCGGCAGAGAACCTTCATTATGGCTTCCCTCTAAAAGGCGATCGAAACATTGGTGATAAACTGATTGCGAAGATTCCGTGCGGGGCTGGTTCCCCCTTCTGCATCCCGCAAATTCACCTCATCCCGAACTTGCAAGGCAATATTGGAACGGAGGTAATATCGAGCCTGAAGACTCAAGAAACTAGCACTTTTTCTTTGACTTAAGACCCCACCAGCATCCAAATGATTATATCCAACACCTAGTAATAAACGATCAGTGACGATGGCATGGGCTTCTACAGTCACTCCTGTAGCGGTGTCATCAAACGTCGCCGACATTCCACTGGGGAGATCAGTAATACGATCAATCGTGTAGTCCCCATACAGATCCAACCACCGATATCGGATGCGAGCACCGACTCCATACCGACTACGACTCACATCCGCTCCTCCCAACACCTTGGTATTATGATTGCCGAAATAAGCAAAACCAGAAAGGTTCGCTGAAAAATTATCCGACTGGGCGTAATCGAACCGGGTCATCACATACCAGTCTTTGGAGTTATTCGTGTCTCCCCAACGTTCTTCTGCGCCATT
>Ga0224506_10002429_pt1 | contig 12676 bp, 10 predicted proteins | sample SF_Jan12_sed_USG_2_FD_169108 | JGI IMG/M metagenome (GOLD analysis project Ga0224506, IMG submission 169108) | Sediment microbial communities from San Francisco Bay, California, United States - SF_Jan12_sed_USGS_8_1 | ecosystem: Environmental > Aquatic > Marine > Sediment | place: USA...
ATAGTATGTCAGGTTTGTCAGGCGCTGGTCCAGCAGAGAACCTCGTATGTGATTCGTCCTTTCCCAGCTGTGTCCAGTCGTATTGCATTACGTCACCGTAATCAGCTGCTTGGCTAACGCTCGCAGACGCACCTGAAGCATTAACAGTAGGGGCTGCAGAGCTTGAGAACCCTGTAAAAGACGAAGAAGCCATAAGTAAGACTAAGACCGCTACTGTAGTTATCGCAGCGATACGCTTTGAGTTTTCTGAGACTTTTTCCATTCTTCTTTTCTCCTTATATCTCAATTCCCTTGTAGTAGTATCAAAAAGCATAATATATGTTTTTATGAATTTTTAATATTTGAAAATGTTTAGTATATATAGCAAGATTCTTTATAAAATAGGTCATTTTGAATCTTTTATTCCATAGGCAACTCAGCTTACGTTAGAGTAGTGCACACCGCATTACACCCAACACGGAAGTGACGTGACAGAATGTATCAAAGCAACCACTCAATGAAAATAACTGTTTTTCCACATCGCAAGGGTATAACCTCAAAAAAATATGTTGCAACGTTAGTAATGCTATTTTTTGTAGGATGAAATAACAACTAAAACTGTGGCTGCCAATCCCATCAGCATGAAAAATGTTCCTATCATAAATGGATAAACTTCAATTCCTCTTCTCAAGGTTGAAGGAAAAACCACAAAGAATCCTGTGAATAGAAGAATAATCGGAATTATTACAGTGTAATTGATGTCACGAGAAAAGAAAAACAACGAAACAACAGCAACGCTAGAAGGGATGGCAAAGGGTAGCGTTGATAACGGAACAGGATACAGGAAAAGATGGTCTAACAAAATAACGACTGGAAATAAAACAAGCAATATCCATAACCCTATTTTCTTTCTAGTTTTCAAGACACATACACACAAGTCAGTACCTTTGGTTTTTTCTTAAATCTTTAGCACAACTTGAAATGAAAATAAACTATTAGCTGTTCCAAAGTGTAGTATTATAAACCTCTTGGCAAATGTTAACAATAGATGACGTTCTCGATGGTCTTGAACAAGAAGAGAAAATTGTTGTACGGCACACCTGCCATAATTCTTGTTATTTCTACGGCTTATCTTCTCCTTCCCCCTCAACTGAAACTCTCTTATGTTATAGACGACGCTCACCTCGCGGAAGTGGAGCCTCAGGGAACCTGGTCAAATATGACATGTCCACAATGTGAGTCACAATTGGAACGAATAGTCATAGACCCCGATTCTCAAATGCCTGATGATGCTTGGAGATATGCTTACTATTGCAGACGAGAAGACATATTTTGGATAGCGGATTGCCCAGGATTTTATTTTGCCGGGTGGTATGGACCATTTGATGCACATTTGAGATTGACAAACACTGTTGCCATAGGTCTCGTCATTGTCTCCGGTGTTGCCCTAATTCTATTAGCTGTCAGAGACAAAGTCCTAGTGAAAACATACTTGGATTAGACAAAACTATTCCTTCCTTTTCTATTCTCTCAAATAAACAATCAACGAACCAGTAATGCATGTAGAGTTAGTCATAAAAAAAGGGGATGTTGTGGGGAGGCGTGTCGGGAGATATCTCCACTATACTGCAGTTCCTCCGAACAGAAATGAAGCACACGGGATAACTTGCGCAAACAAGGGATAAAGAGAAATCTTCTAACAAAAGATAAATTCTGCTACAAACTATAGTATTTTGCGCACAATGTGAGGGAAATAGTTTCCTTCTTGTGCTGAATGATAGAATAGAGAAGAAAAGAGAGGAGAGAAATGAGTAAGAGAATTGTTGCCCTAATTGTTGCAGCGATGTTCGTTGCTAGTTCCTTTGTTGTTATACCCGTATTCGCGAATCAACCAAACTACATAATAATTTATGACAGCACCGATTCTCTGGCTAGCGCAGTTGGCGCTCTCGAGGCGAAATATAGCACAACCCACAATGTTATAAAATTGGATTTCAGCACGTTCTTGGATAAGAGTCTTGCACAGCATTATTGGCAAACGATAGTTTGGGAGCATGTCGCAGGCATGTTGGGTTGGTGGCAGTACTACTGGTACGACTATGCAGACGTCACTCGCGGATTAACATATATTGACTACTGTGATCTCTCTATATATTCAGTCGACGACTTCCGGGAGGCGTTGTGCCCCAGCTTGACATCATGGATTACTGATGCAGGCGGTCAGCCCGGTGATTACGTTGCAGTAGTTGGCGAAACTGGAACAAGTATGGAATTCTACAATGATGGTTTAGCAGCAAATGGTATACTTGTTCCCACAGTGTCGAGTAGCGACGTATCTATGGGGTACGCAGACGAAGTGGTTGACTATAGCCCCTACTATGAGGCCTTCGTCCATTATACAGACGTTGAATATTTTGCCCCATGGAACGAAATTTCCGAAGCGCATGAGGAGTGGCCGGACTTTGCAGGGAAGGATGCTATGGTTGAACTAGCAGAAATTTATGCATACTTGATGCCCTGTCCAGAGGTACCATTGATTGTAGATCAAGCGTTAATTTGGGACTTTGCTGTAGGCAGGATTTCTGGATTCAATCTCCCTGATGCAATAGAACTAATCAACGCGAGTCCATCTTCTTCCAACGAATTTGTGTCCACCGACGTCGTTCCAGTAGTTCAATACGATAACGCCATTCACGAACTCGTCAGCACAGCAGGATACGACGTGAACTGGAACTGGCTGAAAAGTGCAAACTACCCCAGCACAATGTCGAGTATACAAGACTTCCCAAGCATCTGGTATACAACCTGCCATGGTAACGTAATTTACTACCAGCCTCAGCTATGGGAAACTGGTTACATACCTAAGGCAAGAATAGCAACAGTGGGAGACGGAGTTCATACGTACTGGTTCAAAACACCCAACGAAAACTACTACTACGAAACAACAATTCCTTATCCTACATCAATTGGAGCATATGGAGCAGGAAAGGGGACGTCAGGAAAAGTATGGACGTTTATCAACGCTGATCCATTAAAAGGTGTCACCACAATGGATGACGAGCAAGACTACACAACATGGTATCTGTCAAAGATTGATCCAGAAGACTACGGCCTAAGCGAGATACCACCTCTTGATGGGACTTTCGTTTGGCAGGAATCCTGTCTGGTAGGCTCATCAGAATGGCCCCTCTTCGTTGCTAGCCAAGGTGCCGTTGGAGTCGTAACCGGCATAGCTTCGCAAGAAGTTTGTGAGGGTGGGCAGCTTCCAGGCCTGTTCTTCAGCGCTGTAGTTGCTGGATATCCACTGGGCAAAGCACTAATGTACGCATATCAGAACTTGGAACCAGTTGAATACTTCTATTCTCCCCCTTGGCTTTGGCCAATTGACTTCGGAGTCTACATGGCAAGCATGTACCTCCTTGGAGACCCGGCGGTTACTTTGCAAGTTCCACATCCCTATCCGTCACCGCCTTCTTTGCAAGTCTCAGGGCGAGCTATGGGTGATTCTGCGAAGGGAGTACTTCGCAGGGGACTTCTTTTCCTAGAAGACCATAACTACCAACTTACAATGCCATAAGTGGTGTTAGAAGACCTTCTCCTTCAACTCCCCCCTTTTTTATACTCTGTAGCAACCAAATGTCAGATCAACTCTTGAACAAACAATCAAAGAACCAGTTAAATGTGTTTAGCTTTATGGTTCTATACTACTTTTTCTAGCACCCATTTAGAGAAAGCCAAGAACAGAACTATGAATAAAATAATGCTGACTAGTGCAAAGACTCCTCTCCAAGTTGGATTTGATTCAAGCCATTCAACAAATGGAACTGCTAAAGTTCCAAATATTGCTAGAATAATGAAGCTTCCCAGAATTGAGATACATACAACGATGATTCCAGCAACAAGCAATCTGAGTAAAGACATGTGCCTCAACTATTTGTCTAGGTGGTAGGGTTTCTTTCTTAAATCTTTAGTACAACTTGAAATGAAATAATATCATACCCTAAATAGGTTTGTTCTTGATTCAACATGAGATTATCTGTGAAAAATTTTATAGCACTTTGGCACTTGATAGTATAATGGAAGAGTGTGCAAGAAAAAGGTATGTAAGAAATGGGGTTCAGATTTTACACCTTGACTTTCGGTGTAGCAGTTCTGATCCTAACAGCTGTGGGTTTAGCATTTTTCTATTACGAGTCACTGGTTCTAACCCCTCTGTCAATATGGTTCTACCTGGTTGCAGTCGTTCTGGTATTTGGCTTTGCTGCAGACTATTTTATCTTAGATAACAAATTGGGTTGGAAAAAGTTTCTCCTTCTCTCGTTTGGCTTAATTATCATATCGGCAACAATTACGCAAACATTTGCGACAATAGTCACTCCAAGATGGTCTTTCTCTGTTTACACAGACAAATCTACCTATAAACTTGGTGAAAATGTGACAATTACAGTATGTCTCAAAAATACAGGTTTCATAACACATTCCTTCGCGTCTGTGACGGGCAATACTGGACGCGAGTGCATAGATGTCGGAGTAAGACCACAGGAAGCCTATTCTCCAGTATGGGGCAGCCTTGTCTATCTAGAGAACGCAAATTGCACAATTAGACCAAATCAAATTCTGCAAAGAACCTTCATATGGAATCAAACTGCAAATATCGGAATCTACAAAGAACGGGGATGGCAAGCTGAACCAGGACAATACAGAATTTATGGTCAAATACGAGATGCCCACTGGAATCTTATTTTCAGCAACTACCCCGGAACATTCATAAACATCACGTCTACTTAACCCGATTTCTATATTCCTTCCACATTGAAAGACTAGTATCACCTACCAAAGTTTGGATCAAGAACTAATAGACTTTGGAAGAAACATCAGTCTTTGGTACTAACTATGTTAGTAAAAAGGGAAGGAAGATAGCTGTTTAGTTGCTTGGTGGTTTAGGTAGTCTTCGTTTGTAGATGGCTATGGAAACTGTAAGCACCATGAGTATGAGTAGGGTTGCTGTCCATGTTGAAAACGCTGGAACTAATGGATAGTTGTCTTGGTTGTTTTCATCTATGACGTATGGTGTGTCCCATATACCTGAACCATCAAGCTCGGTGGCATTCGGGTATCTATCCTCATAATCGCTCCAGTAATTTCCTTTACCGCCACCATCATCCCAAACGTTTGTTGCGTTGGAACTATGCACTTGTTCGCCGTTATTCAAGAACTCGTTATGGTAAACAAAATTGCCTGAAGATTCTCCACCAAGCCATATGGCACAGCCGTTATTCTTTATTCTATTACCAGAAACAACGTTGTCTGAAGAAAGTAATAGATAGACGCCTTGTTCTGTGTTGTTTGCTATGAAATTTCCAGATATGGTGTTGTTGAAAGACTTATAGAGCTCTATCCCTTCACCTTGGTTGTTTGTTATGTTGTTTTCAGAAACAATGTTATTAGAACTTTGGTAGAGCCAGATGCCGAAGTACTCGTTTGCTGTTATGTTGTTTCCAGAAATAGTGCAATTGTTTGAAAACCTGCAAGAAATACCACGGAGATTTTCTGTTATGTTGTTCTCAGATATGGTGTCGCCGTTAGAGCCAATATTGATACCCACGCCGCATGCTGCTATTTTGTTCTTAGATACCATGTTGCCTGAAGGATGGAGCCCCACGAGAAAGATGCCAATGCCGTTGTTTGTCACAACGTTTTCAGAAATAGTGTTGTTAATAGAGTCGGGGAGGAAGATGCCATAGTAGTTGTTTGTTATGTTGTTTCCGTATATTCTGTTGTTTGAAGAGTCTTGGAGGTCGATACCATCATCATAATTGTTTGTATTCTGTTTTATGTTGTTTCCGTATATTGTATTGTTTGAAGAGCCTTCGAGCTTGATACCATCCACGGTAGTGTTTGTTATGTTGTTTCCGTATATTGTAGTGTATGAAGATCCTTCGAGCACGATGCCACTCCAAAATACTTCAATTTTCATATTCTTGAGTGTTAAGTTGATTCTTCCAGTTAGGTCTATTCCTGTGGAGTCAAAGTCTCCTGTTCCTTGTAGGGTGTAGCCTGCTCCGTCAACGACAATGTTATCTCTCTCCACAATAATGGATTGATTGAAAATGTTGTTTGTGAAAGTGTAAGTAACATTGTCAACTGTCATAATGTCTGTTGTTCCCTCTATGCTTCCATCAGCCATAATGTAAATTATTCCCTGTGCCACAACAGGCTTTATGTATACTACAATCACTGTTGTTGACAACAGTGCTAATACAGAAGCTAACAAAACAAGTTTCTTCATATTCAACCAGAATATTACTATGCATTTTTTATAATATAAGCTCTATCCAACTTTACTATAGAAGATGCTACTGTCTATTGTTAATATTTTAGAAACATAGGTAGGGTAACATTGATTACGTTCCTACTAGGAGTATTAAGTCACTTCTTTCTAGTTTTGGTAGTTTTCGTTTTCTCTGGTTTCCATTTACCCATTATTGTTCCTTTCTTTCCCTTCTTGGTAGAACGTTGCCTCACCTGCATGTATTTTCCTTTAATCTCGGTTCTCTTTCTAGGTTTCTTTTTGGACATTCTAATCGTTAATATGTCTAGAAGTTTCTTTCTTAAATCTTTAGTACAACTTGAGATGAAATGTTAGATAGCAGTTCTTCATTGAGTGTTTGCTTTGATACATTCTGTCAGCTCTAGCTTACATCATGTTAGATGGGCTATGCATGATTCTAATGTCTACTCAATCAATTGATGGATAAGTAATTCAAATAGACTAATTCTGATTCAATAGAAGAATCTTCCTTAAATCTTAAATTCGTATTATTGCATAAATAATATTCCAGAAGAGAGAAGTTGAAATGAAATACAAATTAGTTACTGGGGCAATGTTGACACTGCTATTTATAGGAATGTTAACGTTGGCATTTAACACTCAACTAACTGAAGCACAGCCTGCAACCACTGTTTACGTGGATCCACCCATATCTGCAAAGGATGTTACTGGAATAGATCAAGAGTTCACGGTCGCAATAAGAATCGCACAAGTTCAGTTTCTGTATAGTTGGCGATTTGACTTGGAGTGGAACTCCAGTCTGTTGGAGATCCCTGACAATCCGGAGACACCTGGAATCGTTGAAGGCATCAGTGAGGGCACATTCCTAAACAAAGAAGGAGAGTTCCAAACGACCTTCGTACTAAGACTATTTGATGGCAGAGTTTCAGTTACTTGTTCTCTCAAAGGAGTGGCGGTGGACGCGGCTCCCAGTGGCAGTGGAACATTGGCCACCGTAACCTTTAAGGTCAAGGCGGAAGGAGAGTGTCCCCTGCATTTCAGTTTCACACGGTTGACGAGACCTACGTCCGATGTCGACCCGATACTAATTATTATCTCCCACACTGCGGAAGATGGTTACTTCCAATATCCTCTTCCCATGCTGTATATAGAACCTTCCAGCATCATGGACGCAGGCCTTGGGCCAGGCAGCAATTTTACAATCAACATAAAAGTCGCTCAGATGACGGACCTATATGCTTGGAACATAACGCTTTACTGGAATCCAGCTATCTTAGTAGCAAAAAACGTGATAGAGGGGCCATTCCTTAAGAGTGCAGGAACAACAGTCTTCTCGCCTCCCACAATAAATCAAATGGGAGGCTATCTGAATGCTAATTGCACCCTCGTGGATCTTGTCCCAGGCGCAAACGGCACCGGGACCATAGCTTACATCACTTTTCAAGTGAAGGCCAAGGGACAAAGCCGCATTTCCCTCACTCTGAGTCGGCCTCCACTGCCTGACCTTGACAAATCAGAGCTGGTTGACAGTGCGAAGGCTCTAATCTGCCACGCAACCGAAAATGGTTATTTCGAATGCACGAGCGCGCCCGAAATCTTCGAAGTTGTGTGGGAAAGCCAAGTCTTCCATGTAGTCATAGAAAGCCCTTCTACAGTCTCCGACTTTGCTTTCTTTCAGTCGAACAAGCTGATCAGCTTTGACGTCAACGGTTCAAGTGGCATAACCAGCTTCTGCAACGTGACAATTCCAAAAGAGCTTCTGGATGGAGAGCCCTGGATGGTGAAGATAAGTGGTTTGTTAGCACCTTTCGTGGAAAAAGAAAATGAGACCCATACATTCCTGTACTTCAATTATACCCACAGCACAAAAGATATTGAGATTACTGGAACCCAAGTAATACCCGAATTTTCGTCAGTCATAATCCTACCGTTATTCATGACTCTCTCACTAATCACCGTAGTCTTCGTCAAACACAAGAAAAAGTAACAATAATCCTCAATTTCCATTTTTTAAATTTTCATGGATCTATAACATTAGATATTCTCTTAGACAAACAATCAAAGAACCAACAGAGCTTTCAAAGAAACGCCAGTCTTAGACAAACTCTCGTCAAGTGTTTACTTTGATACATTCCATCAGCTCCAGCTTACATAACGTTAGATGAGCTGTGCATGATTCTAATGTCTACTCAATTATCTGATGGATAAACAATTCAAATGGCGTTAATTTGATTCAACAGAAGAATCTTCCACAAGCCATAAAAGCCTACCGAAGATAGTTGACTACTCAAAACCGTAGGATTTGTGATATTTCATGAGAAAGCTTTGGTATGCTGTGATTCTGGTATTGGTTTTAGCGTTAACGTTCAGAGTGCAACTATCAATAAAGGCTAATCCCAGTGAGATTCACGTTCCTGACGACTATGAGAAGATTCAGTGGGCTATAGGAAACGCTACTGCAGGTGACACTATCAGAGTCCATGCTGGAACCTACTACGAACATGTTGTTGTTGACAAACAATTGTCTTTGATTGGAGATGGAATACGCACAACTACTATAGACGGAAGCGGCATAGGAACCATCGTAAAAATAACAAGCTCTAACGTTATTGTGACGGGTTTCACAATAAGGAACAGCGGTCCAAACTACGACACACTTCCTCCGTATATTCCTGATTCAGGAATATACATTTACAACCAGACATTTTGCCAAGTGAGAAACAACTATTTAGATAACTGTACTTACGGTGTCTATGCGCGGCTTTCTTCGAATTGCACTATACTCCATAACACCGTGCACGCAATCCGAGCTATTGCATTAGACTTCTATGTAATAAGCAGTACTAACGTCACCGACAACATCATCACAAATTGCTATAGCGGTCTACGTTTGAGTTTCGTGTCAAATAGTAATTTCGCAAACAACATTTTCTCTAACATAACCCCTGGATGGGCATTCTATTTAGTCGAATCCTCCGGCAACAACGTGATGAATAATTCTATTGAGAATTGTTGGTCTGGTGGGTTTAGTTTATTCTGGTCGTCAAATAACTATATCCTATTTAACAGCATCAAGAATTGTTCTCGTGGGATTTCATACCAGGACTCAAACAACACCGTGATAAAGCGCAACAATATAGAAAACTGCAGTGTGGCTCTGGATATACTCACTCAATATGACCCCCCTCCTCATCAACCTTCAAACCTCACAATTCAAGGAAACAGAATAGAAAACTGTACATACGGTATAGGAAGCGAATACGGTCCAGCGTCCCGCCAATTTTTTAACAGTACTGTTTTCCATAACAGTTTAATCAATGTTCAAAATCCCACATCACTTAATGTGTCCAAATATAACGCGTGGGATCTTGGTTGGCCAGACGGAGGCAACTACTGGGGTGGCCACGACAACAGCGATGTGAAAAGTGGTCCTAACCAACTTGGTCCCGGAAGCGACGCTATATCAGACACCCCCTTTGTGATAGATGCTAACAACACCGACAGATTTCCCTGTGCTGGACCGATCAACTATTTTGACGTGTTTTACACCCAACCGGAAGAGGTTGTCGTAATAAGCAACTCCACAGTGGCAGACTTCCAATTCAACAAGACAAAGAAAACAGTCAAATTCAAGGTTTCCGGCGACTCTGGCGTCGGGCTCTCCAGAGTAGACATGCCGAACAACATAGTCAGCGGTTTATGGCAGAATAGTTACAAGGTTTTGGTTGATGGTGTTCCGATCGATTTTGGCAACTGGACCGCAGGCTCGAAGACCTACATTTACTTTAGATATCAGCATTCTACCAAAGAAATAACGATTGCACCTGAGGGAGACGAGTACTTCAACACGGTTATTCACACGCCGTTTGACGACAGCGACGACGGTTTCAATGATTCTGTAGAGGTTATGATGGACGTGGACACTACCTACAATGGTACCGTAGACGTTTCGGTTGACGCCTACCTCATCGACCCCAACGGGATTTACGTTGCCTTCAACACAACAGGCTGGACCATAAACTACATGGCTTTTGACTGGGGCTTCGTAAACCTGCACGTTCCACCAGGCTATCCAATAGGCAACTACAGCGTCGAGCTATACCTCTACGACGGTTCTCAGCTGGAGGATTACAGGTACGACAACGATGTTGCCTATCTTTTTCCGCCCTTCGTGCGAGAGCTAACCATTGAAACAGTGGGTTCGGGAACAACGTATCCACCTCCGGGAAGCTACTTGTTTCCCAACGGCACAGAAGTTCCAGTTGAAGCCTTCCCCGATGCTGGTTGGATGCTTAGCTATTGGATGCTTGACTCCGTTAATGTTGGCGCCGACAATCCGATACCTGTTCTTATGGATAATGATCATCTTTTGACGGTTGTGTTTGTTGAGATACCGCCAGACATGCGAGAGCTACTCATTGAAATTGTTGGCAACGGCTCCACAACCCCAACGCCTGGCAACCATGTATATCCCCTTGGAGACCTTGTCAACGTCCAGGCTATTCCGGACGCCGGCTGGGTATTGGATCACTGGCTGCTCGATTCTGTTTACCTTGGTCCAGACAACCCTATCCCCTTCACCATGGACACCAACCATGGGTTAACAGCCGTTTTCGTTGAAACACCGCCAGAACAAGCCACTATTGAAAGCTGCAACGCCACAGGGACACAGAAGAACATTTACAATTTAGACGAAACGGTTTATGTGAATGGAAGCGGCTATTCACCGTCTACAACCTACGACATTTACATGGTGGAAGATGTTGTTACATGGATTGACGCCATGCCCATCCCAAGCCGAGTCCTGGGCACCGCAACCACAATCTCATCTAACATCGACGGAGACATCCCACCAACAGCTGTGTGGAGTAACCCTCAGACCTTTGGCAAATACGACATTGTAGTCGACGTCAATGCCAACGGCGTATACGACGCGGAAATCGACGCCTTAGACGACAGCGACATAGAAGTAACCGCCGGATTCGTCATTCCAGAGTTCCCATCATTCCTTATTCCACCACTGTTCATGATAACAACACTAATCACAGTCATGGTTTACAGAAGAAAACATTCTACGTAACATTAGATATTCTCTTAAACAAATAATCAAAGAACCAGTCAAATGCATTTAGAGTTGCATGCCCGTGTAAGTGTTTATTTTGATACATTCTGTAACGCTATGCCCACATCCGCTTAAATAAAATGTGTGTAATTCCAATGTGTAAATCAGTCATTATGGGAATAAATAAGTCAATTTGCCTTAATTTGATTCAACATGAGACTCCTTGTGAAAGGTTAATAAGGTATCGTCACATTAACAGTAGGTTGGAGAAGAAGAGATGGAAAAGGAAATGAAAGTAATCATAGCTACAGTCACGTTGCTTTTGTTGACTCTACTAGTTGTTCCGATTAACATTTTGGCGGTCGTAGCAGGTCCACAGGTTTCTACCACTGTATTTGTAGATCCTCTGACTATTGAAGGTATAATGATTGGTGAAAACGTGACAGTCAACATAAATGTATCTAACGTTACCGATCTTTATGGCTGGCAAGCCGGCATTACTTTTAATCCAGACGTGTTGAATTGCACAGGCTACTATGAAGGTGAGTTTCTCGAGAGAGGGGCGGATCCGGAACTTGGAACAATTTGGCTTAACCAGACACCGCCTTGGGACGACACTGAAGGAATAGTATACTTTCACGGATGCTGCATTCTGGGACCCGTATCAGGAGTCAGCGGAAGTGGACAACTTGGTTATCTTACGTTTGAGGTTGTAGGAACCGGGGTGTCTGATCTACATCTCACCGATGTGATACTTTGCGACTCTAAGACAGAACGTATCCCGCACGAGGTTGTAGACTCTTTCACCGTCTCTTGGGGAGAAGTTGACTTTTCTGTTGAGACAATAAGCAACTTAACGGGCATATGGGGCGAATCGTCCTCCGGTTTGTTCAATCACACTTTCAGTCAACCAGAAAAAGAAATCAGCTTCGATGTGATTACTCCATATGACAACTGCTACAACGTAACAATTCCCGCAGAACTCCTAAGTGGCGACTTGACTATTCTGATAGACAACGTCTCAAAAGACTACATCCTAACCCAGAACGCCACTCATACATCTCTATACTTCACCAACAGCCACAGCACCCACAACATCAAGATCAAGGGAACCACCGCAATACCAGAATTTCCATCATTCATTATTCTACCACTATTCATGATAGCAACACTATTAGCAACAATAGTCTACAGAAGGAAGCATTCTCTGCAACGTTAGATTATCCCTTAAACGAACAATCAAAGAACCAGTTAAACGCATGTATAGTTAGTTACTTATCCAAAAAGAGAGGGAAGAGAGGAACTCGCCGTAATCATTTCAGTTTTGCCCGAGCTACGCATCC
>Ga0224506_10002430_pt1 | contig 12675 bp, 11 predicted proteins | sample SF_Jan12_sed_USG_2_FD_169108 | JGI IMG/M metagenome (GOLD analysis project Ga0224506, IMG submission 169108) | Sediment microbial communities from San Francisco Bay, California, United States - SF_Jan12_sed_USGS_8_1 | ecosystem: Environmental > Aquatic > Marine > Sediment | place: USA...
AAAATACCGCGCACGGTGGGCACGGTATTGGTGATGTTTTTATTGTTGGGTGTGTTTGCTGCGCTGATTCTGATCATGGTGCCTTTGTTTGAGAAAGAGGCGGGGCGTTTGCTCGATAAGATTCCGGCTTATCTTGAAATGCTTAGAAGCCATGTGATTCCGTGGCTGGAGGCGCGGTTGGGCATCAATTTGCAGCCTGATATGAATGTCTTGAAGCAGGCGGTATCAGAACACTGGCAAAGTGCTGGTGGGGTTGCTGCTAAGATGCTGCCTTCATTGACTAGCGGTGGTATGGTTGTGGTGGAATTCTTTGTGAATCTGCTGTTGGTGCCGGTGGTGCTGTTTTACTTGTTGCGCGATTGGGATCTAATTATCAAACATATTGATGAGATGATTCCGCGTTACTGGCATGATCAAATTAATCAGTTGGCGCAAGAAACAGATTGTATTCTCGCGGAATTTTTGCGTGGGCAGTTAGCGGTTATTTTAATTATGAGTGTCTGCTATATCACGGGTCTATGGCTGGTGGGATTGGAGTTCGCGCTACCGATTGGTTTGCTGGCCGGGATTCTGGTATTTGTCCCTTATCTGGGTATGATTGTTGGTTTGACGCTGGCGACTTTCGCTGCATTTATGCAATTTCAGGGTTGGGGCGGGGTGGTTCCGGTGTTGGTTGTGTTTGGCATTGGTCAATTGCTAGAAGGTATGGTGATCACCCCTTGGCTGGTTGGTGATCGTATCGGTTTACATCCGGTTATGGTGATTTTTGCATTGCTGGCGTTTGGTCAATTATTCGGTTTTTTTGGTATTTTGCTGGCATTGCCGGTGAGTGCGGTCATGCTCGTATGGCTGCGCCATATTCATCAGCGATATTTGGATAGTCATCTTTATGACGCATAGCAATAGTTGTTATAGGCCAATAAAAAAATGAAGCAATTGGTACTGGATATTAAGCCGCCAGCCGCACCCACGCTAGAAAATTTTCTGTTAGGGCGTAATGTTGAGTTATTGCGCATGCTAAAAAATATCCTGACACAACAAGAAAAAGAGCGTTTTGTTTATTTGTGGGGTGGTTTGGGGTGTGGTAGGAGCCATTTGCTGCATGCAGTGGTTGATATATATTCAAGAAACAATCAAAAAGCAGTTTATTTTTCATGTCAAAATCAAGTTGATTTTTCGCTTGATAGTGATTTGGATTGTGTGGCGATTGATGATGTTGATCAACTTGATGCATCAACCCAGATTAAGTTGTTTAATCTTTATAATCAATTGCGTGATGAGGGCCATGCGTTTTTTATCGCAAGTGGTGCTGCACCACCAGCACAATTATCCATGCGCCAAGACTTGGTCACCCGTTTGGGATGGGGTTTGGTGTACCAAGTGCACGAACTAACCGAAGCGGAAAAAATGCAGGCACTGATCAGCCATGCTGCTGAATGTGGGTTTGATTTGTCACAGGAAATATGTCAATACTTGTTGCGACATGGTCGGCGTGATTTGCCATCATTAATGACAACACTGGATGCGCTGGATCATTATTCTTTGGCGAATAAAAGGCGTATTACCATTCCATTATTACGAGAACTATTGCAAGGAGAGACATGAATTTAGCGTTATTTGATTTGGATAATACATTGATTGCCGGTGACAGTGATTTTGAGTGGGCACAATTTTTGATCGAACAAAAAGCTTTGGATCGTGAGTTGCATGAAACACGCAATCTTGAATTCTACGAACAATACAAAGCAGGTACGCTTGATATTCATGAGTTTCTTGATTTTCAACTCAAACCATTGGCGCGTCACTCTCGCTCCCAATTGGAGAAATGGCGCGGTGAATTTATGTCCCAGAAAATTATGCCCATCATTGCGCCGGGTGCTCGAGCATTGATTGAAAAGCATATGTTGGATGGTGATTTATGTATCATCATTACAGCAACCAACAGTTTTGTCACCTCACCTATTGCCCATTCATTGGGGATTAGTAACTTGATTGCAACGGAGCCGGAAGAAAAAGATGGTGAGTTTACAGGCCAGGTTAAAGGTACCCCCAGTTTTAGGGAAGGCAAGATTGAGCGCCTAGAGAACTGGCTGGACGCGCACAATCTTACTTGGTTGTCTTTCCTGCAAAGCTGGTTTTACAGTGATTCACTCAATGATTTGCCCTTGCTTAGCAAAGTGACGCATCCTGTTGCTGTGGACCCTGATGCTACTTTAAGAGCCCACGCAGAGGAAAATGATTGGCCAGTTGTTAGTTTGCGCTAGCGTTAATGTTTGCGCTTGCTTTTAATCTTCACGCCGTAATTGTGGGAACAGGATGACATCCCGAATGCTAGGGCTGTCGGTAAATAGCATGACCAGCCGGTCAATGCCAATACCTTCGCCAGCTGTTGGTGGAAGTCCATATTCTAATGCGCGAATATAATCTGCATCATAGTGCATGGCTTCTGCATCCCCAGCATCTTTTGCTTTGACCTGTTCTTTAAAGCGCGCTGCTTGATCTTCTGGGTCATTTAACTCAGAAAAACCATTGGCAATTTCACGCCCGGCAATATAGAGTTCAAAGCGGTCGGTAATTTCAGCGTTATTATCATTACGTCGAGCCAGTGGTGATACTTCGGCTGGGTAGTCAACGATGAATGTAGGCTCAAACAGCAAATGTTCCGTTGTTTCATCAAATAATGACAACTGCAAACCGCCAATACCATCATTTGGGTTGTAATGTATTCCCAATGTTTCAAGTTTGTTAACCAGAAAGCTACGATCTTTTAGCTGGTCATCGGTATATTCTGGGTGAAATTTCTGAATGGCCTGAGTAATAGTCAGGCGCATAAAGGGTTTTGTTAGATCAAGTTCTTTTTCTTGATAAGTTAGTTTAGCTGTACCAAGTACATTTTCAGCAACTTCGCGTAGCATTTTTTCAGTGAAATCCATTAGATAGGTGAAATCTTGATAGGCTTCATAGAATTCCAGCATGGTGAATTCAGGGTTGTGTCGAGTAGAGATACCTTCATTACGGAAATTGCGGTTAATTTCAAAAACCTTCTCCATGCCACCAACAACCAGACGTTTTAGGTAAAGCTCCGGCGCAATACGCAAATATAGGGCCATATCCAGTGCATTATGATGTGTGGAGAAGGGTCGTGCTGTGGCGCCACCTGGAATCGAATGCATCATGGGTGTTTCGACTTCGAGATAATCCCGTGTGACAAAAAACTCACGTATGGCTTGGATAACCTTGGAACGAATCGTGAAAACTTTGCGTGTTTCTTCGTTGGTAATTAGGTCAAGATAACGTTGGCGATATTTTTGTTCTTGATTAGATAGGCCATGAAATTTCTCGGGCAGTGGCCGCAGGGATTTTGTCAGTAATTGCAGTGTAGTAACTCGTAGTGAGAGCTCGCCTGTTTTGGTCTTAAACAATATGCCCTGTGCACCCAGTATGTCACCTAAATCATAATGTTTAAATGCGGTATGTGCAGATTCACCGGTATGGTCATTAGAAATATACAGCTGAATTTGACCACTCATATCCTGGATGGTAGCAAAACTGGCCTTGCCCATAACGCGTTTAAGAACCATTCGACCCGCAACGCTCGCGTTTATCTTATTTTCTTCTAATATTTCTTTAGATTGTTCGCCATATTGCCGATGTAGGTCTACAGCCAAATTTTCGCGTCGAAAAGTATTGGGGAATGCATTGCCAGCTTTTTTTAATTCAGCCAGTTTGGCACGCCGTTCAGCAATAATTTGGTTTTCTTCCTGAGGTGGAGCGGGTTGATTTTCCTGGGTCATGATTTGGTGGTTAGAGTGAATTAGGTTTGTAAGGTTAATTAGGTAATAGTCATTTTACCCAGTGAAACATATCTTAGAAAACTTCAATGGGTAATTATACGCGCCATACACGGAATTTTAGAAGTGAGTACATCAATTGGGAATTTTCGATTTAATAGTAACTTTTCTATAATTAGTTTTTAGGATGAAAATGTATTATACGTTACAAATCAATGTATTAAATTGTATTCTTTCATAGAGAGATAAAGAAATACATTTTTTATTAAAGTTAATCAGTAATTTGGCCGTATATGCTGAATGAGTCGTAGTGGGTTAGTAAGCTCTTAAATATTCTAAATTGTATAAAAAATTTCATTGGGATTTAAGGTATGCAAAAGAATCAGGTCGTTAAACAGCACGGTTTTACATTGATTGAATTGATGATTGTCGTGGCGATTGTCGGTATTTTGGCGGCAGTAGCCTTTCCTGCCTACACGGACTATGTTATTAGAGCAAACCGTTCAGCAGCTCAAGCAGCGATGATGGATATTGTCAATCGCCAGCAGCAGTTTTTACTCATTAATCGGACTTATGCCGATCAGGCCACGCTTAATGCAATTTACACACTGCCACAGGACGTGGCGACTAAATACGATTCTGCCATAGCTTTGGGTGGTGGGCCAGTTCCATTTTATACGTTGACATTCACTGCAAAAGGATCGCAATTGGTTGATGGTAATTTGACGATTAACAGTACTGGTGTAAAAACACCTATTGAAAAATGGTAGATAGAAAAATGAGCACTCATTCGCAAACAATGACAAAGTCATCGCGCGGCGTGTCGCTTATTGAAGTACTGATTACTATTGTTATTTTGGCCGTTGGTCTATTGGGGCTCGCTGGTCTACAGGTGCGATTACAAACATCAGAGGTGGAGTCTTATCAACGTACTCATGCATTGATGCTGCTTGAAGATATGGCAGATAGAATTGCTGTAAACCGTAAAAATATTGCAGATTATGTAACGGCCGCTCCATTAGGGACAGGAGATGGTTTGCCCACTGCTTGTGCTGGTGTTGGACAAGCGCTGGATGAGTGTGAGTGGAGTAATGCATTAAAGGGTGCTGCCGAAACATCAGCGGGTACAAACGTGGGTGCAATGATAGGTGCTCGGGGTTGTATTGATGATTTGGGAACAGGCGACCAATATATGATCACAATTGCTTGGCAAGGGCTGACACCCATCTCTGTGCCAGCGTCTAATTGCGGTGCAGGGTTATATGATAGCGCTGCTGGTGAAGGTAATTGTGTGGGTGATTTATGTCGAAGAACCATCAGTACAATGGTGCGTGTAGCTGACTTGGGGTCGCCATGAATCAAGATGTTTTGCAAAACAAAATAACCCCATTAAATTGCCGACAATATTACCGGCAAACAGGGTTTTCTATCATTGAACTAATGATCTCGATTGCACTTGGGTTGTTGGTTATGACGGGAGTGCTTGCTTTATATTCTGATTTGTCACGCAGCAATGCTGAATTGGCAAAGATGAATCGTCAAATCGAGAGTGGTCGTTTCACAGTCCAACTGCTTCAAAATGAGCTTTGGCATGCAGGTTATTGGGACACCTATTCGCCGCCACACCCTGATATTACACCACCAACAGCTGTGCCCAACCCTTGTATTGATTATACAGCATGGGATCTTGCGTATATTACCAATATGTATGCAATAGCAGTGCAAGGGTATGCCAATGGTGCCGGATTACCTGCAGAGTGCACAGGCATTGTTAGCAATAGGCAGCCTGGTTCAGATGTGCTGGTGATACGTCATGTTTCAACTTGTGTTGCAGGTGATATCAATTGTGAAGCCTACAATCCGGCTAGGTTATATATCCAGAATCAGGGGTGTAGCGACACTTTTCATGGTAACTATCAGGCAATTGCTGCAACCACACCGGTCATTGGTACGCCGGGGTTAGCTTTATTCAAGAAAGGTTGCGTGTTACCGGCAAATAAGCGCAAGGTGATAACCTCAATGTTTTATGTACGCAATTACTCAGTAAATATAGGTGATGGTATTCCAACATTGATGCGTGCCGATGTGGATCTTAATGGCGGCGCTATAGTTATGGGCGTTGCACAGTCTATTATTGAAGGTATTCAGAGTGTTAACTTTCAATATGGCCGAGATACAACTGGGGATGGTAGCCCAGATCTTTTTGATGATTGCGTGGCTTGTACGCCATTAGACTGGGCCAATGTTTTGTCTGTTCGAGTGCATGTTTTAGCACGTAATCTGGTTGCAACAACAGGATACATAGATACCAAGACATATAACCTTGGCCCGGCAGTAGTGCTGGGACCTTTTAATGATGGTTTTGTCCGGCATGCTTATAGTAGCTATGTGCGCTTGGCAAATGTTTCAGGAAGGCGGGAAACACCATGATAAACAATTCTAATTTTTATCAACGAGGCGCAACCTTGATGGTTGGACTCATTATGTTGGTTGTTACAACTTTATTGGTGGTATCAAGCTTCACATTGAGTGGAGGAAATTTAGCGGCTGTCGGTAATCTACAGCATAGGAATGAAGCAATCGTAGCTGCAAATATAGCGATTGAGCAAACCATTAATCTCAATTATACGGCGCTTGATCCAGCAAATTATCCGGCTTTGGTAGATATTGATATTGATCAGGATAATACCATTGACTATAACGTTACTATCCCCATACCACTTTGCATCAGCGCTAGGCCTGCGCCCGCAGGTCTTAAAACATTAAGCGGGGTCCAGGCCAATATTCAGAACTCTAATGATTATCTGGCTTTATGGGAAATACGCGCAAATGCAGCAAGTCAGGCAACAGGCGCGTTAGCTATTGCTGTGCAGGGTATTAATAAGCGTTTAACACTGGGTGAGTATGTTGCATCAGGATGTAATATTTAGGCAGGAGAAAGAATAATGATAACTTCACTGAGAAAATTTTTATGGACATTAATTCTACTTGGATATACCTCCATATCATTATCTGATGATATCGATATGTTTGCAGGTGTCGCGCCACCAAGCACTGCTGATGTGCCTAATGTTTTGTTTGTTATTGATAACACAGCTAACTGGAGCAGTGCTTTTATTAATGAGATGGCCGCCTTAAGAACCGTATTGACTGATATTGAGGTTGATAAATTTAAGTTTGGTTTCATGATGTTCTCTGAGTCAGGGGGTGCTAATGGAAACCCCGGCGGTGCCTATGTGCGTGCTGGATTAAGATTGATGGATGCTACAAACAAACAACTGTATCTGGACCTGGTTAACAGCTTTGATACGAATGCAGATAAAGCAAGCGGTGGTAAGTTAGGTGTGTCGATGGCTGAAGCTTATTATTATTTCTCAGCTAGTGAGGCCTTTGCTGGTCATAATAAAGAGAAGCGAGATCATGTTGGAAATGTTTCAGGTACGGCTGCATCCAATGCCGTTTATGCGCTGCCCGGTAATGCTTTTGTTTCTGATGCAGCAACGCAATATGAAAACCCGATTGATTCCCCATGTCAAAAGAACTTTATTATTTATATTAGTAACGGTGCGGTGCAAGATAATACATCTGATATAGCGACCGCTAACGATCTATTAACTGCCTTGGGTGGGGATACTTCTGAGATCAGTGTTTCTCCCAATGGGTCGCAATCAATTCCGAGTGATGAATGGGCGCGTTACATGGCTACTGTGTCACCACATACTATCAAAACCTATACCATTGATGTGGATCCTGTAACAACGGGTCAAGGCCCTGGGTTTACAGCATTGCTAAAAAGTATGGCAGCCTATGGTAAAGGTAAATATTTTTCTGTCGATTCTACCGTTAGTAGCGGTACCGAGATATCAGTAGCAATCAAAAAAATTCTTTCAGAGATTAATTCTGTCAACAGTGTTTTTGCTTCAGCAAGTTTGCCAGTTAGTGTGAATACACAAGGTACTTTCTTGAATCAAATTTTTATTGGAATGTTTAGGCCTGATATCAGTGCAGATCCACGATGGAACGGTAATTTGAAACAATATAAATTTAAAGCCAGTTTATCGGGCGATGGGTTTGTGCTCAATCTGGTGGATGCAGATGAACAACTGGCAATTAATCGAGATACAGGGTTTGTGACGCAGTGTGCTCGCAGTTTCTGGACGCCAGCTATTATTGATACTTATTGGTCTTTCCAACCAGAAGGTTCTTGTCTTGCAGTCACAAACTCAGATATATCCAATTCGCCAGATGGGGATATTGTTGAAAAAGGGGCAGCTGGTTATGTATTACGTCAAATTGACCCACTTAGTCGTGTTGTTAAGACATGTGATCCTGGGGTTTGTTTTGGGTTAACAGACTTTAATGATGCAAATATTGCCATTACAAGAACAGATTTGAATGTGGTGAATGCTGTCAAACGTACCGAAATAATCAATTGGGCGAGAGGTATGGATGTTAAGGATGAAAATAGTAACTCAATTTTTACTGATATGAGACCCTCTGCTCATGGAGATGTAGTGCATTCACGGCCTGTTGCGATTGATTATGGGGTCGGTACAGGCGTTGTGGTGTTTTATGGTGCTGGTGATGGGTTTTTACATGCCATCAATGGTAATCAAGCTGATAGTATCGGCGCTATTCCGCCGGGTGGTGAATTATGGTCATTCATTGCACCAGAGCATTACGGTAAATTAAAACGTATCTTTGACAATACTCCCGCAATTACTTTCCCGATAACGAATGATGGCACTGCTAAGCCATACTTTTTTGATGGGCCTATTACTGCACATAAAGATGCTAGTTCTAGTGCAACTTGGCTTTATGCTTCCCAGCGCCGTGGCGGACGCATGATCTATGCGTTTGATGTCAGTGTGCCAACAAATCCAATACTCAAATGGCGCCATGGCTGTCCCAATTTAACGGACGATATTGGATGTACGGGCCCCCAATTTATTGATATGGGGCAAACTTGGTCAGCCACAAAAATCGTTAAAACTTCTGGTTATGGGAGTACAAAACCCTTATTGCTGTTTGGTGGTGGCTATGACACTTGTGAAGATGGTGACGTGAATACCTGTACGGTAACACCAAAAGGTAACAAAGTATTTGTTATGGATGCTGACACGGGTGCCGTTTTAAACAGATTCACGACAGATCGTAGTGTTGTTGGCGATATTACAGTGGTACCGAATAAAGTTACAGGTTTGGCAGATTATGCTTATGCTGTGGATACGGGGGGAAATATTTACCGAATCACGATTGGTTCGTCCCATCCGTCAAGTTGGGCATTTTTAAAGATTGCTTCATTGGGTTGCGATACAGTCAGTTGTCCGCCAGGTATTCCTAATCGCAAATTTTTGTTTGCACCAGAGGTCGTTGTGACACCTGACTTTAATGTGATTTTGGTGGGCTCAGGTGATCGTGAACACCCTTTATTGGCGCATGGATCAACCGCTAATGTGGATAATGCGTTTTTTATGGTTAAAGATAATCCCGTAGATTCAGCTTGGTGGTCATTAGAAGCTGCAAACTGTTCGGGTGCGACATTAGCTTGTATGAATTCATTACTAAGTATTGACCCAGACAGTACAGTGGTGCCTACTGAGGCTCAGTTGGCAGCAAAGAAAGGCTGGTATCTTGCCTTTGGATCAGGTGGTCATGACAAAGAACAAGTGGTGACTTCAGCAGTAGCCGTGTTGGGAACCGTGACGTTTAGTACCCATACGCCTATGCCAGATGACCCAAGCGCCTGTGGATCTAATCTCGGATTGGCGCGCGTTTACAATCTAGGCTTTTTGGATTCTAGGCCTATTGGTGGCTCAAGATTTGCCGTGATTACAGGTGGTGGTTTACCGCCGTCACCTGTGGCCGGTATGGTTACGGTTCTTAACCCTAAAACAGGTCAGAATATTACCGTTCCTTTTGTTATTGGAGCGAACCCAGATTCTCCTCTTGAGGGTAGATCGCCAAGGCCAGCGGCTACTTCTGCTAACTTCAAGACCCGTGCCTATTGGTACCTACAGCAATGATTTTAACTGTTAATAAAAGAAATCAAGGCGTAACACTGGTTGAATTAATGGTGGCTATGGCTGTTCTTGGGATTCTATTGGCAATTGGCGTGCCATCATTTAACCAGTTTACGGTTAATAGCCGGTTAACGAGTTATGCCAATTCGATGCTCTCTAATATGTCGCAAGCAAGATCAGAGGCTATTAAACGTAATAACCGAGTTGCTCTGTGTAAAAGTGCAGATGGGTTGGTTTGTAACAATGGCGGTGACTGGGATCAGGGTTGGATTGCTTTTTCTGATTTTGATAATAATGCAACATTGGGTGGGGGAGATTTGCTCTTGTTTACAATGCCTGTATTAGCTAATGGGTATACATTTTCAGGGAATGCAAATGTAGCCAATTATGTTTCTTTTGACACGCAGGGTATGGCAAGGCTTACCACTGGTGGTGCTCAAGCAGGCACTTTTACAATCTGTCCACCAGCGCCTGCAGTGGGTGGTAATGGTCGTCAGATTGTATTAAATTTCAGTGGTAGGGCACGTATCGCTACTATTACTACCTGCCCTTGAGGTTTCAGGTAAAGCAATGCCGCGTTTTTTGTGTGGCAATCTGTCCTTTATCCTCTTATTTCCCGCTCAATCTCATCAGCAGTGACGTGACGTACATCTTTGCCTTTAACCATGTAGACTACATATTCAGACATGTTTTTAGCATGATCACCAATGCGTTCAATCGCCTTAGCAATAAATAGTATTTCTAACGAGTTGGAAATCTTGCGTGGATCTTCCATCATAAACGTGATCAGATGGCGCATAATCGAACGAAACTCCGCATCGACTAATTCATCTTGCCGTACAATTTGCGCTGCTGTATTTAAATCCAAGCGGGCAAAAGAATCTAGTGCTTTGTGTAGCATATCCATAGCAATACTTGCCATATGCTTGATCTCAACAAAGCGTGGCATGTGCATACGATCATTTGAGTAGAGTAATCTAGCCATACGCGCTATTTTCTCGGCTTCATCACCTATACGTTCAAGATCTGTGATGGTTTTTATGACCATCATTATCATACGTAAATCAATTGCAGTAGGTTGTCTACGTGCAATAATTTGATTACAGATTTCATCTATGGAGACTTCCATCGCATTAACACGATGGTCACGACTAATAACTTGCTCAATAAGCTCTTCATTACCGACTGTTAGTGCCTCTATGGCGTCCTCAATTTGCTCTTCGACAAAGCCGCCCATTTGTAATACACGTGTACGCACTTCTTCAAGATCAGCATCAAATTGCTTGGAAATATGTTCTTTGTTTACCATAACATGCCTTTTTAATTATAGAAGTGTGAATGTTTTTGTCTGAAGACTGTAATTTTCTAAGGTCAATTATAAATCAGAGTGTGATTTCTCGGACGCCATCATCGGTGCCAAGTAATAATGTATTGGCAGCACGTCGAGCGAAAAGTCCGTTTGTCACAACACCTGTCATTTGATTAAGTGTGGTTTCCAGTTCCACGGGGTTCATGATTTGTAGGCCATGTACATCCAGAATCACATTGCCATTATCAGTGGTGAATCCCTGCCGTAGAGCAGGTTGTCCACCTAATAGTACAATTTCACGCGCAATATAACTGCGAGCCATCGGTATGACCTCCACAGGCAATGGAAAGTTGCCAAGTATGCTGACCAATTTACTTTGATCTGTAATGCAGATGAATTTTCTAGCCACTGCAGCAACAATTTTTTCGCGAGTTAATGCACCACCACCGCCTTTAGTCATATGCAAATTTTCAGTAATTTCATCTGCTCCATCGATATAAACTGGAATATCGCTAATATTGTTAAGGTCGTGTACTTCAATATTGTGACTTTTAAGGCGTTGAGCCGATGCTTCTGAACTGGCTACAGCACCTTCAATTTTGTGCTTAATTTTGGCTAGCTCATCAATGAAATAATTAGCTGTGGATCCAGTTCCCACACCGACAATACAGCCGATGGGAATATGTTGAATTGCAGCAGCCGCAACGGCGCGTTTTTGTTCGTCTTGTGTCATTGTGTCCCTATATGGATAAAATTGAAATTGCCCATCAGGATAGCGTTATCTAACAATTTAGACAATGTTATCATCAATATTTAGTAGGTGAGCTTATAATAATGATGCAAATAATTTCAACTCTTGACTTCTAATGACCAGTATAAAAATTCTTCCCGAATTACTAATTAACCAGATTGCGGCAGGTGAAGTGGTTGACCGGCCGGCATCAGCACTTAAAGAGTTACTGGAAAATAGTGTAGATGCAGGCGCGAATAAAATTTTAGTCCAGTTACACCAAGGTGGTGTCAAACAAATTCGGATTACAGATAATGGTGAAGGTATTGCCAAGGATGAATTGATGTTGGCATTAACCCGCCATAGCACTAGTAAAATAAATAACTTAGATGATCTACATAATATTACAAGTTTAGGGTTTCGTGGCGAGGCATTGGCGAGTTTAGCCGCTGTTTCACGTTTGGTATTAGCAAGCCGAAAGATTGATCAAGATCATGCTTGGCAAATACAGGTTGAAGGCAAGGTTATTTCACAACCTGAGCCCGCATCACTTACTATGGGTACAACAGTGGAAGTGAGTGACTTATATTTTAATATCCCAGCCAGACGTAAATTCTTAAAGACACAAGCAACTGAGTTTATGCATTGTGACGAAGTATTTAAGCGTTTGGCGCTTTCTCATCCAGATATTGAATTTACATTACAGCATAACGGTAAAACACGTCACCAATTTCGTTGTGCAACATTATCACAGCGGATATTGGCGGTGTTAGGTGATAATTTCAATCAAACTTCAGTGACTGTTGATGAGCAGTCGGCGGG
>Ga0224506_10002433_pt1 | contig 12664 bp, 9 predicted proteins | sample SF_Jan12_sed_USG_2_FD_169108 | JGI IMG/M metagenome (GOLD analysis project Ga0224506, IMG submission 169108) | Sediment microbial communities from San Francisco Bay, California, United States - SF_Jan12_sed_USGS_8_1 | ecosystem: Environmental > Aquatic > Marine > Sediment | place: USA...
TCATGTATGTCAGTCAGCGAAAATTTACTAAGGCACCAGTTTACGCATTTTAGTCTGGATATATCGGTGGCCAATATCGAATTGGGTACTTTGCCTGGAAAAATTTCCGACAATCAAAATATTAAATTGGTGCCGTATAACCGACTGGCTGAATTTGGTTTGCCGACGCCAGTGAGGAAGATATTAAACCAGATCTAATACTGCAGGGTATCCACTAAGGATGCCCCTACGGTGACTGATACCCCGTCAATTCCATATACCCCTCACCAACTCGCACACCATTTTCATCATCAACCAATACCACGCCTTCCCAGTAAGGAAAGCTGGTCGCCATCCATTGTTGGTCATAAAGTGGTTTAACAATCAATTGGCGATTCAGTTCAGGCAAGTTGATTTGCCAGCCGAGCGGCAGAATTATTTCATCGTTATCGGATGTTTTAATTTGGCGAAAGTCTTTTTCTGATAACTGAATCGCTTCACTGTGTAAATGTCTTGTATTGCCATCAGCATCGACCCAACTGCCGCTCAACCAGTGCTTGCCTTGTTTGTGTCGCAATCGATAAAGCATGAGTTTATTACCATCATTCAAATGCAATGAAAACCAGTCCCAGCCGAGCTGGTTTTCGGCTAGTGGCTGTGAGCTCCATTCTCTGTCCAGCCAGGCTCTACCTGATAAAGGCTGCCCGTTAATAGTACCGGCAATTTGAATTTCAGGTTGACTGTAATAATAACTGGCCTGCCCCTGTTCAGATTTTTGACTATAGCCAGCGTCACCATGCAATACCCAACTGGCCTCGCTGCTCAACTGCATATCAATCTCCCTGTCGGCAATGCGGAACTTAAGCTGTGCCGGGAAAAGCGATTTAGTTTCCGATTGCCAAATCCAGTCATCGATCCAGGCTTCGAACTGTGGCTCTAAATTTACGCCTGCCTGACCGATGCCGCCACGCGCGAAACGTTCTTCAAATTGGTGTCCGCGGGGAGTGGTGATTGCCGCATGTGCCATCCAAAGCTGATTATTCGACCAGCCCTGTTTGGCTGGCTCGGCAGACAATGCGTTTCGAAAAAGTGTCCACTGGATTCCCCAATGTCTGCCCTGTTGGTCTTTGAGGTTGGCAGTCAGATACCACCACTCGATTCGGTAGTCAGAGTGGGGACCGTGATCGGCAGGGAAATCGAAATGCTTACCGGGTGCGACTTTGGCAAATCCTTCGACATCATTACGTAGTATTTCAAAATTATCGGCGGAAATGGCAGCAGGCGATAGTAGATAGAAAAATATGAATAATACCCTCATGCCAGTTCACCGAGCTGGGCCAGCGCATTGGGCATTCGACGCCGGAGTTGCCAGTTGGCCAGCATTAAGGTAGCAGCGACGACTAATAGGATGACGCCGCCGAGCTGGATGGCTGGCAGTATGTCCCAGCGCATGGGCATGCTCCAGCCGAAACTGACGATGTTGAGCTTATGAATGAGTATCCAGCTCAATAGCGCACCGAGTGGGATCGCCAGTAGCCAGGCAACGAATACGAATATTAATATTGGGCAGGCGATGATGAGCATTTGTTCCTGTGAGCGAACACCCAGTGCTCGCCATTGCGCGAACTGGGGTAATCGCTCCTGTAATATCGCCAGCAGGGAAGCCAGTAATGCGATGGCGGCGACGATCATGGTAAGCGCATTCATTGCCGCGGTAATAGTGAAAGTGCGTTCGAATATATTCAGCGACAGTTTCCTGACCTGGTTTTGCAGAATCCAGTCGCCGGTTTCAGCGCCTGCATCGCGCATTGCCTGTTGGGCCAGTTGCAGGGTTATCGTGTCGTTGTTATTCAGCCACAGAGCGACACCTCGAGGATGATATTGTTTCCAGTAGCTGACTACTTCATCGTAGGGCAGGTAGAACTGGTAGTTCGGGTTGCCGTAATCATAGAAGAAGCCGATGACCCGATAGTCGACCGGACCCTGGTCAGTTTTTAGCTGGATGGTCTGGTTTAATCGTATTCCGGCTAAATAATGAACCTGTTCGTTGGCGAGCAGGGTGTTTTTTTCGGTTTGCCAGACTTTCAAGGTTGATTCCGCAGTCTCCTCAGACCACTGTGCCAGCGGCAGCTGGAGACTATCCGGTGCAAGGGTGTCGACGCCACGGATTAATGCCGGCCTACCTTGCCAGCGGCTGGTAAGCCCGATTCGTCGATGACTATCCGCTAACCAGACTGATGATTTTTGCGGATCAAGCAGGCGCTCATAATCTATTTGTGAAGCACGTAAATAAATATCAGCACTCTGCCGGACTTCGAGCCAGCCGACGAAGGCGCTGCGGAAACTATCGACCAGTGTACCGACACCGAGGTTAGCAGTCATCGCCAGCAGCAACGCCATCATCGCCGTGCGCAGCGCGGGCAGCTGTGTCCAGCCGTCACCGATTAACCAGCGGGTGACGAGCTGACTTTTGCTGGTCAGACCTGATAGCAGTCGCAGTGTGAAGGCGAGCAGGGTGGGCAAAAGCCAGGCGGCGCCAAATAGTATTAACCCCAATAAGAGGAAACCACTGATCGCATTATCGATGCGCGGATAGAGAATGACCGAGAGGATGATTAATGCCGACGAACTCAGCGCCAGATAATGTCTGGATCGGCGTTCATCGAGGCTCACCCGACTGATCAGGTTGGCGGGAAGGCTATTGCGCCTGAGCTGTTGGTACAGGGGCCAGGTGAGCGCCCAGAATAAACCCAGTAATGTGATACCCCAGGCTTTGAACAGGGTATCGAATTGCCAGATGAGTTGCGTATCCACGGTTGCGTCGTAAAGGCTATGGAGGCTGGCGCCGAGACCGGGTAGTAACACTTTTCCGATTTGCAGGCCGACTACAATGCCGGCACCCGCACCGATCAGGCTCCATAAAAGAGTTTCTATTAATACAGCACTCAGCAGTAAAGACGCGCTAACACCCATTAAACGCAGACTCAAAAAAGTGGCACGGCGATACCAGAGCGAGAACCTCACGGCATTAAAAACAATGAACAGTCCGACTGCGAAGGACAGCAAACTCATCGCGCTCAGATGGGTGTGCAGGCTTTCGGTTAGTTCCCGTAAGTCGAGATGTTGTTGATTTTCTACCAGTTCCATCCGATCCGGTAACAGGGTTTCCAGTTGAGAAATTTGACCGGCCTCGATATTTCCGACGACCAGATAACTGAATGTTTCGCGATTTAATAATTCAAATGAAGCGGCTATATCCATTAATATCTGTCGCCCCTGCTGACTGTGATTTTTAATCAGTGCCGGAGGCAGTCGTCGTCCGTCGCGTAGTAACAGTTGATCTCCAGTCTCGAGTTTAAGTTCATTCGCCAGTTCCCCGGGAACCCAGGCTCGATAAGGAGGCTGCACAAAACTGAGCCAGTCGGCAGCTGTGTCATCTTCATCACCGACCTGCAGATTATTCGGTAAGGCGAATAAGTCGGTTGCGATGATGCTAATCGGTTGACCTTGTTCGGTACTGACCTGGGCTTCGACGACAGGGAATATTTGTCGGAATCCGGCTCGGCGTAAACTAATATAGTCGGCAACTTCAATGGCTTTATCGGTACGGCTTCTGATCCAGTAGCTGGCCTGGACTCCGAGCAATGAATCGGCCTGCTCATAACTGAGACGGGCTTGCTGGTTGATAATTTGTACCCCGCTCCATAAACCGACACCGGCGATCAGGCCGACGAGGAGGAACAGGGTCTGCCAGCCGTGCCGCCAGTAGTGGCTGAAGACGGCTTTGAGAACCCAGACCAGGTTAGCCTGCATCGATCTCGCCAAGTTTGCCGTTATGCAGTAAAACCGCGCGGTCGAGATAACTCGCCATCTCCCTGCTATGGGTGACCATGAGCAGACTACTACCGGAATTTTTTACCAGGGAGCTGAAGAGTGACATGACCTCGAGGCTGGACTGCTCGTCGAGGTTTCCGGTTGGCTCGTCGGCAAGTACTAGTGCGGGCTTATGCAGCAGCGAACGAGCAATGGCTACCCGCTGCTGTTGGCCGCGCGAAAGCTGGTGAGGAAGCTTCCTTAACTGTGAGGCCAGCCCGAGTCTATCGATTAACAGGGCTTCGTAGTCGTTATCGAAGCGTTGGCACAGGGCGGCCTGAAAGCGAATATTATCGAGGATATTTAATGTCGATATCAGGTGAAATTGCTGAAACACCAGGCTGACCTGCTGTCGTCGTAATTCTGCCAGTGCCGCTTCTGTCATTGTGGTTACGGGGGAATGATCGATCTGTATTTCTCCACTATCAACCCGGTCCAGCCCTGCGATTAAATGAAGTAAGGTACTTTTGCCGCTACCACTTTCACCGAGTAAGGCGACCGATATTCCTGTTGCCATTTCAAAGTTGAGATCCTTGAAAACGACCACATTACCTTCGGCCTGTTGGAATGATTTGTTTAAGTTGGTAATTGAAAGCATGGATCGACAAGGGAGATTTTGATTTTAGCAAACGTTATAATACTTCAAATCATCATACAGTAGAGTGTGCCAATGTCGACCATATGCGAAATCGCTGATTTACAAAAACTCGCACGCAGCCGTGTACCGCGTATGTTTTACGAATATGCTGATTCGGGCTCCTGGAGCGAAACCACTTACCGGGAGAATGAGTCTGATTTTGGCAAAATAAAGCTACGCCAGCGAGTAGCGGTAGATATCACTGAGCGTTCCCTGGAAGTTGAAATGATCGGCCAGAAAGTGGCGATGCCGGTAGCACTTGCGCCGGTCGGATTAACCGGTATGCAGCATGCCGATGGTGAAATAAAGGCGGCCAAAGCGGCCGAGAAATTCGGTGTGCCTTTTACGCTGTCCACCATGAGCATCTGTTCCATAGAAGACGTCGCAGAGCACACAACTAAACCATTCTGGTTTCAGCTTTATGTCATGAAAGACCGTGATTTTATCGGTAGATTAATAGACCGCGCAAAAGCAGCAGGTTGCAGCGCTTTAATGCTGACGCTGGATTTACAAATACTTGGGCAACGACATAAGGATTTGCGAAATGGACTTAGCGCGCCACCGAAATTTTCGATCAATAGTGCTCTGCAGGTAATGAGTCGACCACGCTGGTGTTTGAATATGATGACGACCCGTCGCCATAGTTTTCGCAATATTGTCGGACATGTTAAAGGTGTCGGAGATTTATCCTCATTGTCTTCCTGGACGGCAGATCAATTCGACCCTCGGTTATCATGGGATGACATCGACTGGATTAAGCAGCGCTGGGGTGGCAAGTTGATTATAAAAGGCATACTGGATGCTGAAGATGCAAAGATGGCAGCGAAAACCGGAGCCGATGCAATCATTGTTTCTAATCATGGCGGAAGACAACTCGATGGTGCGCAAAGTTCGATTAGCGCCTTGCCTTCAATTGTAGATGCCGTTGGTAATGATATCGAAGTACACTTTGATGGTGGGATTCGTTCCGGGCAGGATGTTCTCAAGGCAATATGCCTCGGTGCTAAAAGTACATATATTGGTCGCGCTTTTATCTATGGACTGGGAGCGAATGGAGAGGCCGGTGTGAGTCAGGCGCTCGATATTATTCGTCGAGAGCTTGATACTACGATGGCGTTATGTGGTGAAAGATTGTTGACTAATCTGGGGCATCATAACTTACTCAATCCTCCGGCTTAGCACTATTGATTTCACGTTGACGTAAATCCATACGACGCACCTTGCCGGTTGTCGTCATTGGCAGAGTGTCGACGAATTCAATTTCCCTGGGGTATTCGTGTGCTGAGAGTCTTTCGCGTACCGACTGCTGGATTTCCTTTGCCAGCTCATCACTAGCCTGTTGGTGATTTGAGAGTACAACGAAGGCTTTAACGATTTGACCGCGCAGCTCATCTGGCTTCCCGATTACCGCAGCTTGCATTACAGCCGGGTGGCGCAGTAAGGAGTCTTCGATTTCACCGGGGCCAATTCGATAACCGGCGCTACTAATAACATCGTCTTTGCGTCCGACGAACCAGAGGAAGCCATCTTCGTCGCGATAACCGACATCACCTGTGCGAAACCAGTTGCCGGTTTTTTTGCTCTCGGTTGCTGCTTCGTTGTTCCAGTAGCCCAGGAACATGACAGGGTCGTCGCACCAGGCTGCGAGCTCGCCATGTTCACCATCAGCGAGAACTTTACCTTCATCATCGATAACATCTACTCGATGGCCGGGGTAAGGTTTTCCCATTGACCCCGGCTTTGGTTCCATGATAGCGGAACAATTTCCGACCAGGTAGTTGAACTCTGTCTGTCCCCACATTTCGTTTATGGTAATACCGAGAATTTCGCGGCCCCAGTGAATAAGTTCTTCCCCAACCTGTTCACCAGCGCTCATAACGGCTCTTAAATTGAATGAATATTTATCTTTAATGCCGTCTACGGAGCGCAGCATTTTTAACGCTGTTGGTGGGATAAATGCGTTAGTCACTTGATATTTTTCGAGTAATTGACAGGCGCGTTGAGGGTCGAAGCCGCTACCCTCGTAGGCCAGAATAGGGACGCCATAGTTAAGACTGGGTAAGAGCCCATCCCATAAGCCTCCGGTCCAGGCCCAGTCGGCCGGGGTCCAGAACACGTCGTTCGCTTGCGGAAAAAAATTCTGCGACATTTCGAAACCAGTGAAATTACCAATTATCGCCCTATGTGCCACTAAAGCACCTTTGGGTGGACCGGTAGTGCCGGAGGTGTAAATCAGGCAGGCCGGATCGTCGGCTTGGGTTTGTACTATTTCAAAATCTGTGCTGCCCTGATTTAAAAGCTGCCAGAATTCGGTTTCGGGGTTTCCGCAATGACAACCGATGACCAGTTGCAACTCATCTAATGACGATTCCAGATTAGACAAAGTCTCATACTTGCTGACATCGGTAATGGCGATTCTCGCGCCACTGTCACGTAGTCGATATTCAAGAGCTTCTGGCCCGAATAATATAGCCAGTGGTAAAGCAATAGCCCCGAGTTTGTAGATGGCTAGATGGGCAATTACCGTTTCGATTCTTTGGGAAAGTACGATAGCAACGCGATCACCTCGTTTAATCCCCCGGGCAACTAGAGCGTTCGCAAATTGATCAGAAAGAGTTTTTAGCTGTCCGAAATTATAGCTCGCACAATCACCTTCCGCGTTTTCATAGTAAATGACAACCTTGTCCTTATTGTTTTGATGTCGTTCGCATATTTGATGGGCAATGTTTAAATTGGCGGGTATTTCCCATCGAAAATTTTTGTAGATGGTATCGAAATTGGTCTGATCGGTGTCTATTAAATGCACAATATTTGCAGTCTCGAAAAAGCTGTCTATATGATAACCTATTGAAGCGGAAAAGGAATTACGAAGTGTTTAGTCGTTTCGACGGTGGTTTTTCGGCATTGTTAGATAATTCTCATTTTTTACCCCGGATGCGTTAATGGTGTAAACTTAGAGCAATAATTCATCTGTAGGGACTGGAATAATCCCTTTGTACTGGCTAAATTACTAGCATAAGTTTATGTGTTCAGCGGGATTGACAGGAAGGAAGTCCGTTAATTAACATCCACGATAACAGTGGCAGGAGTAGTTATTATTATGAATAACTTCGATGACTGGTCGCAAATAATATCGAAATATTTAAAATCAGAGTCCGATCCGCTCGGTAGTCTGGCTAAATACGAACTGGAAGACGATGCTGCTCGAGCCGCGTTTATCCGCGCAGTTCTCGAACGCTTTCTCCCTGAAATCTATGGCATTGGTTCCGGTCAAATTATGGATGCCAGTGGGAAAATGTCGGGCAAACTCGATATAATAATTTACCGAAAAGATTTTCCTCGCCTGGACTTACCGGGTAGTCGCGATATTTATCTTTTCGAAAGTGTAATAGCGACCATCGAAGTAACTGCAAAATTAGTAAAAAAATCATTTTTCGAAGCTCTCGATCAATGTGCTTCGCTAGCAGACCTGAATCCACAGATTGACCCCAAAGTTATGGCTGCCCTGGCAGCGCGAAACCAATTGTCATTAAACGGAAATAAACAATATGTTCACCCCGATCCGATGCGTACGGCAAGATTCCATTTGATCGGACGGCCGCTTTCGTTCATCTATGCTTTTAGCGGGTATAAAACAAGTACTACCATGATGGTCGATACTATAAACGCCTGGATACAGGACCGTCGTGATGATAACCGGTCGGTCGATATGAAATCTCTGCCTGCCGTTATTGCGACACAGGGTTGTTTTGCCTGGAGAAACTCTGCACCATTTTCTATGAAAGGTAATGCTTTAATGGGGGTAGGTTTTGATGCTGCACCGGTACGTTTAATAGTGCTGCAACTACTGCATGCGCTGAGCAGAAAATTACGTGTAACCACGGATGCCTATGGCCTGAAACCGACGCTTGATGGTTATCTGACTCGTATGCCACCTCCTGTGATAGATATTCATGTAGGCAAGGCGCTTAATCCTCAGGTGAAAGGGGCAAGTCGCATGGAGCAGACAGCTAAACTGGCGTACAAAAGAATTGAAACTCCCGTCGAAAAAACTGAGATGAAAGCAGTTAAGGGTGCTATTAAACCAGCTGCTGCAGAGCCAGTGATCGAGACGAGGCCTGATCCGGTAAAAACCCTGTTAGAACCAGCCCCAAAAGTGGAAGAAAAAGCTGTTACTGCCGCTAAACCCACAGTGGCATCGCTAAAAACACTTTCATCCCTTAACGAAAAGCCTGTTGCGGTGGATGCCCCGTTTCCAGTACCTAATGCAGAATTAATTCCTGATCTGGACTCGAATCCACCGGAAGACGAGGCTGAGGAAGCCATGTCTTCATTGCCTTCGTTTTCAGTTTCTCAATCGAATTCCGTCCAAAAACCTAAATCTACCGTCGATTTCGAATTGGAGGCACCGGTTCAGAGAAAATCAGGGCCGGTAGCTGCCGTAGATTCTGCTATCCCTGCAAGTCCAGCCAGTGCCTTTATAGAAACCGTCAAAATGAATATGGCGAATCCTAAAAAAGAAATTGAAAAAGAGGAGAGACAGAATACATCAGCTTCCGATGACTTCGTGGAAACGGTTAAGTTAAATCTGGCTTTGAAAGAGCCTTTCCCGGAATTGCAACCCAGGTCAGAACCTGAACCCGAGCCATTTACATCGACAATACCCCAGTAAACCCGGTAGGGAGCGGCCAATGTGCGCTAGTTAGTCTTGCTTAATTTTCCCAGCGCATTAACTACCAGGCTTAACTCTTCAATTAAATCATCCCTTGCCGCGTCGATGTCTGCGGTAAAATCTTTCGAGAGTAATTCGAATTTTTCAGCTATCCGGGTGAATCCATTTGGACAGGGTTTGTAGTACATTTTCGAGACGAATCGGTTTGGAGATATGATCATTCATTCCCGAAGCAATCGCTTTTTCACGGTCGCCTTCCATTGCATTGGCGGTTACGGCGATAATGGGCAGGTCTTTATAGCGTGGTTGTTCTCTGATTGCCTGGGTCGCGCGATATCCATCCATGACAGGCATATGACAATCCATTAAAACGCCGTCGAACTGCTCCATGTCAAGCTTTTCGAGTGCTTCCTGGCCATTGTTAGCGACCACCATGTCAATGTCACATCCTTGCAGGAGTTCGACAGTTAGTTCCTGGTTGATTTCATTGTCTTCAGCCAGTAACAACTTGATGCCACGTAACCTCTCAAAACCCTGATCCATACCCCGGTATCCTATAAAGTCTTATGCGCTACTATCGGCACCAGATGTGCCTGCTTCGAAACTAATAATACCAACTTCCAAAAAGATCACGTAAAACCCGTCTTATGGCTGCAGGTTGCTTTTTCTACTTTCGATATAACCGCAGACTAATTTTTCTCGAACTGTACACGCTGATGCTTAATATTGAAATGGCTCTATATATAAATAATAAAATCCGGAAATTCAGTTATTTAACAGCACAAGGCGGTAGCTTCGATAAGCTCGAACCGTTAAAGCAGATATTTAAAGCCCGTACTTTTGATAAATAATCGGGATATAAAGCTGCCCAATGTTATATAACATTTGACAACTCTCTATCAACAATGTAAATATAAAGATATATTTATATATAATTGAAAGGTGAGATAATGAAAGGTCGCTCATTAGAATTCTCTTACGAATTTTTTCCACCGCGTTCTCAGGCAATGGATCGTCGGTTATGGCGGGCAGTAGGCCAGTTAGAGCGGCTTAATCCAGCATTTTTCTCTGTCACTTACGGAGCCCTCGGTTCGGTACAAAATGTTTCTGTTGAGACCGCCATTGCAATGCAGAGTGAATCACCAGTGCCGGTAGCGGCACATTTAACCTGCGTGGATGCCTCTCGCCAACAGGTCGATGCTGTTGCCCGGGATTTTCATCACGCCGGTTTTGATCACATAGTCGCGCTACGGGGTGATTCCAGCCCCAACGGGCAATTAACTGATGGTTACCAGAATGCCGCCGAGCTGGTTGAAGGGCTGCTTAAAATTGCAGATTTTGATATTAGCGTCGCCGCTTATCCCGAGGTTCATCCGCTGGCGCAAAGCGCTAGTCAAGACTTGCAGAATTTAAAATATAAACTCGATATCGGGGCTAGTCGTGCGATAACCCAGTATTTCTTTGATGCGGATTGTTTTTTAAGATTTAGAGACAGGGCTTGCAAAATTGGTATCGATAAACCGATTATTCCAGGCATTTTGCCTGTTCATGACATTGATAAAGTGAGTGCGTTCAGTCAGCGTTGCGGAGCATCCCTACCCGATTTATATATCTCGCAATTCGACAAGGTAAAACACGATCCGCAGGCACAGTATCAATTGTCAGTCGATCTTGCGGTTGCAATGTGCGAGCAATTGGCGGCTGAAGGTGTTGATCAGTTCCATCTATACACCCTGAATCAGACAGATTTGTGTCTGGATATCAGTCTTGCTTTGGGTGCCACGACACAACCGGTTAAAGTAGGGAAGGCTGCCTGAATGAGAGAGTATTAGTAGAAAGGCATTGAAAGGTGGAAATTTTTCTCCTTAGTTAGCGCTTGATCCTGATCGAATAGTACATTAGTCTTTTTGCTCAAATTCATACACCATAAATTGGAGTTAGCGATGTCATTTCTTAGCAGACCTGCAACCTGGTTAAGTTTGTTATTTACCCTCATGATGCAGATGCCTGCACAGGCAGCGATGGTGCAAACCCCGGAGATGCTTTTACAATCCGAGCGGGCCGAACTGATTAGCCTGTTGGAGCAGGAACAAGTACAACAACAGCTCATGGAGCTTGGCGTTGATCAAAAAGCAGCTCGTGAACGAGTGGGGCAGATGACCCATGAAGAAATTGCAGCGCTCAACGGGAAAATTAACGAATTGCCTGCCGGTGCCGGTATTAGCACGCTCGACCTGGTTCTCATCATCTTACTGTTAGTCTTACTTCTGTAGAATTTAATTTATCGGCCAAATCGCTGTCGGTATCCATTAGGTATCACATCAATGTGGCGGATAAATGTCCGCCACATTCTCTCGTAGTCTCTAAAACCACATTCCTGTGAAATTGTTTTTACAGCCGAGTTTGGTGCAAATAATAGACATGCTGTCCTTCATGCCACATGACGATCTCCATAGTCTAGCTCGATGACAAAGATATCCGAGAATAAACTGGCAAGCAGGGCGATTGTCGTTATCGCACTAGGATTTTTGGCGTTGGCCTTAGCCTACTCGGCGCGAGCAGTGCTTGGGTTAGCTATGCCGATTTGGGAGGGCGAACTTGGCTGGTCACGTGCTTTCACTTCCAATGTGGCGGCAATAGCGCTCATAATTATGGCGATTATTGCGCCGATCTCAGGTGTCATGCTCGACCGTAAAGGTCTGCGTTTTACGCTGCTATTTGGCCTGGTAGCGGTATCCTTATCCTGCATGGTTGTCAGTCTTGCGACCAATCCGTGGGTTCTATTAATCGGTTTTGGCATTATTGGTGGCGTTGGTTTCGGTATCGTGGCTACTCATGTGGTTGCAGCAGCGGTTGCCCGTGTATACCCCGGACATGTAGGGTTCGCCTCTGGTATTGCGACTTCGGGGTCAACTGCAGGGCAGTTCCTGATGGTTCCTCTGATAGCGGTGTTGTTGACGTCATTTAGCTGGCGCTGGGGATTTGCAGGACTCGCTATCGGCACCGCACTGATGATTCCGCTGGTATGGTTTGTGCCTGACGATGGCCAAAGTAACAGGAGTCATACAGTTACCAGTCAGAACTGGAAATCAGATTTAAAAAAACTGTGCACTAGTCGGGTTTTCCATCTGCTGTTCTGGAGTTACCTGATTTGTGGCTATACTACTAGCGGAGTCATTGAAACCCACCTGTTACCTTACACAACGTTTCATGGTTTCGAGCCAATACCTGGCGCAACCGCCTACGGATTACTATCTGCCGTTAATCTTATCGGTATGATTGGCGTGGGTTGGCTGGCTGATCGCATCAACCGCCCGTTGTTGTTAGGCTGTATTTACATTATTCGAGGCCTGACATTTTGGCTGCTACTAAATGTAGGAACCAGTTATGAAACCCTGCTTTTGTTTGCAGTCTTGTTTGGCATTGTCGACTACTCAACCGTACCCGTAACCACCAGTCTGGTAGCCAGTCACCTGGGGCTGCGAGTGGTCGGGCTTGTGATG
>Ga0224506_10002434_pt1 | contig 12663 bp, 11 predicted proteins | sample SF_Jan12_sed_USG_2_FD_169108 | JGI IMG/M metagenome (GOLD analysis project Ga0224506, IMG submission 169108) | Sediment microbial communities from San Francisco Bay, California, United States - SF_Jan12_sed_USGS_8_1 | ecosystem: Environmental > Aquatic > Marine > Sediment | place: USA...
TGCCCACTCAGTGTTGGCTGACTAACAAAACATTTTTCTGCCGCACGATGGAAATGGCGCTCGTCATCAACCGCAACCAGGTATTCAAGCTCTTTTAGATTCATGATTGTTCTCTAAACTATGATAGGTAATACCTATCACTATAGTAGATTTAAACGATTTTAACAATCAATAGTAAATCCCGATAATACTCCCGTGCTTAAGGCAAACGAATTAAACATTCATTAACGTTGTAATTAGGAGAAGAAAAATGGAAAATCGTGAAGGTCAAAACGTACCACAAGTTACATTCCGCACTCGTCGTAACCACGAATGGGTTGATGTGAAAACTGATGAAGTATTCAAAGGTAAAACAGTGATTGTATTCTCACTACCCGGTGCATTTACGCCAACATGCTCATCAACACATGTACCACGCTACAACCAGTTAACACCTACTTTTAAAGAACATGGTGTTGATGAAGTTATCTGTGTATCCGTAAATGATGCTTTTGTTATGAATGAATGGAAAGCAGAACAGCATGCTGACAATATCATTTTCATGCCAGATGGCAATTGTGATTTCACTGATGGTATGGGCATGTTAGTCGATAAAGCTGACTTAGGTTTTGGAAAACGTTCATGGCGTTATTCGATGTTAGTAAAAGATGGGATAGTTGAAAAAATGTTTGTTGAACCAAACAAACCAGGCGACCCGTTTGAAGTATCTGATGCCGATACCATGCTTGACTATATTGCACCAAACGCGAAAAAACCGAATGATGTAACAGTTTTTACTCGTGAAGGTTGTGAATTCTGTGTTCGCGCAAAAGGCATGTTGGCTGATGCAGAGATGCAATACGAAGAGCTGTTGTTAAACCGTGATTACACGGAAGCAACGATCCGTGCAGTATCGGGAAAATCAACAGTACCGCAAGTATTCATCAATGGCGAACACATTGGTGGTTCTGAAGAATTGGAACAGTACTTGGCAAACGTTGAATAAATTTCGTTTCCTCATTGCACGTCATGTGCAGTACAGCTTCCCCTCTATCCCAATTTAGAGGACACTTTTGGTGGCTCACTTTGAGCCACCTTGTTTTTAACACCATGTACTGAGAACAGTGCTATTACTGCCGGTAAAAACGTAGGGCAAGGCAACGGATTATTCCGTTTACCGATAAAATGACAACCCAACGCAATAGTTTTTTTCATCCAGCAGGGAATGCATAAGTAAAAATACAGAATTCATCCAGAGATGTGTGCCCATCGCTTATGGAAAGATATATCTGAATAAATATAGTAATGATACATTGACAAGCCCCTCTCAAATGAGGTCTGATCTGTTATATGACTAGGCTCAGCACAATTTCATTTCGCTATATATCTGTTGTACTAATAACCTTAATGTTATTAGTTCAATCAGGACTGGTATTGCATGAAGTTGAACATGCCGTGAGTGGTGATAATGAGCATTGTCTCAGCTGTTGGGTTGCTAACCACCAGCATAGCTATGCTGCTGATAACTTTCAGTTTACATTCTCACAATTTACAGATTTTTTTATAGAATTATCTGCGACAATTTTATTATTTACACATACATTTAATTTTTATATTTCCCGCGCACCACCATCCTCTGACTTCATTTAAACAATCACACCATCACTCGTGATGGAATCTGAAGTTACTATAGAGGAAATTTCTCAATGAATAATATCAATCAGCTGGCTGGTATAATCCTGTCTGCCGTATCGCTAACAGTAAGTCCTGTTGCACTAAGTTCTGAACGCAACCATCATGAACAGCGTGAACATGGTGCACATGAGCATGGTTCAGCCACACTAAATATTGCGATTGAAGAAAATAGTTTGCATATTGAGCTGGAAAGTCCGGCTATGAACATAGTGGGTTTTGAACATGCAGCAAGCAATGAAAAACAAAACACTACCGTTACACAGGCAACGCAAGCATTAAAAGAAGCGCCAAAACAATTCGTATTACCTGCTGCTGCGCAATGCATACTGGCTGAAGCGCATGTCGAAAGCCCTCTGCTTAATAATCAACACAACAAGAAAAAACATGCTGAAAAACACAGTGAATTTCATGCAAGTTATATCTTTAACTGTAAAAATGTATCAGCGTTAAACACTATAAATGTCAGATTATTCGAGACATTTAAAGGCATGAATGACATCGATGTGCAACTGATCAGTAGTCAGGGACAAACGACAAAAGAACTAACGAAAAATCGCCCTATTCTTGTCATTAAACCTTAGAAGCGGAACACCGGCATGAATGAAAAACAAACAGCTATTCAGATAAAGCAACTTGAATTTTCCTGGAAAGAAAATTTGCCACTTACTTTAAATATCGAAAAGCTCGATATTCAAAATGGAGAGCGGGTATTTATAAAAGGTGCCAGTGGTAGCGGAAAAAGTACCTTGCTAAGTTTACTTGGTGGGGTACTGCTTCCACAAAAAGGAAATGTTGAGATATTAGGTCAGAAAATAAACAACCTGAATGGTACTGCCCGGGATATATTTCGCTCGAATCATATCGGCTTTATTTTTCAAATGTTTAACCTGCTACCTTATCTGAGTGTCATTGAAAATGTCACACTTCCTTTACATTTTTCAGACCAACGTAAGCATCGTGTCCTTAAAAACAGCAACATCAAAAAAGAAGCGATGCGTTTGCTATCACACCTTGATTTAACGGATAAAAATATCCTATCCCGTTCGACTCATGAATTAAGCGTTGGTCAGCAACAACGGGTGGCTGCTGCACGCGCTCTTATTGGTAGCCCGGAAATTGTTATTGCTGATGAACCAACCTCATCACTTGACACCGATCGTCGTGATGCTTTTATTGATTTACTGGTTAATGAATGCAATGAAAATAAAAGTACATTAATTTTTGTCAGTCATGACCAAACACTTGAGCATCATTTTGATCGAAGTATTTCATTAAACAGTATCAACCAGGCAAGCCTGATTGAACAGAACAAGGTTTAATACCATGTCTATATTCAATCTTGCCATTAAAAGTATTCTTAACCGTAAGTTCACTGCCTTGCTCACTATTTTTTCTATTGCGCTGAGTGTCACATTACTGCTCGGAGTTGAACGCTTACGAATAGAATCCCGCACCAGTTTTGCCAATACTATTTCAGGAACCGATCTTGTTGTTGGTGCCCGTAGTGGCAGTATCCAACTGTTACTTTATTCCGTATTTCGTATTGGTAATGCTACCAATAATATTTCATGGAAAAGTTATCAGGACATTATTCACAATCCAAAGGTTAAATGGAGCATTCCTATTTCACTGGGAGACTCTCATCAGGGCTTTCGTGTAATGGGTACAACAAAAGATTACTTCCAATATTTTCGCTATGCACGTAAGCATCACCTATCCTTCGAAAAAGGCAAAGCTTTTCACTCAACCTATGATGCTGTGCTAGGTGCTGATGTTGCAGAAAAATTAAATTATAAGTTAGGACAAAAAATTATTCTGGCACATGGCGCCGGTAAAATTAATTTAATGTCACACGACAACAAGCCTTTCCACGTTATTGGTATTTTAAAAAAAACCGGGACACCGGTTGACCGTACGGTACATGTCAAGCTACAGGGTATTGAAGCTATTCATGCTGACTGGCAAAACGGTGCACCTATCCCCGGTTTTAAACTTTCCCCTAACCGGGCCGAACAACAGGCACAGGAGCCAAAAACCATTACGGCTTTTTTACTTGGCCTGCATTCAAGAATCAGTACTTTTAAAGTACAACGCAATATTAACAAATATAAACAAGAACCTTTACTCGCCATCTTACCCGGTGTTGCACTTCAGGAACTCTGGGACATGATGGGGATTGCAGAAAAAGCATTATTAGCGATTTCTGCATTTGTCATTTTAGTTGGCTTAACAGGTATGGTCACCGTAATTCTCACCAGTTTAAACGAACGCCGGCGTGAAATGGCTATATTACGATCTGTCGGTGCCAGACCATTACATATCTTTAGTTTAATCATGGGAGAAGCAATCTACTTAACGGTAAGTGGTGTGGTTGTTGGACTTTTACTTCTATATTTATTGCTCGCTATTGCTCAACCCGTAATAGAAACTCAGCTTGGTCTGTTTATCCCTATCGATTGGCCAACAAACTATGAACTGATATTACTGTCTCTCATTTTATTATCCGGTGCGATTATTAGTATTATTCCTGCTTATCGCGCCTATCGTTATTCACTTGCCGATGGCATGACTATTCGTATCTAAAAGGTCTCAACATGTTAAAATATAAATCTCTCACGCTTATTTTTTTCAGCCTTATCGTTATTATTACAGGCTGTGAAAAAGATCCTTTATCTCAAAAAGGCAAGGTTCAGCTTCCCGATAAAAAACAGAACTTAGCATCACAAACAGCTGACGAGAAAACTATAATAAATGAATCGCCAGTCATCGAAAAAAATGAACTTCCACAAGTGACTAAAATTGACTGGGAGGACTTAATACCAAAAGAATGGCGACCTGATCCAAAGTTAGTTGATAAGTATAACAAAGGCGAAATCGATGATGATGATCCACGTATTATGGCGTTAAGAGACCGCTTACGTGAAATGGAAAAACGCGCGCCGATTAACGATAAACTGCATGGTCAGGTTATAAAAATGCCAGGTTTTGTTGTTCCAGTGGAACTTGATGGTGAAATAGTCAGGGAGTTTCTCTTAGTTCCTTATCATGGTGCGTGTGTACACGTTCCACCACCACCGGTTAACCAGACGGTTTATGTAAAAACAAATAATCAATCAGCAGGAAAATTTGAATATTTTGATACTGTATGGGTAACAGGATTACTAACTGTGGAAAAGACCAAGAGTAAAGTCGCTGAATCTGGCTATACTATTACAGCAACAAAAGTTGAGCTTTATAAATAGCTTTAATGTAAAGATATTTATGGCAGTTTAACTGACTATTAAAAATATATTTTCATCAATATTAATTTTATTATTCTGTTTTTACTCCGCCAATAGCTTTGCTGAGCTCTCATGCCATTTACATCCGCTAAAAGATCTTAATAATTCTGATCAAACAATCAGGATTCAAGGTCTGTATAGTAATCAGGAAGAGTGCAATAATGAAAATAAACGACTTTACCAATTAAAAGGACGCTGTCATTGTACTTTTACAATTAAGACCCGCCCTTTTAACTTTGGAAGTCCTGAATCGGCATTTCAGGAATACAACACACTTCCCTGATTAAAGACATTTATTCGATGTTGATGGCTTGTAAATTTAACTTGCTATTTTTCATTGGTGGACACCAGAAATATGCACCACTAATTGGTTTAGTAAACTTAAATAATCCATCCAGTATTCCATCTTCCTTACCTAACATTCGATTTAATATTGCTTCAAAAGCATCAAATGATTTACCAAAAGCAACAAACATTAAACCGGCATTCATACCTTCAGCCCATGGCATCGATCGTCGCAGAATAAATGCTTGAGGATTAAAACTTTCCTGAGCGGCGCGTTTAACATGAGCAGACGCTGGCGCCTCATCAAATTCTTCATTATCACTAAGATGCCGACCAATAATATCGTCTTGATCATTTTTCGACATCACACTGAAGTTGTCCATGTCATGTAGCCATTGTTGTACGGCAACAAAACTACTGCCATCTAATCCTTCTCCTTGCCCCTGAACAATGGCAGCCTGAATCGCTTCATCTCCTGATGGATTTTCTGTGCCATCGACATAGCCACTTAAATCACGGTTATCATCAAACTGAAAACTATCCACCACATCGACCAGTTCAAAATTAAACGCCAGAATATCTTCTAACATTCTGGAACGATGGTATAACTCACCACGATCATTTCCACGGAGCCATAACCACAATGCAGCCGGTATAGAGGGAACATCTATACCCTTGGATGAATTGGCAGGCATAGTTCTAAGTCCTTTAATTTCAGTCTCTAAAGCATCGACCAATGACATACCTAAACCAATAACCGTTAATTCACCATCCACAATATTTTTTAACCCTGAAAGACATTCTTTAACGTTTTCGACGTCAGTTAAATTAAAAAACATATAACGTGCAAGATGAGTTTCTTCAGACAAAATACTTCTTTGAACATTACTCATTAAACTTTCCTGTGATAAGGATGCTGATAAAAGAGCTTTTGTAATTTTCGATTTATTATCTAGTGTAGCTGATTTGAATTTATCTGAAATTGTATGGAATGTGGCTTTACATTCTAAATGATAATCATTATCATTCGTATTAAATTTATTTTAGACAATAATTTAGTACTAAATTTAAGCATAATTTGAGATATTTCACATGAAAAACAAAGACTTATATGCATTATTATTAATTTTCGGTTTAACAGGTTTAAACATGGCTTTTGCTATAGAGGAAAGTGATGAAGATCCTGCTCAAGTTAGTATTGGAGAACGTTTATTTCTGGAAACACGTTTTGCCCAAGCTTATTATGCTAAACCCAACAAGGCTGATCCGGTACTCAAAAAAACCATCACAAGTACACAGTCATTACCAGGGCCATTTGCTGGTAAAACCATGAATTGCCGTGCCTGCCATATGGTCGATGAACATGCAGAAAATCCACTTGGCGGTATGCGTACTTACAGTGATTATGCTTCACGACCACCGGTACCAGCACGTGATGATGGCGCTAAAACCTCAAACCGTAATGCAATGTCTATGGTTAACATAGCGATCTCACGTCAGCATGGCACAGTTTTCCACTTTGATGGTGAATTCACCAGCATGGAAGATTTAGTACGAGCAACACTGAGTGGCCGCAACTATGGCTGGCAAGCAGATGAAAAAGCCATTGCATTTAAGCACATTGCAAATATCGTCAGAAATGATGATGGTAAAGATGAGCTAGCACAGGAGTTTGGTGGCAGCTACCGCAAAGTATTAAAAGGCTCAGCTAAAGATTTATCCGACTCTCATCGATTACCTAATGAGTATCGCTTAAACGTCGATACCGCCAGCGATCAGCAAATTGTTGATACCGTTGCAAAGCTAATTTCTGTATATGTAACGAATCTCTCTTTCGCTCAGGATGAGCACGGACAATATATTGGCAGCCCTTATGATGAGTTTCTTAAAATAAATAAGTTGCCCCGTAAAGAAAAGAAAAATGAATCTGTCGCTGAATATAATCAACGTTTACTAAAAGCAGTTGAAGCGTTAAAAAAACCAAAGTTTGTTCAAGGCAAAGGAAAGCAATTTGCATCCCATAAACAAAAGTTTGTTTTTTCTGCAAAAGAACTACAAGGTATGAAACTATTCTTTAATAAAGGTAATAGCAAAAAGCCTGGAGGTAACTGTGCGAGTTGTCACTCTGCACCGCATTTTTCAGATTTTGGTTTTCATAACACCGGATTAGTTCAACAAAACTATGATGAACTACATGGAACCGGAGCATTTAATAAACTTCTCATTCCAACTTTAGCAGAGCGTAATAAAAAATATAATGCATTTTTACCTGCCACATCTAAACATCCAAAGGCGACATCGCGCTTCCGTAGCATTGCGGCTAAAAATAAACCCGGGTATACCGATATTGGATTATGGAATGTATTTGCAAACCCGGATATGCATGGGCCACAGCAAAAATTAAAAAATATATTATGTAAGCAAAATACTTTATCCGGTAATAAGAACTGTGATAATGAAACGTTATTGCAAAATGCTATAGCAGCGTTTAAAACACCGGTATTAAGAGATTTGGGACATTCAAATCCATACATGCACACAGGACAATTTGATAATCTTCAACAAGCCGTACGTTTTTATATTACCAGTAGCATCCTGGCACAAAACAATATGCTTCGTAATTCAGAAAAAGCTTTAAAAGAAATAAATCTTAGCGAAAAAGATATTACGCCGCTGATTTCTTTCTTACAGTCACTAAATGAAGATTACGACTAAAACTGTAACAAAAGGTACAGATATATAATATTTAACTGACTATACTTGTTATTAATAATCATTAGTTAATAACAGGTATATGGCATAAAAGTGAATACAGAAAACGATTCAATAACATCTGACTTTATAACCTCGTATCGAGGTAGTTTTACTTCAATGATGCGCTGGCCGCATCTTGATGACTTTTGGGCATTACTAAACCAGCAGGCTGATAATAACTGGTATATTTACGCGGTAGGTGAACAACCACCTGAAGCACCCGTGGCTAAAGACAAACTACTATCATTCATTAAAGAAATCGATATTTTGCTACATAAAGACCATACCGAAGATTATTGTGGCATTGTTTATGCGGATGACAAAACAACTCCCTCATTCATAAAAATATACGATCCAAATAATCTGGGCGTTTCCTGCGGTTTCAGTGATAACCCACCTTTACCCGGTTGGATATTATCAAAATTACAACCTGTAGAATTAGAATCTGCCCTAAATCCACCGAATAACCGACGTCGCTGGTGGAAACGTATATTTAATTAACACCTCCTAAAATCTCTTCATAATTTTTAGATATACACCATTTTAAACGTACTTATCACCTACCAACCATCAAAGCACAATAATCACTAAAGAAATTTATATATTTGTCGCTAATTAAGTTTAATGACAAATTAAAAATCGATTTACCCACAGATTTTATATGCTTAATTATAATGCGCCAGATATAACACTAGTTGATACATTTAAAAGAAACACTCTTTTAGCTGTCATTACAACAGCAACATTAATCAGCCTTATGATAGGCTATCTTCAGATTCACGACTTCACCAAACATAGTGAAAAACTTGAATCCGAATACATAGAAAACAAAAAAACAATAATCAAACAAGAAGTTTTAAACGTAACCGAATATATTTCACGCGCGAGAATTAAAACACAAGAAAAAATTAAAGCACGTATAAAAAAAAGAACCTATGAAGCACACGCTATAGCAACAAATATTTACAATAAATTCAATAAAACACTCCCCGAAAAAAAAATTAAAATACTCATTACCGAAGCACTTCGTCCTTTAAAGTTTTTTAATTATACAGGCTATTATTTTATTCACTCATTAGATGGAGTAGTGCAATTACATGCAATGCGACCTGAACTGGAAGGAAAGAACCGGCTAAATTTAAAAAGCTCATCAGGCCAAAATATAGTAAAAGATTTATTTAATATAGTTAATAAATCAGGAGAAGGGTTTTCATCTTACAAATACCCGGCTTCTAAAAATAACATAAATAAAGAATTATCTAAGATCAGCTTTGTAAAGCATTTCAAACCTTACAACTGGAGTATTGGTACAGGAGACTACATAGAAAATATAGAAAAAGATATAAAAAAAGAAATACTTGAAAATTTAAAAAAAGAAGAAAATATGTATGTATTTGTAGTTGATTTCAATGGCAATATTTTAATGGATATCAGTCAAAAACATTTGATTGGCACAAATATGTCAAAGTTAGTTAACACAAATGGTATTAATGTTTTTATGGAAGAACGTAAAGCAGCAGATAATCCTGAAGGTGGTTTCATTAATTACGTTTGGAAGAAACCAAACTCATTTATCCCCGTTCCAAAAATAGCATTTGTTAAAAGTATTAATGACTGGAAATGGATGATTGGAGCAAGTTTATACACTGATGATATTTATAAAGAACTCCACAATAGTCGTAACGAGTTGAAAAAAAGATTATTCCAGCAAGCAGCATACGCTTTATTAATCATAATAATTAGTAGCCTGTTTATCCTTTATATTTCAAATAAGTTCACCCTGAATTTCACCAGTGAAATTGGTCTGTTTTTATCATTTTTTGTTGGTGTTTCTGAAAAGGCAAAAAAAATAAACCCAAAATCATTGCGATTTATTGAGCTTAAAAATCTTGCATTATCAGCTAACAAAATGCTGGATAAAAAAATTGAAACAGAAAAATCATTACGCACAAGCGAAAAGAAATTAAAAGAAGCTCAAAGAATTACTCACCTCGGGAGCTGGGAGTATGATATTGTAAATGACAAACTAATATGGTCAGATGAAGCCTATAGAATATTAGGCGTTAACCCAAAGAACACTCCACCTTCTTACAAAACCTTTATTTCAATAGTTCACCCTGAAGATAAAATGTTTGTTGACGAAGCGTATAAATATTCAATTAAAAACAAAACACCTTACTCAATAGAACACCGTATATATCTAAATGATGGAACTATAAAACACGTAAAAGAACATGCCGAAACTTATTATGATAGTACTGGTAAAGCGATAAGGTCATCCGGAACTATTCAGGATATTACAGAGTTAAAAGATAAGGAAGATCAGTTAAGACGCACTCAAAAAATGGATGCGCTAGGTAAACTGACAGGTGGAATTGCACATGATTATAATAATATGATGGGCGTTATTATAGGATATTCTGAGCTCTTACTATCTCAAGTCGCAGACCAAAAAAAAGCTGTTGAATATATTGAACAAATACTGGCTGCCAGCGATCGTGCCCGCACACTGACAGATAAGTTAATGAGTTTTACTCGTTATAAATTTTCAGAAACAGAACCCGTTAATCTTAACGAACAACTTCTAGCGCAACAGCAATTGTTAGAAAAAACATTAACAGCACGAATCCAGTTAAAATTTAATTTAACTAAAGATATTTGGCTTACCCAACTCGACCCAGGTGATCTAAATGATGCAATAATTAACATGAGCATCAATGCATCACATGCAATAAACAACAACGGTATAATGACCATAACAACACAAAATATATACATCAATAAAAATAATGCTTACACACTGCAGTTAGAAGAAGGTGATTATGTTTTGCTCTCACTCGAAGATTCTGGTTCAGGAATGGATTCAAAAACTATGTCGCAAATTTTTGATCCATTTTTTTCAACTAAAGGTGAAAGAGGTACCGGACTGGGACTAAGCCAGGTCTATGGCTTTGCAAAGAGAAGTGGTGGTATTATAGATGTTCAATCTCAATTAGGACATGGTAGTAAATTTACATTTTACTTTCCTCGCCAACATGCTGAATCTAATCAAGCAACAACTACTAACAAACAGGCATCACCACCAATATCTTGCGGTAACGAAACTATTCTAGTTGTTGATGATGAGCCTGCTTTATGTGAGCTATCAGCAACTATATTAAAAACTCATGGCTACCAGGTACTCATGGCTAATAATGCTAAACAAGCATTAGAATTATTAAAAACAGAAAATATAAATTTAATACTTAGTGACATCATAATGCCGGAAATGAATGGTTATGAGCTTGCTGAAATAGTAAAGAAAAATTACCCTGAAGTTATCATTCAGTTTGTAAGTGGATTTAATGATATCGAAAATTTAAATATCGATATTTCTGATTTAAATATTTTACAAAAGCCCTTCACACATAATGAATTATTAATTTTAATACGAAAATTACTTGATAATAAAATCAAATAACTCCTTTATATATTCAAATTTTTTGATGATTAATAAATCACCAACTATAAAAACCTAGGGTAATCATCAGTAATAGACTCTTCCAGCTTAATGTAGAATGCACAAAATTCACCTTAACTTATTTAGACTGATTCTATGCCTCATACAAACACCTGGGAAAAAAATGGATTATTACGAAAATTTACCGGCAAAATACAGCCTGAAGAAATATTAAAATCAAATTTTGAAATTCATGCGCATCCTGAATTTGAGAAAATCGCATATATTATCAATGACTTTACTGAAGTCGACGATTTATCAGTCGATGTATCACATACAAAAATTTACGCTGTAACTGACGACGTAATATCGAATACTAAAGGGAAACTTAATATTGCTTTCATCATCAATAAAGATACCCATGTTAACTTAGTCAATAGTTATCGAAACCAAATGGAAAACCGGCTTTTTAAATGTGAAATATTCAAAACAATTGATGATGCTCGGAAATGGGTTGATTCACAATAATTCAGCATAAAATAAATACTATAAACCAAATGACTGGTCACCAGGTCAGCACACAATTTTGATGCTATGAATATAATCATCTATAATCTTCAATTATTTTAAACAGTGCTTACCTAATATAACGACTTATCAAATATGCTATTATAATCATACCATCGCAGTATACGCTCCCTTACTGCAATATTCTCAGGCCAAAAATTATTGAAACTATTCAATAATGTATTCAACGCGATAAAAATATAATATATTATTTACTATCGGTCAAAAATGTACACTCGTAAAGACTATGTTTCTTAAACACAATAATTCTTAAGTAAGGATGAGTGATGACAAGCAAATTAATCTGGGAACCAGGCGGAGCATATTGGAAATACTCTGGAAAAATTACTGGTCAAGAAATCATAAACGCAACTTCAGTTATTTATGGTGACTCACGATTTGATGATTTAAAATATAAATTAGTAGATTTTTTTGATGTTGAAAACATTGAAATAAACAACGACGAGATAACGATGATTGCATGTAAACATAGAGTTGCATCACAATCTAATCCTTATATCAAAAATGCCATTCTTGTACGTCAGAAACAAAATATACTTGCTAATAAGTTTGTTACGTTCTTTGATGATACACCCTGGTCTGTTCAAGTGTTTTATGATCTAGATAAGGCAAATAACTGGCTTGGTAGAATACCGAGTATTC
>Ga0224506_10002435_pt1 | contig 12662 bp, 8 predicted proteins | sample SF_Jan12_sed_USG_2_FD_169108 | JGI IMG/M metagenome (GOLD analysis project Ga0224506, IMG submission 169108) | Sediment microbial communities from San Francisco Bay, California, United States - SF_Jan12_sed_USGS_8_1 | ecosystem: Environmental > Aquatic > Marine > Sediment | place: USA...
CATGGACATCAACGTCAAGGGGCCCTTCTTCCTGACGCAGGCGTTACTGCCGCTCTTGGAGGCCTCGGCCAGTGCCGAGGATCCGGCGCGGATCATCAATGTGGGTTCCATCGATGGCCTCAATGTCAACAAGATGGGGACCTATTCGTACGGTCCGAGCAAGGCCGCCATCCATCACCTGACCAGGACCTTCGCGTCCCACCTGGCAGATCGCCACATAACCGCCAATGCAATCGCACCCGGACCGTTCCCCAGCAAGATGACGGCCGGTATCGCCGAGGCGATGGGCGAGGAGATCCGCAGGCACGTCCCCCTCAAGCGCTGGGGCGAGCCGGCCGACGTGGCGGGTACCGCTATTTTCCTGGCGTCGCGGGCCGGGGCTTACGTATCCGGCGCGGTCATCCCGGTTGACGGTGGTATCGTCGCGGCGTCGAGGACACTGTAGCCGCCATGCATGGGTTCCGGGGCCGGCTTGCGCGTCTTCGAACAGATGCGGGTCGCTGGGGGTGGGTGCGTACGATCAGTCGCCGCCTGGCTGCAAAACTCGGTTCGCTATTGGGGGTCAGCGTTGCCCAGATACGCGAGCGGAGCCTGCCAGTAACTAGCGGATTCGCTCACTTTCGGTCGTAGCTGCATTCGCTTTGGCTGCGCATCCTTGTTGGTCCCTGATTAACAAGGATGTGAATCATGCAGAAGCTCTTCGTTCTTGGCGTATCTGTCGCCGCCATTTTCTTTTTCGTCTCACAGGATGCGGCGGCCGGTAGCGGGCGCAACGGCGGCATGCTGCCGCCACCGGTCAGCGATGCTGACTACTACGACAACGGTGCGCCGAGTCCAGCCAAGGTCGCGCTCGGCGCCCAGTTGTTTTATGACAAGGTCCTGAGCGGCAACTTCAATATTTCCTGTGCAACTTGCCACCACTCCTTCACGGGGACAGGTGATGGCCTTGCATTGCCGGTCGGCGAGGGTGGACGAGGACTCGGCGTCACGCGCGATACGGGTGTGGGTCCGGATGCCGTGCACGAACGCGTGCCGCGTAACGCCCCGCACATTTTCAACCTCGGCGCCCGGGAGTTCGTACGTGCCTTCCATGATGGTCGCGTACAGCCCAATCCCTCATACCCGAACGGCATCGAGTCTCCGGCGGGTTACGACCTTCCCGAAGGCCTCGACAGTCCACTCGCTGTCCAGGCGATGTTCCCGGTCACGTCGGGGACCGAGATGGCGGGGCAGGTCGGTGAGAACCCGTTGGCCGATGCCGCGGCCGCCGGCAACCTCGCGGGTGCAAACGGTGTTTGGGAACAGCTTGCGGAACGCTTGCAGGGCTTGCCCGGGTATGTCGAACAGTTCGTCGCGGTCTTCCCCGACGTGCGTGTTGCGGGCGACATCCGGTTTACCCACGCCGCCAACGCGATCGCCGCTTTCGAGGCTGTCAACTGGCGAGCCGACAACAGCCCGTTCGACCGATTTCTTCGGGGCGAGCGCGGCGCCATGAGTCAGTCTGCGATCGCAGGCATGCGTATCTTCTACTCTCCCCGGAAGGGCAATTGTGCGAGTTGCCACTCGGGCACGTTCCAGACCGACCAGTCGTTCCGGGCGATCGCCATGCCCCAGGTTGGCCCCGGCAAAGGGGACGGGCAGGGATACGAGGATTTCGGCAGGGAGAGGGTCTCCGGCGATCGCAGGGACCGCTACAAGTTCAGGGTGCCTTCGCTGAGGAACGTCGCTCAGACGGCGCCTTACGGGCACTCAGGCGCCTATGACACGCTTGACGGGGTCGTGCGGCATCACCTCGACCCCGTTGCCTCGCTCCTCAATTTCGACCCCTCGCAACTGCGCATGCCGGCTCGCCCGGATCTCGATGCGACGGACCTGGCGGCGATGCACGACCCGTCTGCGGTTCTTGCCATCGCCCAGGCAAACGAGCTCGCGCCCGTCGATCTCAAGGAACGGGAAATCAGGCAATTATTGGACTTCCTGCATGCGCTCACGGACCCTGCAATGCTGGATCTTCGCGGCGATGTTCCGGCGTTATTGCCCAGCGGACTGATTCTCGGCGACTGACTTAGAGAAACCCGAGGCTCTCGAGTTTGACCAATATACGATGCGCGGCCAGGTCGGGCGAAATGCCGATGGTATCGATGGCCATTTCGGGGTTTTCGGGCGTCTCGTAAGGGTCGGAGATGCCCGTGAACTCCTTGATCTTGCCGGCCCGCGCCAGCGCGTAGAGACCCTTGCGATCGCGTTCCTCGCAAATCTCGAGCGGCGTCGACACGTGGATCTCGATGAAGCCACCCACCGGTTCGATCAAATCGCGAACATAGCGGCGGGTCGACGTGTAGGGCGCAATGGGCGCGCAGATGGCGATGCCGCCGTTCTTGGTGATCTCGCTGGCCACAAAGCCGATGCGCTGGATGTTGAGGTCGCGGTGCTCCTTCGAAAAGCCCAGCTCGCTCGAAAGATTCTTGCGCACGATGTCGCCATCGAGCAGCGTGATCTGCCGGCCGCCGATCTCCATGAGCTTGGACATCAGAGCATTGGCAATGGTGGACTTGCCCGAGCCCGACAGGCCCGTGAAAAACACCGTAAAGCCCTGCTTGTGGCGCGGCGGGTGCGTGCGGCGCAGCTCGGTCACGACATCCGGGAACGAGAACCACTCCGGGATCTCGAGGCCTTCCTGCAGGCGGCGCCGAAGTTCGGTGCCCGAGATGTTAAGGACCTGATCCGCGTCGGTCGCCTCGTCGATGGGGATGTACTGCGCCTTGTTCTCGGCAAACACCATCATGCGGAACGGCACCATCGAGATATCCAGCTCGTCGGCGTGCGCCTTGAGCAGCTCCTGGGCATCGTAGGGGCCGTAGAAGTCCTCGCCTTTCGAGTCCTTGCCCGGCCCGGCATGATCGCGGCCGATGATGATGTGCGTGCAGCCGTAGTTCTTGCGGATGATGGCGTGCCACAGCGCTTCGCGCGGACCGCCCATGCGCATCGCCAGCGGCAGCAGCGACAACGAGGTCGTTTGCTCCGGGTAATACTTCAGGATGTGCTCGTAGCAGCGCACCCGCGTGTAGTGATCCACGTCGCCGGGCTTGGTCATGCCCACCACCGGGTGGATCAGCAGGTTCGCCTCGACCTCGCGGGCCGCACGATGCGAGATCTCCTGGTGCGCACGGTGCATCGGGTTGCGCGTCTGGAATGCCACGACCTTGCGCCAGCCGAGCTTCTTGAAGCGCGTCCGCACTTCGGCCGGGCTTTCGCGCAGGTGCTTGAAATCGTAGTGGGTCGGCGCCTCGATGCCCGTCAGCCTGCCGCCCACGTAGACGGGACCCGCGATGTTGTTGAGGAAGTGGACCGCCGGGTGTTTCTCGTCGGTCGTGCCGAATACGCCCTCGGCCTCCCTGGCCTTGTCCGGGCTCCAGATGTCGCCCACTTCGAGCGTGGCAAGGATCACACCCTCGAGATCGCGCAGGGCCACCTTGTCACCCGGTTGCAGTTTGCCGGCGAAATCTTCGCTGACATCCAGCGTCACCGGCATCGGCCAGAGCACGCCGCTGGTGAGGCGCATGCTGCTGACCACCGCATCGTAGTCAGCCCGGTTGAGGAAGCCCTCGAGCGGCGAGAAGGCGCCGTTCAGCAGCAACTCGATGTCACAGAGCTGGCGCTCGGTAAGGTCCCACGACACGTAGTCGCGTGCCGCCTGCTTCTCGGCCTCGGCCGCCGCCTCGTTAAGGTAAAGATTCTTCAGCTCGCCGCCATGCGGCTCTTTGAACGCGCCCATTGTCTAGATCCTGTGTAGAAATTAATAAAGCCGCGCAGGCAAGTGATAACCCGCGCGGCTTTGAAATTGCGAATAGGTGGGACTCTTCCTAGAACGGAATATCGTCGTCGAAGTCATCGGGACCCGGCGCGGGTGGCGTATTGCCGCCGCCTTGCTGGCCACCGCCGGAGCCTCCGCCACTCCCGCCGCCAAACGATCCGCCGCCCGCTCCGCCACGGCCGCCGAGCATCTGCATTTCATCGGCAATGATTTCGGTCGTATAGCGATCCTGGCCATCCTGACCCTGCCACTTGCGCGTGCGCAGCTTGCCCTCGACATAGACCTGCGAACCTTTGCGCAGATACTCGGCTGCGATTTCGGCCAGGCGTCCGAACATGGCTACCTTGTGCCATTCGGTGCGCTCTTTCTGCTCGCCGGTTTGCTTGTCTTTCCACGACTCGTTGGTCGCGACGGTGAAATTGGTGACGGCCGAACCACTCGGCATGTAGCGTGTCTCGGGATCCTGTCCGAGGTTACCGACGAGGATGACTTTGTTGATTCCGCGGGCCATGTTGGCTCCTGTTCTTCTGGGACTGTATTTATAGTATTTCGCGGCCCTGGGCCGCGAGAGGGACACTATTGTAGAGCCTGCCCGGGCAATTGCTAGCCCGATTTCGGCGAATAAACGTCAAATTATTTACGAAAACGACCGAAGCCCTGCAGTGCGAGCCAGATACCGCCCATCAGCGCGCAGACAAAAAACACGTCGGTCGGGCGACCCTGGCCCAGGAACCTTCCGCCAACAAGGCCACCGACAAACGCTCCGAGGAACTGGGCGCTCGAAAACACGCCCAGTGAGGCGCCGCGCACCGCCTCGTCCGCCAGCACCGAGAGCCGGGCGGGCAGCCCTGCCTCGAGGAAATTGAAGCCCGCGAAAAAGATGACGAGCGCGATGAACACGGGGCCTGCCGAGAAGGAGAAGAACGTCAGCCCGAGCTGCGCGACGACAATCAACGTGACGGCCAGGCCGATCAGGTGCCCACGTCCCTGGTGATGGTCCCGCATGATCATCGGCACCGCGAGTGCGAGCGACACAATGAGCGCACCGATGTACATCTTCCAGTGCGCGGTGAGCGGCATCTCGAAACGGTCGTGCAACAATAAGGGCAGCGCCACGAAGGTCGCCGTCATGATGGCGTGCAGCAGGAACACGTAGAAGTCGATCCGCAGCAGATCGGCGCGAAACGCCGGGACCAGGCTCCAACTCTCGCGGCGCACCGGTCGCGGCATGTCGGGCAGCAGCCTCAACAGCAGTGCTGCGACCAGTGCCAGCGCGGCGGCCACCCAGAACAGCGCCAGCACGCCGAATTTCGCGGCAATCAACGGTCCCGCGGCAAATGCGAGCATGAAGGACGTACCGATGCCGACACCGAATATAGCCATTGACCGGGTACGAACTTCCGGGCGTGTCGCATCGGTGATCAGCGCGCTCAGCGTGGCCGAGATCGCGCCGGCTCCCTGCAGAAAACGACCGGCGACGACACCATGGATCGAATCGGACATGGCGGCGACGATGCTGCCGGCCGCGAAGATGACCAGTCCACCGACGATGACAGGGACGCGTCCTATACGGTCCGACAGGGCGCCGAGCGGAATCTGAAAGCCCGCCTGCGTCAGGCCGTAGGCACCAACGGCCAGGCCGATCAGCAGCGGCGTGGCGCCTTCCAGGTCCCTCGCGTACAGCGACAGGACCGGCAGCAGCGCAAACAGGCCGAACATGCGGATCATCGCGATGAGCGCGACGACGCCAACCGAGCGGCGCTCGTCGGCGAGCATGGTAATGCCCTCGGGCTTTTCTGATTCCAAAGCGTGCTTCCTTTGCGCCGCGGAGGCGCGGCGGCGTATATTAGCAGGTTGTTCGGCCTCGACTTAAATCTCCCTGATGAAATCAGCAGAACGCAATATCCGAATCGCCGGCGCGAGGACCCACAACCTCAAGAACGTCGATCTGACCCTGCCCCGCGACCAGCTGATCGTGTTCACGGGACTATCGGGCTCCGGCAAATCGTCGCTTGCGTTCGACACGATCTATGCCGAAGGCCAGCGCCGTTACGTCGAGTCGCTGTCGGCCTATGCGCGGCAGTTCCTGTCGATGATGGAGAAACCTGACATCGATCATATCGATGGGTTGTCGCCTGCCATTGCGATCGAGCAAAAGTCGACCTCGCACAACCCGCGATCGACAGTCGGCACGGTCACCGAGATCTACGACTACCTGCGGCTGCTGTTCGCCCGTGCCGGTACGCCGAAGTGCCCCGATCACGATGTGACGCTCGAAGCGCAGACGGTCAGCCAGATGGTCGATCACGTCCTCGAATTACCTGAAGGCACAAGGCTCATGCTGCTTGCCCCGGTTGTTGCCGAGCGCAAGGGCGAACACGTGCACCTGATGGCAGACCTGCAGGCCCAGGGATTCATACGCGCCCGAATCGATGGCGAGATCTACGAGCTCGACCAGCCGCCGGCACTCGATCTGCGCAAGAAACACAACATCGATGCGATCGTCGATCGTTTCAGGGTAAAGGAGGACCTGCACCTGCGCCTCGCCGAATCGTTCGAAACCGCGCTGCGGCTGGCCGACGGCGTCGCGCGCATCGTCTACATGGACGACAGCGAGGCGGATGAAATCACGTTCTCCGATCGCTTTGCCTGCAACATCTGCGGCTACAGCCTGACCGAACTTGAACCGCGCCTGTTTTCATTCAACAACCCGAGCGGCGCCTGCCCGGGCTGCGACGGCCTGGGCGTGAAACAGTTCTTCGACCCGGAGCGCGTCGTTGTTAACCCGGGATTATCCCTGGCCGGTGGCGCGATTCGTGGCTGGGATCGCAAGACGACGTATTACTACCAAATGATCCAGAGCCTCGCCTCTCATTATGACTTTGACATCGAGACGCCATTCAACGAGCTCAGCAGGAAACTGCAGGACATCGTGCTGCACGGCAGTGGCAAGGACAAGATCGAGTTCTTCTACGCCAACTCGCGCGGCATGCAGGTCAAGAAACTGCATCGCTTCGAGGGCGTGCTGCCGAACCTCGACAGGCGTTATCGTGAAACCGAGTCAAGCGCCGTGCGCGAGGAATTGTCGAAGTTTCTCAACAGCCAGCCCTGCCCGGAGTGCCACGGTACCCGCCTCAATGTCGCTGCACGCCACGTGTTTATTTGCGGCCACTCGCTGCCTGAAATCACGAGCCTGTCGGTCGGGCATGTGCGTGAGTTCTTCGACACGATGCATCTCGACGGCTGGCGCGCGACCATCGCCGACAAGATCGTCAAGGAGATTTCGGACCGCGTTGGCTTCCTGTCGGATGTCGGCCTCGACTACCTGTCGCTCGATCGCAGTGCCGAGACCCTCTCCGGCGGCGAGGCGCAACGCATTCGCCTCGCCAGCCAGATCGGCTCGGGACTCGTCGGCGTCATGTACATCCTCGATGAACCCTCGATAGGCCTGCACCAGCGCGACAACCAGCGCCTGCTCGGTACGCTCACTCACCTGCGGGATATCGGCAATACGGTCATTGTTGTCGAGCACGACGAGGAAGCCATTATGTCGGCCGACTTCGTCGTCGACCTCGGACCCGGTGCCGGCGTGCATGGCGGCCACGTGGTCGCGGCCGGTTCACCCGCGGAGATCCAGAGGGAACCGCGGTCGGTGACGGGCCAGTACCTCTCCGGCAAGCGCGCCATCGCGGTGCCGGACGCGCGCACGCCGAACAACGCGGACAAGCAGATTCGCGTGCTGGGCGCATCCGGCAACAACCTGAAGTCAGTCGATGCATCCATCCCGGTTGGCCTCATGACCTGCGTGACGGGCGTGTCGGGATCGGGCAAGTCCACGCTCGTCAACGACACCCTGTACAAGGCTGTCGCCGAAGAGATCAATCGTGCGAGCCGCAATCCGGCGCCACACAAGGCCGTGGAAGGACTCGATGCGATCGACAAGGTCATCGACATCAGCCAGAGCCCGATCGGGCGCACGCCGCGCTCCAATCCCGCGACCTATAGCGGCCTGTTTACACCGATCCGCGAACTGTTTGCGGGTACGCAGGAAGCCCGTTCACGCGGCTACATGCCCGGGCGTTTCAGTTTCAATGTCAAAGGCGGTCGCTGCGAAGCCTGCCAGGGTGACGGTGTTATCAAGGTCGAGATGCACTTCCTGCCCGACGTGTACGTGCCCTGCGACGTGTGTCGCGGCCAGCGGTACAACCGGGAGACCCTCGAGATTCGCTACAAGGGCAAGAACATTCACGAGGTTCTCGACATGACCGTTGAGGATGCCGCCGTGTTCTTCCAGAACGTGCCGGTCGTCGCCCGCAAGTTACAGACGCTCATGGATGTCGGCCTGACCTACATTCGCCTGGGGCAGAACGCCACGACGCTCTCCGGTGGTGAAGCGCAGCGCGTAAAACTCGCCAAGGAGCTGTCGAAGCGCGATACCGGCAACACGCTCTACATTCTCGACGAGCCAACGACAGGGCTGCACTTCCACGACATCGAGCAATTGCTCGGTGTGTTGCATCGGCTGCGTGACCACGGCAACACAGTGGTCGTCATCGAACACAATCTCGACGTCATCAAGACCGCTGACTGGATCATCGACCTGGGTCCGGAAGGCGGTGATGGCGGGGGCGAAATCATCGCGCAGGGAACGCCCGAGGACGTGGCCGCGACCAGGGGCTCATTTACGGGTGAGTTCCTCAAACCGCTGGTTAAACGCGCGGGCAAATCGAAGCGCAGCGCCTGAGTCCGTTCGCAGGTACAGCGACGGCTCGATGAGCTCGAGTTCCATCAGCAGGAAACGGCCGTCGGGCCCGCGCACCCAGTCTCCCCTGCCGTAGACAGGCCGCGGATCGACATGCGAAAACACCCGGCGGGCGACATCCAGCAAGCCGTCGGGTGGTGCGATTGGCCTGATCTCGGCACCGTGTTCCTCCTGGACCCGAAAATCGCCGGCCCTGGGGGTCTTCAGGATCGCGTGGCTGTACTCACCGCTAAAGAAGAAGAGGGAAAACTCGCCCTCCTCGCAGATACCCTCGATAAACGGCTGCACGATGAACGCACGTCCGGCAAAGCATTCAGCCAGGTGTGCGAGTTTGTCACCGGCAACGGGGTTTGTCAGAACGAAGGTATCCTTTGCATTGGCGCCGACGGTTGGCTTGATGACAAGCTTGTCGACGTCGTGCGCGGCGAAAAAGCCAGGCACACTGCGGGTGTCGAAGTCGTCGTACCAGCTGCTCGGGACGATGTCGTCCCCGCGCGCCGACACGTCCTTCAGGTAGGACTTGTCGAGATTCCACCGCACGGTGGATAGTTCGTTCAGGAGTACGGCACGGCTCGCGTCGATTCGTTCCAGCACCCTCAGGAACTCGTCGGGGAATGCCGGGTAGTCCCACGGCACGCAGATGTACACAGCGTCGAACGCGTTCCAGTCGGGGCTGCTGCGCCAGGGCACGCACTGCACGTCCCAGCCGAGCGCTGCCATCGGCTCCAGGCTCAGGTGAAAATCGGTTACGTAGTCACCCATGTCGTCCATGACGAGGTACGCGGCGCGTTTGTCGTTCATGCGGTCCTGCTCCGCTACTGGCGCTCGGCGGGAGCCTCTTCCGCTCCCGAAAACCTGCCATCGGTAAGGAATGCGATGGTCAGCTCGATCGGCTCTTGCATACGCATCATGAACGCGTGGGAATGCTCGACCACGACAAAGTCCGTCATGCCTTCGAGCTTGGTGTCCTCCACCGACACGCGCCCGTCATCCGGATTGGGCAGAACGGCTGACGTGATCGGGTCGATCGTTCGATTTCCCGCGATGACGCCCAACTCGAAATCAGCCGGCCCCAGTCTAAGTGGAATGCTGTCCTCACCTTTGCCCAGCTGCCGACCTGACGGGCCATTGATCCAGTCATAGCCGGGAACGTCGATCATTTCGTCGGCGGCGACACTGCCCTGGTTCGGCGGTCCGAGCATGACGACGCGACCGAGCTCCGGGATCTCGTTCGTACTCAGGTACTGACGCACCAGGATGCCGCCAAGCGAGTGCGTCACAAAGTGGATTCGGTCGACACGTTCATGCTCCCGGCAGGCTGCCAGGCCGTCCGGCACCGCGATGTCCGCAAGTTCCTCGATCGTGTGATCACGCGACGGGTAGTCGATATTCGCAGTAATGAACCCGGCCTGGTCGAGTTCTCTTTGCATCTTGTTCATCGATGTCGCGCCACGCATCAAGCCGTGCAGCAACACCACGCAGTCGTCGGCCTGCGCGATACCGGCAGACAACAGGAGTACGAGAACCAGGAGCAAGCCTTTCATAGACACTCAGACATCGCCAACCAGGCCGCGTTCACGTAATTGGCGATCATGCAGGCGGCTGAGGAGTAGCAGCGCCGCTACCGCACCGAACAGTGCCCATCCCATGTCCGACTGGGTGTCCCACACATAACCCTGCGTCCCGAGGAATGCCTCCGCGGCCTCGTCGGACAGCAACGCCACCCACCATTCTATGAGTTCATAAAACGCGCTGAAGCCCAGGCAAAAACTGACAATGAAGAAATCACGCCACCTGGCAGAGTTGAAAACCTGCAGGCGAATCATGAGCTCACGCGCGATCATCGCCGGAATAAACCCTTGTGCGAGGTGCCCCAGCTTGTCGTAATTGTTGCGTGTCCCATCGACCAGCTCACGCACCCACTCCCCCAGCGGTACTTCCGCATAGGTGTAGTGGCCGCCGATCATCAGGATGACGCAATGCACGAGGATCAGCACGTAGACGAGGCTTGTCAGGGGGAAGCGTTCGCGCGTGAACCAGACAACGATGCCACCCAGGACGGCCGGCGCTACCTCGAGGCCCCAGGTGACGGTGTCCTTTGGCCCGATGCCGGACCACACGAGGACAGCCACGAACGTGCCGATCCAAACCCACCTCATCTCATGTCATCCTTTCTCGTCCGCCAGAAACCGTCGCTGCTGAATTTCTCCCAGACCCACGGCAGCCAGCGCAGCAACGCGAAACTCAACCACAGCGCCCACGCGAGGATGAGCACCTTGTAGATCCAGATGGGCACCGTAAACGCGGTCGCAACCGGCAGCACGGAATCACTGCGGTCGGCAAACCAGCCGAGAATCGAGCCGTAGGAACGATGCCCGGTCACGTGCATGTCGGGTGTGCCCAGCAGCCCCTGCGGCAGCGCGACGGCCACCGCCAGCAGGGCAACGATCGTAATGCCGGCGATGATCACCTGGAGAACATCGAATTTCCACCAGCTTAAATCGCTACCGGCAATGCGTTCGCGCGCCCCGCAAGCCAGTAGCCAGATCGCGACGAGGGCAAGGACAGGCCAGTTGAAGGTACTGAACCCAAGCCCCAGCAAGAGCCACTGCCAGCTGTTCAGCGGCGCCAGGCCGGTGCGCCCGAGTAGCAGCGCGAAGACAATCAATACAGCAAGTTCGGACCAGTACAGCACTGCGGGTCCGAGCCGCGGCCCGCGCGTCCCGATCAACCACCTGTCCTCCGGCAGCTGCAGCGACATCTCGATATTGCCGGCCGGCGCCCCGAGATCGACCTCGGGCGTCTTGGTCCGGAAACCCATAGCGCCACTCGATCGCCACGCGACACTGACGGAGTGCTCTCCCGGCAGGATCGGCAATGTGAGCTCGCCGTTCTCGGCGCGCAACGTCTGATCCCGTCCGTCGATCGTCAGCGACGTCATTTCCGCGTCATCCGGCAGTCGAATGACGTGTTGCGCGCCACGCGTACTGCGGTATTGCAGCGCCAGCACCACGTCGCTCGACCGGCTTCCGCGCGTCGTGGTCAATGCGACCGAGTCGAATGCCAGCGTCGATCCTGCACTGGCTTCGGGGCGCGTTGCCGTCAGCGTCAGTTGTTCACCACCACGTGGATCGAATTCGGCGACGCGCACATCGCTGTTGCTTTCACCGCTGTTGCTCTCGGGCAGACCCTCGAAAGTGGCGTTCCAGATATTGCCGACGGCAAAGCGCCAGGTTTCTTTCCACGGAACGCCTTGCCCTGCTGTCAGCACCAGGGGCGACTGCCGCGGCAGGTTCGAGGCCCAGCTCACCGAGTACTGGCGCGGATCCATCGACACCAGGACGTGCTGGTCGGTCACGGTGAAATCACCACTCACAATGGTCTCACCATCGAGTAACGGCACGTCGAGCGTGAGCGCACCTTGTGCCGGGGCAACACGAGTAACGGTCGTCCGTACGCGCCAGTCGAGGTCCAGCTCAATCGTGCGTTCAATCTGGGCGAACGGCGGGAAGCGGCTGCTTTCCCACCGCACGACATCGCCGCTCTCGTCGGTCTGCAGGCGTGTCAGTTGCAGCGACCCGGCAAGCAGGCGGCGATCCTTGACGCCGGCAACGAGCCAGCCATCGCTTGCGACAGTGACGACGCGAGCTGGTGTCGGGAACGGTACCTCGAGACTATCGACTGCCGGCACCGGACCGCGCAGGTCGACTCGATGCCGGCCCGGTTTCATGGACAGCCAGAACGAGCCATTGGCCATTCGCAGGACGCGCGCGTTGCCGGCGCCATTGACCAGGACCGCGTCGGGGCGCCAGCCTTGCGCCGAACCCGGCAAGGGTATGCCGACCTCCTCCGTCGCATGAATGTCCAGCGTCATGCTGATCGTGTCGGCGTCGACGCTAACCTCGGCAGCCGCGATTTCCGCACAGCGCGGCACGCAGTCGGGCATCTCGAGCAGGCGCTGCTCCAGTTGTCGAAGCAGCTCGGCATCGGGCATCTGTGCGTCGGCTTGCGGGCTGGCAGCGAGCAGGAACCCGCACAGCAAGACCGCCACTGAACCGGCTGCCTGGCTGCGGCCCAGCACAAGAC
>Ga0224506_10002436_pt1 | contig 12658 bp, 12 predicted proteins | sample SF_Jan12_sed_USG_2_FD_169108 | JGI IMG/M metagenome (GOLD analysis project Ga0224506, IMG submission 169108) | Sediment microbial communities from San Francisco Bay, California, United States - SF_Jan12_sed_USGS_8_1 | ecosystem: Environmental > Aquatic > Marine > Sediment | place: USA...
CATAAAGAGAAGATTGTTTTGTGACAACAAGTCCTCTTTTTTGCAAAAGTTCTATTGCGCGCAGGCAATTTTTTTGTCTGTCACCGAGGTTAGAGCCAATACCAATATACACAATAGACATCTTTAAACCAAATAATTCAATTAAAAAGATGTAAAGGTAACGTCTGCAACATTTATGTTACAGAATCCCTTGTATTCTTTCAACCGCCTCTTTAATCCTTCCCACAGATGCAGTGAGTGCAAACCTCACATATCCTTCTCCTGCCTCTCCAAAACCATTCCCGGGTGTTGCGAGTACTCCTGCCCTGTCCAGAATGTATTTGACAAAACTCATTGAATCAAAATTGGATGGCACCTTTACCCATAAATAAAACGTTGCTTTTGGTTTTATGAGATGCATACCGAGTTTTTTAAGCCCATTATAAAGTGCATCTCTTCTCATTTGATAGGTTTTTCTTATCTTTGAGAGGATATCATCACCTGTATCAAGTGCGACAATGGATGCTTCCTGGATGGCCTGAAAAATACCCGAATCAAGGTTTGTCTTTATCTTTCCAAGCCCGGCGATAACTTCCCTGTTGCCAACAGCAAAGCCTATTCTCCATCCCGTCATATTGTATGTTTTTGAGAGCGAATGAAATTCGATGCCCACATTTTTTGCACCCGGTATCTGCATAAAGCTCACCGGTCTCTTATTATCATAAAATATCTCCGAATACGACGCATCATGGCATACTATGATATTGTTTCTCAATGCAATAGTTATCAGCTCTTCATAGAATTTTTGGGATGCGACGACTGACGTAGGATTATTGGGATAATTGATAAAGATCATTTTTGCATTTGCTAATACTCTATGCGGTATTATGGTAAAATCAGGTAAAAAATTATTCTCCTCTTTCAACGGCATTAAATAACTTTTCCCCCCGGCAAACAAAGTGCCGGCAGAATACACAGGGTAGCCAGGAGACGGCACAAGCACAGTATCACCAGGATTGACAAATGCCAACGGGATGTGGCCTATACCTTCCTTCGAACCAATTAACGAGAGTACTTCTGTATCTGGATCAAGTTTCACATGAAATCTCTTCTTATACCATCTCGCAACAGCCTCTCTATATGAACGCATACCCTCGTACGATGGGTAACGGTGATGAGCAGGGTTTTCAACAGCCTTTTTCATAGCATTCACTATATGATGCGGCGTAGGGATGTCAGGATCACCAATGCTTAAATCTATGACATCAATGCCGCTCTCTATCGCCTTTTGTTTCATTTTGTCTATGGATGCAAACAGATAAGGCGGAAAATACTTCAAGCGTGAAGCAAGTTCAACAGAAATCATTTTTCTCAAGGCCACTCCCCCCGATATTTTCACATTATTATACACTACTATTTATGACCTATTAAAGAAAAATTATACCGAAATGAATAAGAGCGATTTCAACTAAAAAAAGGGCACTGAGTTCTCAGTGCCCTTATACTATCGAACTGAAATTACTTCTTCTTCTCTACCGGCTTTGCTGCAGGTTCTGCTGCCTTCTTCTCTTCCTTCTTCATCTCTTTCTTCTCAGCTTTCTTCTCAGGAGCAACAGTTATGCTTTTTGCAATCTTCTTTCCGTCTTTCTCTTCAAACTTAACCCTGGCCTTGTCACCGACTTTCAGATCTGCAACGGTTTTCTTGTCCTTGCCAATCTTGACAGCGGTCTTATCGTCAAATGCAAAAACCTCTTCAATTGCTTTGTCTTTTGCCTTCTTCGTTACGGCAATGGTTTTCTTTTCCTTGTCGATTGCTTTGACCTCTCCGGTAAACTGTTTTACTACCTTCTTTTCTACCTTCTTCTCTGCCTTCTTCTCTACAGGAGCTACTGCCTTCTTCTCTACAGGAGCTACTGCCTTCTTCTCCTCAGCTGCGATTGCGATTGAGGCAACGGCAAATACAAAAAGCATTGCAACTATAATTGCTATAGCCTTCTTCATCCAAATCACCTCCTTTCATAGATTGTTTAGATTATCAAAGTCTATCAAACGGAATTAAATATACAATATCCATGCCAGCGAAATCAAGTGAAAATAGATGATAAAAATTAAAGCAGGAGACCACTTTTGAGCAAATTATAAATCTGGATATAAGAACCTACTCCCTTTTTAAGGAGCATCTTCCTCTTTTGGGGAGGAACTTTCCAGTCTGAATTTTTCCCATCTATACCAGAAGGTTTTATAACTCATGCCAAGAAGTCTCGCTGCCTTTGCTGCGACATTGTTTGCCTTTGCCATTGCCTTTCTCAAAAGTTCTTTTTCCATCTCTTCAAAATTCATTCCCTCATCCGGCAAATCAAAATCAAGAATACTCTCCCTTTGAAAAAACCTTAATTCGCTATTGATATCCTTAAGATGTATTGTATGAGCTTCACATATAAGAACAGCTCGTTCTACGACAGATTCAAGTTGTCTTATATTTCCCGGCCAGTGATACTCGATGAGTGCCTTCATTGCATTCTCTTCAATTCCCTTTATTCTCTTTCCAAACTCATGGTTATATTTGTTAATGAAAAAGGTTACAAGTTCCGGGATGTCTTCTTTTCTCTCGCGTAATGGCGGAAGTTTTATGGTGATAACCTTCAGCCTGTAATATAGGTCCTCCCTGAAGTTCTTTTTTACAAGTTCTTTTTCAAGGTCTTTGTTTGTTGCTGAGAGTATTCGAACGTCAATTTTTATATTCTCTCTCCCCCCGATCCTTCTTATTTCTTTATCCTGAAGCACTCTGAGGATTTTCGACTGTGTCAAGAGCGGGAGATCTCCAATCTCGTCAAGGAATATTGTTCCCCCATTTGTAGATTCAAAAAGCCCTATATTCCTTGATGTCGCACCAGTGAAAGCACCCGGCTCATGCCCGAAAAGCTCACTTTCTATCAAATTTTCCGGGATTGCAGCACAGTTCACTGCGGTAAATGGCTTTGCCCGCCTCGGACTGTTATAGTGCATCGCTCTCGCGATAAGCTCTTTACCTGTACCGCTTTCACCAAGTATGAGGACAGTTGCATGACTTGAAGAGACCTTATTCATTATCTCGATCGCTTCCTGCATCTTCTTTGAACTTCCGACAATACCTTCTATACTGAACTTATCGAAAAGTGCTCTCTGAAGTTGAAGATTTTCCTTAAGAAGGGATGTCCTTTCAACAGCCCGTTTAACAGTTAAGAGTAATGTATCTCTATCAAGAGGTTTTGTGAGATAATCAAATGCGCCTTTCTTTATTGCTTCTACCGCAGATGATATCGTCCCGTGTGCAGTGATAATGACCATTGTCGGCTCATAAGTTTCTTTAGGGATCAATTCAATAAATTCTATACCGTCCATGCCTTCCATCTTGAGGTCCGTGAGCACTACATCAGGACTAAATTTCTTCATAATCTTCAGTCCTTCTTCACCTGACGAAGCAGTATAGGTCTCGTATCCTTCATCATCAAGTATTGTTTTCACTATTTCCCTCTGAAGAGGTTCATCGTCAACGACAAGTACAACAGACATTGTTTTCTCCTATCCTCGTTGTATAGGAAAAGAGAGTGTCATAGTGCTCCCCTTGCCTTCTCTACTCAAAAAATCTACCTTTCCATTATGTTCTTCAATAACCCTTTTTGTCATAGCAAGTCCCAGGCCAAGGCCTGCATCTTTTGTCGTGAAAAACGGGTTAAAGACTTTTGCTAAATTCTCCTTAGAGAGACCCATTCCTGTATCCTCAATAATAATAGAAGCTTTGCTGTTGGAGGTCTCTGTACTTATTATAAGTTTTCCACCATCGGGCATCGCCTGAAACGCATTGAGGACCACATTAAAGATACAGGTCTTCACGAGCTCAGGGTCTAAATAAAGCCTGGGAAGCACCCCATACTGTTTCACTATTTCAATATTGTCTTTTTCTGCTTTTGCCCATACAAGCTCTATTACCTCTTCAATCAGATTCACAACATCCACTTCCCGAAGGCTCAGCTTTAAGGGTTTTCCATAGTCGAGGAAATCTCCCACAAGGTTATTAAGTCTCTGAATCTCCTGTTTTATACTTGCCATGAGTGATTCAAACTTATCCTCCTTATCATTCTCTGATGGTGCATATCTTTCCCTTAAATGGTCTATACTCAGACTTATAAAATTAAGGGGATTCCTGAGTTCATGAGCAATACTTCTTGAAAGCTGACCTACTGCAGACAGGTGCTCTGCCTCACGTAGTCTTTCTTCAAGCGCACGCTCATCCCTGAGTTTTTGAATCATATAATTAAAGCTTTGTGTCAGTTCACCTATTTCGTCTTTTCTGTCCGTAGTAAGGTTTGGCGTCAAATCACCTGCTGCAACCCTCCGTGCAGCATCAACGACATTATGGATTGGTTTTGTGTACATCCATGAAAAAAACATCGCAATAATTATTCCAAGGCCGAATACAAAAAGAGTTGCGATTACCCTTTTTATAGCACTCATCCTCAGGACATCTGAAAAATCATCTATATTAATTTGCAGATGAATATATCCATATTGTGTATTATCGGCAATTACAGGCAAAATAACGTTATAAGCCTTCCCCTCTTTTGAAACAGGCTCTCCCAGTTCTGCCTTTATGATGCGCTGCTTCTTTTTCACACTGACTGGTTCCCCTACTTTTGTCGGGTTTGTACTCGCAATGATTTTATCTGTAGTACTGATAACTGAAATCTCTTTCACGCCTTTTGCATTCAACTTTTGAAGATAATTATAGAGCCGCATCTCGTCTGTAGAACCACTACCCGTGACTTCTTCAACACCGACCTGAATAGCCTTTGAAAGGTCGGCTGTTTGGTTTTCAAGTTCCTTGAGTAAAGCCTTTTCTGTCTGCCCATAAAAAAAGAGGAGTATCAAGACAAGAATGAAAGTGAGGAAAAGCATCATCCCGATTAATTTATTATTTAAGGAGAGATTAAGAAAATAATTTCTAATCATTCGTTTTTTATCTCTATAATGTTAATTGTAAACTATAGCTCGGGTATCTCTCAAGATATTAAAAACCTTTCTATTGAATACTTCATTTTTGCCTCATTGCTCCAAAACGTTATTTCTTTCTGTTACAATCTTTATATGCTCTTACAGCAGCTGATAAATGGCCTCACGCTCGGAAGCGTCTATGCACTCATTGCACTCGGTTATACCATGGTCTATGGCATCCTCGAACTTATCAACTTTGCTCATGGCGAGATTTATATGCTCGGCGCTTATCTCGGCATTATCCTCATGGTCTTCTTTACTGCTATAGGTCTGACATCCTACAGCCTTTCCCTTTCCTTAATCCTCACCTTTTTATTATCAATAATCTTTTGTGCTTCCTATGGGTTCACAATGGAAAAGATTGCCTATAAACCCTTGAGAAAGGCTCCCCGACTAAGTCCACTTATAAGTGCAATCGGCGTATCAATATTCCTGCAGAATTATGTGATGCTCACACAAGGGGCTACAGATAAAGTATTCCCGCATCTTTTTGAAAGTTCCACCGTCACCTTTTTATCAGTGAGCATGACCTCTCTCCAGATATTTATTATACTCACCTCTGCAGTAGTGATGGTATCCCTTCGCTTATTTGTGAAAAATACGAAAATAGGGAAAGCAATGCGGGCTGTTGCACAGGACAAGATAATGGCCTCTCTTTTAGGTATAAACATAGACACTGTTATCTCAGTCACATTCATCATAGGTTCGGGTCTTGCTGCGATCGCAGGACTTATGGTTGCGATGTATTACGGTCTGGTGAACTATTTTATAGGGTATATCGCAGGGATAAAGGCGTTTACTGCAGCGGTCCTCGGTGGAATAGGCAGCATACGCGGTGCGATGTTTGGAGGTCTGCTGCTTGGACTTGTCGAAAGCCTTGGTGCGAGTTATATATCAAGTGAGTACAAAGATGCCTATGCGTTCATCATTCTGGTCATCATATTACTTGTGAAACCAGGCGGGCTCTTTGGCAAGGCAGAACTGGAAAAGGTTTAAGCGTGAGAGAAAAAATATGAATGAAGTACGAGAGGGGAAAAAGGAAGAAAAACGTTACGGCATAAAGCCATTAGTGATCGCATTATGGTTTGCCTTGCTTTTGCTGCCCTTTAATGGACTGCGTGCTGCGTTAATCCTTTTTGTCGTTCTTTCAATTTCCATTGTTGTTTGTAAATTTCTTTTCCTTTATAAAAAGATAGTTTTTGAAGGGTTACAGACTTTTCACAACAAAATAAAAACAGTCAGGGTCTTCTCTGCTCCATCAGCGCTTATGATTCGTTCCCTATCACTCATATTCCTTTTTATCTTTCCTTTTATTGCCACAGATTATTTCATTGATGTAGCTATCCTTTCAGGTATTTATATTATTCTCGCACTCGGGCTAAACATTGTCGTTGGATTCGCAGGACTTCTCAATCTCGGGTTTGTCGCCTTCTATGCAATTGGTGCTTACACATATGCCATCCTGAACACACGATTCGGACTTGATTTTTGGTCAGCGCTCCCTTTTTCTATAGGGTTTACTACCTTTGCCGGATTCTTGCTGGCAATACCTGCTTTGCGCCTGAGGGGTGATTACCTCGCTATTGTCACACTCGGTTTTGGTGAAATCGTCCGTCTTATCCTTAATAACTGGGACAGTGTCACTTTAGGGCCAAACGGAATTTCAGGAATCGCTCCACCGGTACTTATGTCCATATCTCTCGGAAAACTTTCCTATTATTACTACTTTGTCCTGTCACTGGTGATCCTTACGGTTTTTGTCACAAGGAGGGTCTATTCCTCAAGGTTAGGAAGGGCATGGGTAGCCATAAGAGAAGATGAGATCGCTTCTTCTGCCATGGGCATAAACACCACGATGTATAAACTTTATGCAATGGCATTTGGTGCTTTCTGGGCTGGACTTGCAGGCGCCACCTTTGCAGGGAAGATGCAATTCGTATCCCCTGAAAGTTTTACATTCATGGAATCTGTCCTGATAGTAAGCATGGTCATTATCGGCGGGCTCGGGAGCATTCCCGGTGTCATTTTAGGTGCAACTATCCTGGTTATTCTTCCTGAGATTCTCCGTGAGGTTCAACTTTACAGGATGCTCGCACTCGGTGCCGGTCTCGTACTCCTTATGACATTCAGACCTCAGGGGTTGCTTGGAGGAAAAGGTGTATCTCTTAGAGGTTAAAGGGATCTCAAAGTATTTTGGCGGCATTAAGGCTGTTGAAGAGGTAACCTTCAAGGTCAAAGAAGGTATCATAATGAGCATCATAGGTCCGAACGGTGCGGGAAAGACAACAATCTTTAACTGTCTTACCGGACTCTCAAAGCCTACAAAAGGAACCATATATCTCTCTGACACCAAACTGACAGGCCTTCCACCGCACAGTATCGTGAGATTGGGTATTTCGAGGACATTCCAGAATATCAGACTTTTCCGAGAGATGTCTGTCATAGAAAATGTAATGGTTGCACAGCATCATAAAACACGTTCAGGTCTTCTCGGTGCAATTATTCGATGGAAAAAGTTCCGTGATGAGGAGCGGATTATAAGAGAGAAATCTGTTGAGTATCTCGGGCTTGTAGGTCTATCTGATCATGTAACTACTCTTTCCGGAAACCTTCCCTATGGTGCGCAGAGAAGACTGGAGATTGCGAGGGCACTGGCAACAGAACCATCATTGATATTACTCGATGAACCTACCGCAGGGATGAATCCGCAGGAAACTTCAGAAGTGATGAGCCTCATAAAAAATTTGAAAGAACTCGGCAAGACAGTCCTGCTCATAGAGCATGACATGAAAGTAGTGATGGGAATATCCGACTGGATTATCGTCCTTGACCATGGTGTAAAGATTGCAGAGGGTCTTCCTGCTGATATAAGAAAAGACCCGATGGTTATAGGTGCATATCTGGGGAAAGAATTGTAATGCTTGAACTCAAGGATATTCATACATACTATGGATTGATCGAGGCTCTGAAAGGTATTCGCATCGAAGTGAAAAACGGAGAAATCGTTTGTCTCATCGGAAGTAATGGTGCAGGCAAATCAACAACCCTCATGACCATATCAGGCATCACGAAACCTCTTTCCGGTGATATTCTTTTGGAAGGGAAAAGTATCAAAGGGATTTCCCCCCACAGTATTGTGAGGATGGGCATCAGCCAGGTTCCTGAAGGGAGAAGAATCTTCCCAAAGCTCACAGTAAGAGAGAACCTTGAGATGGGTGCATATTCAGTTGTCAGTGATCAGTTGTCAGTTTTCAAAAAAATCACCACTAAAAACCTGCAACAAACAACCCGAAACAAAGAATCAGCAACTCAGTTAGAAAAGGTATTTGAACTTTTCCCGGTACTGAAAGAACGACATAAACAGCTCGGAGGTACATTGAGTGGAGGCGAGCAACAGATGCTCGCGATAGGGAGGGCTCTTATGTCCGAACCAAAACTTTTACTGCTCGATGAACCCTCTCTTGGCCTTGCCCCTATTATCGTAAGCAAGATATTCAAGACGATCCGCGAGATTAACAGAGAAGGAATTACCATTCTCCTTGTCGAACAGAACGCCCGCGCGGCACTCAAGCTCTCACACAGGGGTTACGTCCTTGAAAATGGAAGAATTGTACTTGAAGGCAAAGGCGAGGAGTTACTGAACAATGAACAGGTAAAAAGGGCGTATCTCGGAGAGTAGTCAACTTATATCTAAAAATACTGACTGAACGACTTTTTCATCATATAGATTCCCTCGATATTATCAATTCACAAATATAACAAAAAGAGGGGCGTATCAAGTACGCCCCTCATATCCTAGTTCTTAATTTCTATTTTCTAATTTCTTGTCTTTTAGTACATCTCTCCGCCCATTCCACCATGCGGCATCTTCGGAGCCTTTTCCTCCTCTGGAATCTCTGTGACCATTACAGAGGTCATGAGCATTAATGCAGCAACCGATGCTGCATTCTGAAGGGCATACCTTGTGACCTTAGTAGGGTCAATAATCCCTGTCTTCATCATATCCGCATATTCTTCTTTATCTGCGTCAAAGCCGACGTTAATCTCTTTTGAGTGCTTCACCTTCTCGACTACCACAGAGCCTTCCATACCAGCATTGTTCACTATCTGCCGAATTGGCTCTTCAAGTGCCCTTTTCACTATGTCAACACCTATCTGCTGGTCACCTTCGAGTTTAAGGGTCTTCAGTGCAGAGAGACATCTCAGAAACGCAACACCTCCGCCAGGGACAATACCTTCTTCAACAGCAGCCCTTGTTGCATTGAGGGCATCTTCAACCCTTGCCTTTTTCTCCTTCATTTCTGTCTCTGTTGCTGCACCAACATTAATCACCGCAACACCACCAACAAGCTTCGCAAGCCTTTCCTGGAGTTTCTCCCTGTCATAGTCAGATGTTGTCTCGTCTATCTGTGTCTTTATCTGTTTCACCCTTCCCTGAATCTTTGAAGGGTCTCCCGCACCTTCAACAATAGTTGTATTTTCTTTGTCTATATTAATTTTCTTTGCCCTTCCAAGGTCAGAGACCTTTACGTTCTCAAGCTTTATCCCGAGGTCTTCTGATATCATTGTACCGCCCGTAAGGACTGCGATGTCCTCGAGCATTGCCTTGCGTCTTTCACCAAAACCTGGTGCCTTCACCGCACACACCTGAAGTGTTCCACGGAGTTTGTTCACTACAAGTGTTGCAAGGGCTTCTCCTTCCACTTCCTCAGCAAGAATTAATAGAGGTCTTCCCATCTTCGCAATCTGCTCAAGTATTGGAAGCAAATCTTTCATGCTCGAAATCTTCTTCTCGTTAATGAGAATAAATACATCTTCGAGAACGCATTCCATCCTTTCAGGGTCAGTGATAAAATAGGGTGATATATATCCCCTGTCAAACTGCATACCCTCAACAATATCGAGTGTTGTTGCCATGCTCTTTGCTTCTTCAACCGTGATTACTCCGTCTTTACCAACTTTGTCCATTGCCTCTGCAATAAGCTCTCCGATAGATGAGTCATTATTTGCAGAGATTGTACCGACCTGCGCTATCTCTTTTTTATCCTGTACAGGTTTGCTCAGTTTCTTAAGTTCCTCCACAACTACGTCTACTGCCTTCTCAATCCCCCGCTTAAGGTCCATCGGATTTGCGCCTGCGGTAACATTCTTGGCTCCCTCTCTATAAATAGCATGTGCAAGGACAGTTGCTGTGGTCGTTCCATCACCTGCTACATCAGATGTCTTTGATGCAACCTCTCTCACGAGCTGGGCACCCATGTTTTCCCATGGATCTTTCAACTCAATCTCCTTTGCAACGGTCACGCCATCCTTTGTGATTGTTGGAGCACCAAATTTTTTGTCCAGAATTGCATTCCTTCCTTTTGGACCCAGAGTTGCCTTTACTGCATCGGTCAGCATACTCACCCCTCTGAGTATAGAGCTTCTTGCTGCCTCATCAAAAATAAGCTGTTTCGACATTTGTTAAAACCTCCTTATATATTCTTTATTTTTTTAACCCTCAAGAATTCCTAAGATGTCTTCTTCCCTGATGATGAGGTACTCTTCCTCATCAATTCTGATCTTAGAGCCTGAATACTTATCAAAAAGGATCGTATCCCCTACCTTCACCTCCATTGGCTGACGGTTGCCATCTTTTGTAACTGTGCCAGGGCCTACTGCAACTACTGTACCCTTCTGCGGTTTCTCCTTTGCAGCATCAGGAATATAAAGACCCCCTGCTGTCATTTCTTCTTCTGAGGAGTACTTGACAAATACCCTGTCTCTAAGTGGTTTGAATTTCATAACGCATCTCTCCTTTCCTTACTATAAGATTTTTAGTTTTGTTAGCACTCAATACAAGTGAGTGCTAATTATAATAAGGAAAGGTTATAGAAAGCAAAGGCTTTTAATGGTTAAAAAGTGACAGAATATGAAGAATATTTCTAATTTTCTTTTAATTTCATTTATTTTCTAATTTTTTTATGCTATATATTTTTCTTTTTATTCTCTATAAAACTTTCGACTGCCTCTTTAAAGAAATCGCCCATTGCTCTCACTTCTTGTGAAATTCTATTTTCGTAAAGTTTCAACCCCTCATTTATTTCTGTGGCGAAGTCGGTATAAAAACGATTATTTCTGATAGATTCCTCCACTTTCACAGTATTATAGAGGTATATGTCTGCTATGACAGTCCTTGCAAGCCTCTTTGCCCTCTCTATTCTCTCATCAAGGAGTGGCATTTCTGAGATAACCTGTTGCGTCGTTATCCTTGGCTCAATTTTTTGTTCAAACACTTCTTCTTCTCTTTGTATCACCTCTTCTTTCGGCTTTTCAATCTCTTCTTTCTTTTCTTCAGGTTTTACGCCTCTCAACGCATTAATTTTTTCGAGAAGAAACTCTGAAATGTGGTGGTCCTCAAGATAGTCATCAGCACCATATAGGGATTCCGGCTCTCTCCTGTATCTTTTTTTGTCATATACTGAAGCCACGAGAATTACCCTGATCTCCTTTGTTTCCGACCTTAACTTCAATCTTTTACATACTTCAAAACCATAAATCTTCGGAAGAGCCACCTCAATAATGGTAAGAAAAGGGAGTTCTCTCATTGCCTTCGTCATTGCGTCTATTCCATCAGATGCGGTGATTGTCTGATACCCCTTTTGAGAGAGAAGCGCAATTATTTCATCCATCATCACAGGATTTGAGTGAGCTACAAGGATTTTATTGTTATCTATTGCTTTTTTAGGTACGGCTAAAGGTTTTTTAACAAGAAAGACTGTTTTACAAATAGGACATTTAAACCGTGAGCCATCAGACGAGAGTTTTCCTTCATCAATCTTCAGTTTTATTTTGCATTTAGGACATACTATTACCACTGTTTACTCCTCCCCGGAACCCATAATTTTATAGTAAAAAGACCTGCAATAAATCCTCCTATATGAGCAAACCAGGCAACCCCTCCCTCTCGAATAAGACCTGTACTTATTAAGCCGTTAATAAACTGTATAATAACCCAAAAACCAATAACTATCAAGGCAGGAATCTTCACTACTGTCACAAAAAACCCTAAAAATACTAATGTATGTACCAATGCCCTGGGGAAAAGGAGCATGTAAGCTCCAAGAACGCCTGATATGGCACCACTTGCCCCTACCATAGGTATAAGGGACTGAGGGTCTGTAATTGCATGGGCATATGCAGCAGTAATTCCACAGAAAATATAAAAGACAATAAAACGTACATGGCCTAATTTATCTTCTATATTATTGCCAAATATCCATAGGTAAAGCATGTTCCCTGCAAGGTGAAAAATTCCGCCGTGCATGAACATAGCGGTAAAGACTGTGAGTACTGGATGTATCGGCTGGACTTTATCAAACGAAATGATATAGTGAGGTATTGCACCGTAAGCAAAAACAAGCCTTTCCGTGCCTGATGGAGAGGTTATCTGATATAAGAAAACAACTATATTGAGAACGATAATTCCTATTGTCACGAAAGGAAATGTAGTTGTGGGGTTATCATCTTTATAGGGAATCACTTTTCGTTCTCTTTATGGTGTCTGCTTTTAAAAAGATTCATTGTTATTATGCCCATAGTCTTTCCGGCATAGCCTGTACTCATACCAATACCACTTGAACTCACAAAAAAACATATTAAAATTATA
>Ga0224506_10002437_pt1 | contig 12655 bp, 9 predicted proteins | sample SF_Jan12_sed_USG_2_FD_169108 | JGI IMG/M metagenome (GOLD analysis project Ga0224506, IMG submission 169108) | Sediment microbial communities from San Francisco Bay, California, United States - SF_Jan12_sed_USGS_8_1 | ecosystem: Environmental > Aquatic > Marine > Sediment | place: USA...
TAGTGCGATCACTAATAGTAATCAAAGTGCGCAAAATAACCTACCTTTGCAGAGTATATAAAAGGCATCATGAAATTTAAAGGATATCCCATCTCCAGTGAAATAAAAGATCAGTTACAGCAAATGGGACTGCGTCGGCCCACGGACATCCAACACCGGGCCATCCCTCCTATTCTGGATGGAGAAGATGTTTTGGGCATCGCTCAAACAGGCACGGGGAAAACTGCTGCTTTTGCCATACCCCTCCTACACCGGATTCTGGCAGATCCCAAAAGAACAAAAGGCATAAAATGCCTGGTCATGGCACCCACTCGTGAACTGGCACAGCAAATTGCCGATGAATTTAATGAAATCGGAAAACTGACCCGCCTAAAGATACTCGCTATTTATGGCGGTGTAGGACAGGATGCCCAAATCAGTAAACTACAAGGAAAAATAGATGTGCTGGTAAGTACTCCCGGACGAATGTTTGACCTTCATCACCAGGGCTATGTTAAATTCAACGAAGTAAAAACACTTGTACTGGACGAGGCAGACCGTATGCTCGATCCCTCCTTCATCAAAGACATCCGCGATGTGGTAAAGCTACTCCCTAAAAAAAGGCAAACGTTGTTTTTCTCTGCCACTATAGATGACAACATCAAAAAACTGGCCTACTCGCTGGTACATAATCCCATCCGGATACAGGTGTCGCCCAAAGACCCTGTAGCGAAAAAAGTAGACCACGCGGTGGTATTTGTTGAAATGGACGACAAAAGATTTTATCTTGAACGCTTCATCAATGAAAATCCCGAAAGTAAAATCCTGGTTTTTGTTCGCACAAAAGTTCGTGCCGAGCGCGTGGCCTTAGCGATGAGTCGTGTGGGAATAACAACCAATACAATCCATGGAGACAAGGATCAGGATGAGCGGGCACGGGCCTTAAAACAGTTTAAAGACGGGACTGAGAAAGTACTCATCGCTACGGATGTAAGTGCACGGGGTATTGATGTGAAAAAAGTGGAAATGGTCATCAACTACGACCTGCCCGATGACCCGGAAAACTATGTTCACCGCATCGGCCGCACCGGACGGGGCGACCACAGCGGACTAGCCATCTCCTTTTGCAGTACGGAAGAAAAAACAATCCTTGATCAGATACAGGTCTACCTCGACAAAGAAATCCGTGTGATCAACCCGGATAAATCAGAACACAAAACCACCTTGGACCTTGGCGGTGATAAAGAAGGGGACTGGCGTGCTGTCATGAAGAAAATTGATGATTTTAATCAGGGAAAAAAGAAAAAGAAAAAGAAAAAATAAGCTATATCTTTTCATTGAACGATCTTTTGGAATTGAACATTCGCCAATGCATGAATATTGTCCCGATGACTGAAACGGCCATATTCATAAACAAAGTATGATTGGAAAATTGTAAGGATAACCTGACCTGAATAATTCAAGCTGAATCCTGCGATTACACGAAAGTACAGTTTAAATTATTATTATGGTTAAAGTTTAGTATTCTGACAATTGTAGCTGACAAGTATTCCAAAAACGTTAAATCTTCACTTATCCTGTTATAATAGCCAATTTATTCTTTAAATTTGCAGCCCGTTAATTAAAGGCGAAGTTGGGCTGAGGGGATTTTTTTGAAATATTTTTGATTGAGCATTAGAAGAAATGGCAAAAACACTATTTGACAAAGTATGGGATGCACACGTAGTAACTGAGGTCGAAGACGGCCCGAGTGTGGTGTATATCGACAGGCATCTGGTACATGAAGTAACCAGTCCACAGGCCTTTGCCGGCATTGAAAAGAGAAACGTGCCGGTATTCAAGCCACAAAACACTGTTGCTACCCCCGACCACAACGTACCGACCATTGATCAGCACCTGCCTATAAAAGACGTCTTATCGGCTTTTCAGGTAAATAAACTCAGGGAAAACTGTGAACGCCACGGCATTGATTTGTACGGACTAAACCACCCCTATCAGGGTATTGTTCACGTTATTGGCCCCGAACTTGGCATTACCCAACCCGGCATGACCATCGTATGTGGTGACAGTCATACCTCTACGCACGGGGCTTTCGGCGCAGTGGCTTTTGGAATAGGCACCAGTGAAGTGGAAATGGTACTTGCCTCCCAATGTATCCTGCAGCCCAAACCGAAGAAAATGCGTATCACCGTAGATGGTGTGTTAGGAAAAGGGGTCACTGCCAAAGATGTAGTCCTTTATATTATATCTAAAGTAACAGCCGGGGGTGGCACGGGCTACTTTATTGAATTTGCCGGCTCAGCAATCACCAGTCTTTCGATGGAAGGACGGATGACCGTATGTAATATGAGCATCGAAATGGGTGCTCGTGGTGGAATGATCGCCCCGGACGAAACCACATTCGAATACCTGCGTGGGCGCGAAAGAGCCCCACAAGGTGAAGCCTTTGAAAAAGCCGTTTCCCAATGGAAGACATTGAAAACAGATGATGGCGCTGTATTTGACAAAGAATTGAATTATGATGCCGCTGATATCGAACCCATGATCACCTATGGTACCAATCCGGGTATGGGTGCTAAAATCGCATCTTCCATACCTACCCTTGATGAGGTCGAAGACTCTGAAAGAGCCTCCTTCGTGAAATCAATGAAGTATATGGGTTTTGAAGCCGGCGACCAACTGGCTGGCAAACATGTTGATTATGTATTTGTGGGAAGCTGCACCAACGGACGTATTGAAGACCTGCGGGAAGTGGCCTCCTTTGTGAAAGGAAAAAGGAAAGCTGAAAACATTACAGCCTGGATTGTACCCGGATCAAAACAAGTGGAAAAAATGGCCATTGAAGAAGGTCTTGTTGAAATTCTAGAAGAAGCAGGGTTTAAACTCCGGCAACCCGGATGTTCCGCCTGTCTGGCGATGAACGATGATAAGGTTCCTTCGGGATTGTATGCCGTATCTACTTCTAACAGGAACTTCGAAGGAAGACAAGGCCCCGGATCCCGGACACTCCTTGCCAGCCCGCTCACCGCTGCAGCTACGGCCGTCAGTGGGAAACTTACAGACCCGAGGGACTTATTATAATAATTGATTAAAAGAAATTTATACCCATGGCAATAGATAAATTTACCTTACTGGAATCATCGGCAGTGCCTATGCCCATAGAAAATGTGGACACTGACCAGATCATCCCTGCCCGTTTCCTTAAAGCTACCACCCGCGATGGATTTGGCGAAAACCTTTTCAGGGATTGGCGTTATGATAAAAACGATGAGCCCATCAGCGATTTCGTACTCAATGACAGCACCTATTCCGGAAAAATTCTCGTAGCCGGGAAGAACTTCGGCAGCGGGTCGAGCCGTGAACACGCGGCCTGGGCTGTACATGATTACGGTTTTAAGGTCGTGGTCTCCAGCTTCTTCGCTGATATTTTCAGGGGCAACTCCCTGAACAATGGACTGCTGCCCGTACAAGTGTCTCCCGCATTTCTTTCAAAAATATTTGCAGAGATCGACAAAGATGCAAAAGCCAAATTCCGCGTCGATCTGGAAAAGCAGAAGTTTACCATTCTGGCGACAGGAGAAACAGCTGCTTTTGAGATCAGCAAATACAAAAAAGAGTGCCTGCTTAACGGCTATGACGACATCGACTACCTGATCAGTCTAAAAGATAAAATAGAAGAATTTGCTTCGACAAGAGACTAATAAATGAATTAGGCCATGCCCCTGGAAATACTAGATACCACACTACGGGACGGCGAACAGACCTCCGGTGTCTCTTTTACGGAAAGAGAAAAGCTGAGTATTGCCAAACTACTGCTGGAAGAACTGAAAGTTGACCGCCTGGAGATTGCCTCAGCCAGGGTATCGGAAGGCGAATTTACAGCGGCAAAGGGAATCATGGAATGGGCAAAAAAGAATGGGTATCTGCACAAAATAGAGGTGCTGGGCTTTATTGATGGCGACATATCTCTGAAGTGGATAAAAGATGCAGGAGGCTTAGTTGACAACCTGCTTTGCAAAGGCTCACTAAAACACTGTACGCGACAACTCAATAAAACACCTGAAGAGCACCTTGCCGACATCCGCAAAACCATTGCCCTTGCTGATGAAATGAATATTAGCGTGAACGTCTATCTGGAGGATTGGTCAAACGGAATGACCGACTCCCCGGAATACGTTTATCAAATCATTGAGGGGCTAAAGGATACTTCTGTGAAACGCATCATGTTACCCGATACCCTGGGTATTCTCAACCATGAGCAGACAAAAAATTTCTGCACAGATATGGTACAACGCTTCCCCGGTGTGGTATTTGACTTCCACGCACATAATGATTACGACCTGTCAGTAGCAAACGTGTATGAAGCTGTAAAAGCGGGCATCACCGGAATACATACAACACTCAATGGCCTTGGCGAACGCGCTGGCAATGTACCTATTTCGAGCGTCATTGGATTACTGAAAGATCATCTCAGAATCCCGGTCAATGTAGATGAATCCAAACTTTATAAAGTAAGTAAAGTGGTGGAGTCCTTTTCCGGCATCCGAATACCCCCCAATAAGCCTCTCATTGGAGAGCTCGTATTCACGCAGACCAGTGGTATCCATGCCGATGGTGACAACAAAGACAACCTCTACCAAAATCCGCTTGAACCCGCCCGCTTTGGCCGTACCTATTCGTACGCGCTGGGTAAAATGTCGGGCAAATCAAGTATTAAGAAAAATCTGGATGAACTGGGACTGGTACTGAGTAAAGACGACACAAAGAAAGTTACCGAAAAGGTCATTGAACTTGGCGACAGAAAAGAATATATCACCAAAGATGATCTCCCATTTATCATAAAAGATATCCTGGGAACCAAAATTGAAGACCCGCCGATCAAGATCAGGAATTATTCCCTTTCGGTGGCACAAGGCCTGAAGTCCATGGCTACATTGAGTCTGGAAATCGATGACAATGTTTATGAAGAAACAGAGGCGGGTGACGGGCAATACGATGCTTTTATGAACTGCCTGAATAAGATTTATAAACAGTTGGGCAAAAAATTACCCCGACTGGTCGATTACGAAGTGCAAATCCCGCCCGGGGGAAGTACTGATGCCCTTGTGATTACGATCATTACCTGGGAAAACGACAGGCGTTTTAAGACCCGGGGCCTCGATTCAGACCAAACGGTAGCAGCCATTAAGGCTACGGTAAAAATGCTTAACCTGTTGACTGTGGTGAATGATGAATAAACAGTGAACTTCCCGTGGCACGTTCCGATTGGTCGGGAACGGGAAAATATGGCCTAAGGAAGTTCGTGCAAAGCATAAAAGGTAAACACTGAGTGGTAAGCCTTTGAGTGAGCGAAGAGCACAGGAGTCGGTTTAAAGAAATTAAAAGGAAGTGAAAAAAACATGGGATTTTGACAAAATAAAATCGATCGGAATCCGGGAATATTAAATACTAAAGAACGAACTCTTAATTACTGAATTAATGAATTACAAAATAGGCACATTACCAGGCGATGGCATCGGACCGGAAATCGTTGAACAGGCAGTAAAAGTATTGAATGCTGTTGGGGAAAAGTATGGACATACCTTTGAATTTAACTATGCCGTAGTAGGCGCTGCGGCAATTGATGCAACCGGCAATCCCTACCCTGACGCCACGCATCAGGTATGTATGGAGTCTGACGCTGTATTGTTCGGCGCTATTGGCGATCCGAAATATGACAACGACCCAAAAGCCAAAGTAAGGCCTGAGCAAGGCCTGCTTGGTATGCGTAAAAAACTGGGTTTATATGCCAACATCCGCCCGGTAAACACATTCCCTTCCCTCATCCATAAAAGCCCGCTGAGGAAGGACATCGTTGAAGGCGCCGACTTTGTTGTTGTACGTGAATTGACCGGAGGCATATACTTTGGTGAGCCACGCGGCCGTTCCGAAGACCTCAAAAAAGCCTTTGATACCTGTGTCTATACCACCGATGAAATTGAAAGAATACTAAAACTGGCGTATGAGTATGCCGGGAAGAGAGATAAACGTCTGACCATCGTGGATAAAGCCAATGTACTGGGCACCTCCAGACTTTGGAGGGAAGTGGCGCAGGAAATGGAAAAAGAATACCCAGATATTGAGACCGACTACATGTTTGTGGACAATGCCGCTATGCAGATCATCCAATGGCCAAAGAAATTTGACGTGATGGTCACGGAAAACATGTTTGGAGATATTCTCTCTGATGAGGCCAGTGTCATCACGGGATCATTGGGTCTGTTACCATCCGCTTCCATCGGATTGCACACTTCTGTTTTCGAACCCATCCACGGTTCGTATCCACAGGCTGCCGGTAAAGATATCGCCAATCCCATTGCCACGGTACTGTCTGCTGCGATGTTATTGGAGTCGCTCAACCTCCTTGACGAAGCTGCTGCCGTGAGAAAAGCTGTAGATGCCTCCCTTGAGGCCGGTGTAGTCACTGAAGACATTGCTGAAGGAAAGGCCTATAAGACCTCTGAAGTAGGTAACTGGCTGGCTGAAAATGTTCTGTAATCAATGAGATCATGATCCTGGGTTTCGGGTCAGTACATTAATAAAATCAAATCGGGACGATGTTTCAATGAAATAGCGTCCCGATTTTTTTATTCGTAAATTAAATAATCCTCTTATCCATATTTCAGCAATGTAAAATGAAAAGCAGTGCCCTTCCCGGCTTCGGATTCCACCCACACATTGCCCTTATTAAGTGTAACTAATTTTTTGACGATAGACAGCCCGACACCAGTAGATCTCCCATTCAGGCTTCTAAACAGTTTGAATATTTCTTGCTGATCAACAATTTTAATCCCCGGGCCATTATCTTTTACAATGAAATGGTAATACCCACCCTCGAGATGGCAATACAATTCCAACAACGCATTTGGCTGTCCTTTTAAATAAAAAATCGCATTGCCAGTCAGGTTTTGTAAAATCTGATGAAATTGGGTGGGTTTTGCATATAATGTATGCTCATCAAAATACTTCGCAATTTGAATGTGCTCAGGCACATTTAATAAATTAAGAATGTTATCGACAAAGTCATCCAAATTGATCAGCTCAACAATCTCATCATGCGTGCCGGATTTTGAATAAGCAAGTATACCATTGATTAAGTCACTAACCGTTTCTAATCGTTCCTTGAGCATGTTCATCAAACGCCCTCCCTCTTCACCCAAAGCTTGCTGATAATCAGTTTGAATATACGTAGTAAACTGCGAAAGACTATGCAATGGCCCTTTTACATCATGAGAAATAACCCGCACCAGTTCACTCTGGTCTTCATTAAATTGCTTTAATGAGGTGATGTCAGAAGCCACGCCAAGAGCCTGATTTTCATTTAACCTGGAAATATCCCACTGAAACCACTTCATTTCATTACTGCGGGTCAACATGCCCGTTTCCAGCAATGGATTAAATTTATAGTCACCACGAATAAATGCCTCAATATTTTTTTTATCGAATTCGTTCATGTTATTGCTCTCCGGATCATTTGCTATTTGCTTATATAATCCGTTTCCAATCAATTCATTTCCAGCAAATCCCAATAACATGCCTGCAGAATCACTGACCCGGCTGACCAGTCCGTTCTGTTCAAAAATTACAATTAAGGCCGTAGCTTTTTTAAGAATACTCCGCGATTCCTGAAGTTGAATATTTAGTCTGTACCTTATTTCAAACAGCAGGTAAGATACTCCGCATAAAATAAAAGTAGTGAAAACATAAATATAAGTGTTAAGCAGCGGTGATCTGACTAAAAAAGCCAAAATAACAGATAACATAAAAAAAAGACACAAAAATATCAAAAGGTAATAACGTCGATGCAGTATAATTCCACTGGCACTAACAACTATAAACAAACCAAGTATATACTCTGGCATCAGGTTGTTTAAATAAACCATCCCGGTCTCTCTTCCCACCAGAATAACAAATAAAGCACCAATAAACACATCGGTATACCTGCGTAATCCGCTAAACATTTCTACGGAAAACATACCTATGAGTAATACCCCTGAATAGGCATATCGATGCCACATTGGATCATAAGCATCAGTCCAGTGATTAAATAAAATGCCAATTGCCGGATATGTAATTGCGGTAAACAAAAACATCAGCCGGATGGTAAACATGGTATGTCGTGTATAGCTTACACTCCTCATCGATCAGTTTTTTTCACTTCATCCCCCCAGACTATTAAATATACAAATACGATTCAATTAATAGCAATGCTCAGTGGATCAATTTTCAATACCCGGTAAAAGTTAAATGGTCAATTATTTAACCGGCAACACTTCTTTTCGCCTGGATGATTCATAAACTGCCAAAATCAGGGCAAGGGCCTTTCGTCCCTCCTCTCCGTTAACTGTGGGTGTCCGGCCTGCTGCTACAGCAGACACAAAGTCCCGGAATTGGGCGAGGTGTAATTGATGACTGATGGCCATTGGGTCGGAAGCACCACTGCCCTGATCCTGCTGCTCCGGTTTAACCGGACTATCCATGCCCTGTACGTTCCAGGCAGTTATCTTACCTGCTTCCAATATGACACTGCCCTTTTCACCGAAAATTTCCAACCGTTCAGGATATCCCGGCCAAAAAGAAGTGCTCCCCTGAATCGTTCCCATAGCCCCATTTTCAAAATTGAGCATGGCCATGCCAACGTCTTCCCCTTCAATATCGTGGGTCATGGTTCGAACCTGACCGAATACATCCTGCACACAACCCATCACGTTTAGAAGTAAATCAATGGTATGTATTCCCTGATTGATCAGGGCTGCTCCACCATCTCCCTGCAAGGTGCCACGCCAGTTACTCCCTTTGTAATAATCATCATTTCTGAACCATTTGATATAGGCATTGCCCATCAACAGTTTTCCCAATTTACCCTGATCTACTGCGTGCTTTAATTGCACGTAATCAGGACTAAAACGGTTTTGAAAGATGCATCCCAATTGAACACCTGATTCCCGGCAAACACTAATCATGAGATCGGCCCGCTCCAGCGACACTTCAAGAGGTTTTTCAGACAACACATGTATACCCAATGCCGCTGCTGCCTGGGTGGGCTCAAGATGTGACCCGCTTTTTGTACAGATACAAACTATATCGGGCCGTGCCTCTTCCATCATCAACTGATAGTTCGCATAACCACGTACACCAAATTTTTCTTCGGCCTGCCTTGCCCGCTCACCAGACGTACTACTCACGCCTACCAGCTCGCAGCCTTCCAATTCATTGATACATGCAGCATGATGTCCGGCAATGGCACCGGTGCCTATTATTCCAAATCTCATATTTTTCTGATTTTATCCGGCTTAAAAATAAAAGGGAAATACGGATATCCAAAATACATTTAAATTTCCTGACCACCTTAAAGGGCTCTCTTTTTTTATTTTTAAATCATAAGGCTATATTAGCCACCTGAAAGACCTCATTATAAACCGACACCCATGATAAAAAGACCATATTTACTATTCATTATTGCCTTATTACTTTTTCAGTGCAAGGGCAAAGAAACGGCATCGACCAGCGAAACCCGACCAGAAGAAAGTAAGAAGAAACCCAATATCATCTATATTATTGCTGATGATCTGGGCTATGGTGACCTGAGTGTATATGGACAAAAAAAATTCTCCACACCGCACATCGACAAACTGGCCAGTGAAGGAATGCGTTTTACGCAACACTATGCCGGAAGTACAGTCTGTGCACCTTCCCGCTCTGCCCTGATGACAGGTCTGCACACAGGCCATACACAAATACGCGGAAATAAAGAAGTCTTACCGGAAGGTCAGTATCCCCTGGCCGATTCCGTTATCACCCTGACAGAAATCCTGAAAGGTGCCGGTTATGTAACCGGGGCATTTGGTAAATGGGGACTGGGCGGTCCGGGTACGGAAGGTGAGCCGGGTCGTCAGGGCATTGACCACTTTTTTGGATATAATTGCCAGCGGCTGGCACATAATTACTACCCCTTTCATCTTTGGGATAATTTTGACAAGGTAATGCTCGCTGAAAACGAAGGGAAAAACAAAGGTGTATATGCACCAGAGCTTATCCATCAAAAATCATTAGCGTTTATTGAGCAAAACAAAGATCAACCCTTCTTTTTGTTTATACCTAACGTCATCCCGCATGCCGAACTAGTGGCTCCTGAAGACGTGATGGCTAAATTCTCCGGAAAATACCTCCCCGAAAAGGAATATGAGGGATATGACGAAGGGGAAAATTACCGTTTAGGGCCTTACGGTTCGCAGAAAGAATCCCATGCGGCCTTTGCGGCTATGGTACATATTCTGGACAATCAGGTCGGTGAAATCATGGCCAAACTGGAAGAGTTGGGGTTGGCCGACAATACGATTGTGATGTTCACTTCCGATAACGGGCCCCATCTGGAAGGTGGTGCCGACCCCGATTATTTCGATAGTAACGGGCCCTTAAAAGGCTATAAACGCGATGTATATGAAGGAGGTATCCGCGTACCTATGATCGTGAAATGGCCCGATATAGTCAGTGCGGGATCAAAAACAGAGCACATATCAGCTTTCTGGGATGTCATGCCTACACTGGCAGAAATAGCCGGTACTACAACACCTGAAAATCTGGACGGAATCTCATTTCTCCCGACACTAACAGGAGAACAACAGCCACAACATGAATACCTCTATTGGGAGTTTCATGAAAAAGGCGGGCGTATAGCGGTGCGAAAAGATCATTGGAAAGGGGTAAAACTCAATGTTAAAAAAGACCCCAACTCCCCAATGGAACTCTATGACCTTTCAAAGGATATAGGCGAGGAAAATGACATTGCCAACGAACACCCGGAAATCGTGATGGAACTGGAAGAAATTATGAAAAATGCAAGATATGAAAATCCTGTATTTTCTTTCCTGAGCAATCCGTAAAAATATTAATACTTCAAATCCCCATCTCCAAATCAGCCCTTCAAAAAGTCGCCAGGAGATTTGGGGATGAGGTAGCTGTTTTTTTATTCAGTCAGCGAAATATTGGCCTGGATCGTAAACCGTGTTACCGGATTAATGGGTGAATTTGTATAAATGGTGATGGCTTTGTGCTGCCGGCCACGTCGGCCTGCAGTATTAAACTGCACCTCCACGCGGGTAGTTTCGCCCGGTTTAAGGTTTTCCTTTTCAGCAACAGCGGTGATACAGGTACAGTTTCCCTCCAATTTTCGAATGATTAGATCCTCTTTCCCTACATTAGTCAGGGTAAGTGAGGTTGTGGCTGTCTCCCCCTGATTTACTGTACCAAAATTATGTATCTGGTTGCTGTAGGATACTTTTGGCGCTTGCGCTAATGCCTCGGCAGTCATGGGGGGGAAATAGTCTTCCACACTGGCATAAACATTAAAAACCTTCGCCCCTGCTTCAACCTCTTCATCGGTATATAAAGTCACATTATCATTTTTATACCCCAGATCATTGAGTTTCTTCCCATAATAAGACACCATAATTATGCCCTTTTCCTTTGGCGCCAATGCCGATGGTGCAACCTTTACATCAATGTGATCAGGGGCATCGGTTTTCTCCAGAAAGGTAACGATGGTGTCCCCTTCATTATAAACTTCAAATTCTTTAACGATGGGTGCATCAACAATTTGTACCCTGCCCATATTAAAAGACCTGTACTTTACCCGGATACTCCCCATTTTTGTCGGAAAATCATCTTCTACACCTCGTGGACGTGGTATTACATTGCCCTTGATATAAAGGCGCACCGGAGATGAAGACTTGGATAATGTAACCGTGAGGTTTTTATTAAATGGTCCCGGTCTGTTGAAAGGATTATATTTTGCCTTCACAAAGCCCGTACCCCCGGGAGGAATCACCTCATGCGACCATCCCGGCGTAGTACACCCGCAACTGGCCTTTACCCCAATTATTTTTACGGAATCGCCTGAAATATTTTCAAAACGAAATTCATGTTCAATCTGTCCCCCCTCCTCACTAATTTCACCAAAATCATGCAATTGGGCCTGAAACCTCAACAACTCCGCCTGCTGCCCCAGGGCCTGAAAGCTGAAAAATAAAATTATACCTGATATCCTCAATATCCCCATATCTCCTAAATGTTAAGTTATCCTTTCAATAATCGGCAGAATTAAACAAATTTGCGCGCTCTATCAAATTTTGCACAGACAAATTTGTCAAACAATGGTGCAAAGATAAAGTAATATATATAAACACCATACGGATATTCAGAACAGATGAGAGTATTAACGGGAATACAAAGTAGTGGCAGACCACATTTGGGCAATTTACTCGGGGCGATAATTCCTGCCATCGAACTATCAAGAAAACCGGAAAACGAATCGTTTTTCTTTATTGCCGACATGCACTCACTAACCACCGTCAAGGATGCCAATCAGCTTAAAGAAAACATCCGGGCTACGGCCTCGGCATGGCTGGCCTGCGGTTTTGACACGGACAAGAATTACTTTTACAGGCAATCCCATGTCCCCGCAGTATGCGAACTGATGTGGTACCTCAACTGTTTTATGCCTTTCAGCCGACTCCAACTGGCGCATTCCTTTAAAGATAAATCAGAAAAGCTGGAAGATGTCAATAACGGACTATTCTCCTACCCTGTCCTGATGGCTGCAGACATTCTGCTCTATGATGCCCATGCCGTGCCAGTA
>Ga0224506_10002438_pt1 | contig 12646 bp, 12 predicted proteins | sample SF_Jan12_sed_USG_2_FD_169108 | JGI IMG/M metagenome (GOLD analysis project Ga0224506, IMG submission 169108) | Sediment microbial communities from San Francisco Bay, California, United States - SF_Jan12_sed_USGS_8_1 | ecosystem: Environmental > Aquatic > Marine > Sediment | place: USA...
TCTGCTCACCGTCACGCAAGGTGGTATCAAAAATAATTAATTTATCGTTCATTGTTCTGCTCTGCCTTTAAAACACGTTACCATCCCTGCTTCAGGGTATGGGTAAAAATCTCGGGGTTTGCGTATTCAGTCCTCGCCAGGAACGTATCATTTATCTGCCCAAGGGCAGGAGCAGGCTGAGTAGTAAAGGGAAACGGGCACGCGCAGACATTTCCGCCCGAGGGGATGAAGGAGTTAAATCTGTGGTCTGCTTGTGTATCATCATAAATCGCCTTGTTGGATAGACTATAGCGTTACTCGCTGAATTTTCCAACCCCTGCATATCCTAATCTTTGAAGGTTTTTGACCATTGACCTCTATCATTATGAAAATACCACCATCACGGGGCAAACTTGCTACCCTAATAAAAACATCATTTATCTGGGTTTAGCTTAATATTTCCTTCATACGTTCCAGTACCTTCTCCATTTGCAGTGCCTCATCATATTTGTCATATTTTTTTGCAAATTTTCTGGCATTCTTCCTATAAACAGTATTCGTCATGAGCTCGGTTACTGTCTTTGCATAGTCTGGTGATTCTTTCATTTCCCCTGCATCTAATGCGACACCCAGTTTAACAGCCCGGCCAGTCATAATAGATTGTTCCAATTGAGTGGGTAACATTATAAGCGGTTTTCCTTCTATCAAAAATGCGGCAACTGTTCCATGTCCGGCATGACATATAGCCGCATCACACTGCTCTGCTGCTAATTTTAATTTCACAGGTTCTACAACCATTTTTATATTTCGCGCCTGTAGTCTTTTTTCCTTTTCAACCGAGATCGCCGGTGTATGCAAAATAAATGAATAAGGCAGTGTCGATAGTTGCATAATTAACGTGTCAAACTCACGAAAACCGGGCTTGATATAACCAAATATCTTTTTTCCCTCAAAATCCGGCCATATCGGTTCTATTCCCTGATAACGATCAAAACGCGGCCCCCAGTAAGTAGCACCTTTCCGTTGCCCATAATGATCCAGTTCTGGCAAGGTCATCAGGAAATGCTCATCAGCCTCAAACAGTTCTGATAACTGATTCAATTCGGTGTTTCCCATATTACGTAGAATGGTATTTACTGTAGATAGTGCGACATGATCGGCTTCGTGTAATCGCCGTTCAGGAACATTCATCCAGCTACATATTGACGGTAATGGTGAAACATCCGGAGGTAATAAAAATCCTGTTCCAAAAGTTGCCTTCCTGACATCCAGACCTTTAGCTGCCAGTAAAGCAGTCGGGCTATGATCAAAAATCAGTAAGTCGGGTTTGAGCAATTCAAACAGCCGACGCCAACTACTGACTAAAGGTGATAATTTTTCAGGATCAAGATAACCAAACTGGAACAGAATTTCTGTATAACTAACTGTAGGAGGTAAGTCTCGTTGGCTATGCAACCATAATGGGGCTTGAGAAATTGGGAATCCTTGTTTTTCTAACAGGTCTCTGGCATAAAACAAATCTCTTATAATAAATTCTACTTCATACCCATTATCGCGCAGTTTTTTTGCATAGGGCAAAAAACCCATTATATGGCCATAACCTCTACCAAGCTCCCAACAAAAAACTATTTTTGCCATTTTTTTCCTGTTTTACTTTTGAAAATCATATCAGGAAAATCAATTGATATCTTAATTAACTAAATTTAATTTCATAAAAAAGCCCCATCATAAATGATGGGGCTTGATAAAATTATAAATATACAACCAATCCTGTCTATTGCAAATTTTATTCGGGGAGGTTTAATTTTTGATCGCGGAAAGCATGACCCACATCACTATTAGTGCCTGAAAGAGTTTCTGTTGTTCCAGCAACATCTCTATTAACAGTCATCTCAATAGTCGTACCAACAGCTGTGGAACTACAAGCTGGTCCGCCACATGTTATTGCACCATAACCGCTTATGCTTTCATTTGCATCATTGATATCAGCAGATGTTATATCCGTTATCTTTATGCCATCACTGTCAGTAATAATCTTAAAGTCATACCCTGTCCTTCCAACAAGTTGTGGTCCTTCTGAAGTATTAATTTGTACTAATGTGTCAAGGTCGCTTCGACCATGATTGACACTCCCCCCCCCTAAACCAGTACCAAAGTTTATATAAAATTCAAGGGGAGTTTGTCCCAAAACTGTCGCTCCGGTATAACTGGCTATTTTATTGCCTGCATTCAGACCTTGTAAGCTTTCAACTGAAGTTGGAACAACAACAACATGATTGCCGTAAACTCCATTCTCACTTTCTCCTTCTGAAATTGTATAATAGCCACTTGTCAAATAACGCGATAGTTGTTCAAATGCGATAATTGGCGAATTAAGATTAGGAGGATTAGGTCTATCACTACGTATATTAGTATCAGTGCCTTCTCTGTGAGTAGAAGAATAAAAATCAGATAAAGTATTGTAATAATAACCGTCTTTATTTTCATCGCCACTAGTCGTCTCGTCAGGCATTGAACCATCAAAACTTCTACTATGAAAAGCAGCGAATCCATAACCAGATCCTGTCGCGAACTCAATTCCATCTGACTCTTCATGGGTTATAGAAAAAGAATTCATATGTGTACGAGTAGAACTGTTTTCGGTATATCTTGTCGCTACTGAATAACCACACCAGTCTCCTGCCTGACAAACATTAGCATACGGTGTTGTTGGTGGTGGTGTTGGCGGTATCAGCGGCGGATTAAGTATCTCAGGTGGAATTTCAGGTGTTAATGCGACAAGGGTTGGTGCAACAGGTGCAGGACCGGCGGCAGGTGCTTCGAACTGTGTCCATGGACCCCATTCATGCGCTGAGTCTTTATCGAGAGTCACTTTGCCATAGACTACGACCTTCTTGTAATCTTCATTCGTTGCTGCCTGTGCATAACTGGCTGCCAGTGCCAAGGCGACACCCATGGCTATCATTGTTTTCTGTGCTTTCATTTTTAAATCTCCTCAATCAAAATCGGTATTTCCAGTAATGCACTGGCTATCAACTCTTTCGCACCTGTTTTCTGTCTTACAACAGCCCCAACCCAGTGCGCTTAATCACTTCTCTTAATCAATAACAATGCAATATTCACGCCAATATTTATAACTTATTGTTTATAAAGTAGAAAATTCTTAGCTAAAAACACCAGTGTAAAATCTGTCGACATTGTCCCAAAGTCCAATACAACAATGTATTTAGATAAATTATTTATATAAAACAACAGGTTGTGTTCTTGCTCTTCCAAATGGATACTTCTACAGGCACGACATGACAATAAAAGTGTAAAAACAAACAACCCTAATCAGGGTTATATTCGAGAAAAGTGACAGGACAATGCGCCAGCAAGAAATGACTGAGGCAAAGACAACAAAGCTACAAACTGATATTCCCCCGAATATAACCACTTGATTGTTCCTGTACCGTTATGTCATCCCCCGATGCGGTACAGGAACATATCTTTCTTACTAAAACTGACTAAAAACTTCGGCTCAGTGTGAACGCAACCTGATCACGATCATAATCAAATATGCCTACATTTGATGTTGCGCCAAACGTGGTGAAGGAACCATCCAGAACCCAGTTATCCAGCTTATTGCCTTTGAATTTATGTTTGAAACCAACAACTGTTTTATCTTCTGTCTCATCACGCGCTATACCAAAACCATTCTCAATATCATCATATCTTGAGACCTTGCGTGAAATACGACCATAGACTGAACCATTTTGCCAGGCAACATAATTTGCGCCGGCAAACAACTCTCTGCCATCGTATCCAAAGCGAGCAGTATCGGCTTCATAATTAAACTTGCGTGCGCCAACCTGAATGCCCAGCTTTTTATTGTTCATCACTCGCCCATAAGATGCACCAATCTGTGTATAGAGCCCATCACGCCCGACATCTTGTGTACGTTTGAAACGACGTTCCTGTACTAACATATCCAGAGTCACGTCTGCATTTTTGAACTGCCAGGTCACACTGGGTGTCGCTGAGAAATAATCCGCCAAATGCTCGCCATCTAACGCAATATAGTCATATTGAAACTTCAGATTGGCACGCCAGTTATGCATGGATAACAAGGCTGGCCCGGTCGCCAGACTCACAACCGACAAGTCAAAATCATCATCGGTATCATATTCACGATGATACAACTGACCCAGAGTGTTCCAGTATAAACGGGCTGATGTATTACCAATTGAAACCGGTTTGTCTGCTAGCCAGGTATGTTCCAATGAACCAAACGCAGTTGCGGCCCAGTCTGATCGTGGAAGACTACTTGGATTAATCGCAAAAGGCGCACCACCTAACTGAATAACGTCACTGCTAGGGCCTGCATTAACATTATCATCATGCATGAGGCCAAAGCTTAAGGAAGGCTTCCATACTTTGCGTTCAGTAATCAGTTTCTGTTCTTCGATTTTGAGTTGAACCAAAAATGAATTAATCGCAATTTTTACATTAACGGGTGTTTTGGGGTCATCAAGTACTTTCTGTGCATTGATTCTGGCTTGAGCATAATTTCTTGCTCGAAAATGAGCTACGGCCAGCTCAATACGTGCCCGATGCAGTGTTGGTTGATTGGCCAGAATAGTATTAAATGCCTCAATGGCTTCCAGCAACTTGCCCTGTTCACGCAAAAACATGGCCGCTCTGTATTGCTCATCCGTTGTATCTTTTTCTGCTGACTGAACAGAGAAACCAGTAAAAGTAAAACCTGAAACCAACAGTAGAAGTGTTACTGCTTTCCCTGCTTTTTTGAAATTAGTGTTCATTTCCTTTCCTTTCCCCTTTTTATATTTGTCGTATTTTTACTCTATTTAAGCGCAAATATCAATTAAAGAAGGCTATTCTAAGCAAAATGACCGATTCTGGAGGTCGAATCAAATTTGCTATGTGAATATCAGATTACACATAGAATTGATAAATACATGCATATATGAATGATACGACTTTGGGTACGGCTAGTCCTGTTCTGAATCCGGATTGTTTTTATTTCCTTTCCTTGCCGCCAGATAGCGACGCAGACGATGACCACGCATTTTGGTAACGGTCATGATTGGTCCAGATAACATATAACCCAAAAAGATCAGGAACAGAACCTGAGGTGGACTGAGTGAGACCAGCACGAATATCATGACGATCATCAGGATGGCGACAAACGGTACCTTGCCGCGCAAATCCAGATCCTTGAAACTGTAATAACGGATATTGCTGACCATTAACAAGGCAACAGCAATGGTCAGAACTTCGGCCACATAGGATAAGTTTGCACCGGTTCCTTCATAAAAGACACTCACCCAAACAAGACCCGCCATGACGGCCGCTGCCGCCGGACTCGGTAAACCCTGAAAGTGTTTTTTATCTACAATCCCGATCTGGGTGTTAAAACGTGCCAATCGCAAGGCCGCAGCGGCGGTATAAACAAAGGCCGCCAACCAACCCAACTTGCCTAAATCAGATAATGACCATTCAAACATAACCAGTGCCGGTGCCAAACCAAAAGCCACCATGTCGGACAGGCTGTCATACTCGGCACCGAAATCACTTTGGGTATTGGTTAGACGGGCAACACGGCCATCCAGACCATCCATGATCATGGCGACAAAGATCGCAATCGCCGCTGCTTCATAGCGACCGCCCATCGCCGCCACAATAGAATAGAAGCCGGCAAACAAACCGGCTGTGGTAAACAGGTTTGGCAGGAGATAGATCCCGCGTTTCCGTTTGCGGCGCTCTTTTATTTCTGTATCTGTCATCGTTTTTAAAGTTTAGCTGAACCTGAATAAAACAGGCACATTTTTATTATTTATGTAATGTCGCAACGACATCACTACCGCCCGTCACCTGATCGCCCACAGCAACCTGAACAAGCGCATCTTTAGGCAAAAACAGGTTTATTTTGCCCGTTAAATATAAAAAACCACAACGCGCACCTTGCCCGACGCGCTCACCTGACTGGACTTTACAAACAGGAGGCGGAAATTTAGGTGGGATCATTTCTATTACAACGTCGTCATTTTCATCAGTCTGCACCCACAATGCATGATGAGGACGTTTTTCAGCACCGGTGTTGAACCAGCGATTTTGAACCTTGCCTTCAGTAGGACTACGAACAGAACGCACACCGAAGCTACTCATATTAATGCTAATCCGTTTTACATCACGATCCAGATAATCATCATGAATTTCATCTACCGTGATTACTTCACCGTCCACCGGACTAACAATACCTAAAGGTGAAGGAGGGATCTTGCGTGCAGGATCACGAAACACAAACAGAAGAAATAAAACAATCAACCAAACAACACCAGCGAGTATTGAGCTCACCGCATAATGTAAAGTAACAGCAATGATTGCGGCTATCGCAATAAACAGCCAGCCTTCCTTTGCAACCTGTGGGTGTCTATAAACGGCCACTTTCTCTCTCTGATAAACAAAAAAGCAGGAACACGTTTATGTTCATGTCCCTGCTTCCATTAAACGTGATTATATTTAGTTTTTCGACTTGTCAACAATCTTCGTTATCCATGGCATCATGCTACGCAATTTTTCACCGACCTGTTCAATCGGATGTGCTGCATTCAAACGACGCATGGCTGTCATTTCAGGATAGTTGGTTTGTCCTTCCAGAATAAATTTCTTCGCATATTCACCGGTCTGGATATTATGCAGTGCTTCTTTCATGGCCCAACGGCTTTCTTCATTAATGATTTTAGGACCAGTAACGTATTCACCATACTCTGCATTATTGGAAATTGAGTAATTCATGTTGGCGATACCACCTTCATACATTAAATCAACAATCAGTTTCAGTTCATGCAAACATTCAAAATAGGCCATCTCTGGTTCATAACCGGCTTCTACCAATGTTTCAAAACCTGCCTTGACCAGTTCAACTGCACCACCACATAAAACAGCCTGCTCACCAAATAAATCGGTTTCAGTTTCATCTTTAAATGAAGTTTCAATAATACCGGTACGACCACCACCAATAGCTGACGCATAGGACAATGCGATGTCTTTCGCCTTGCCAGAAGCATCCTGATAGATGGCGATTAAATCCGGAATACCGCCGCCCTTGGTGAATTCATTACGAACAGTGTGTCCTGGCGCTTTAGGTGCAATCATAATGACGTCAAGATCGTCACGTGGCACAACCTGGTTGTAATGAATGGCAAAACCATGAGCAAAAGCCAGTACCGCGCCTTTTTTCAGATTGGGTGCAATATCATTTTTATATAACTGCGACTGGAATTCATCCGGTGTCAGTACCATTACCAGATCAGCACCCTTGACGGCATCCGTTGTGTTCGAAACGGTTAAGCCCGCTTCTTTCGCCTTCGCCGCTGATGCAGAACCTTCACGTAATGCAACCGTGACATCAACTCCGGAGTCTTTTAAATTGTTAGCATGTGCATGACCTTGTGAACCATAGCCGATGACAGTTACCTTCATCCCTTTAATAATGGATAGGTTGCAATCTTTATCGTAGTAAATATTCATTTTTCCAAAAACTCCTGTTACCAATAATCAAAATTTAAATTCAAACATCCAAACTGCGAGAACCACGTGCAATACCTGAAACACCGGAACGAACCACCTCAATAATTTCCATCTTTCCAAGTGACTTGATGAAGGCATCCAGCTTTTCACTGTCACCAGAGACCTCAATCACATAACTTTCCTCACTGACATCAATAATGTGCCCTCGGAAAATTTCGCATAAGCGGGTGATCTCGTCTTTTACCTTATCCTTGGCCTTCACTTTGATGAGCAGCATTTCACGCTCAATATGTTCACCATCGGTCAGTTCAACCAGCTTGATCACATCAATCAATTTATTTAACTGTTTTGTGATCTGCTCAATAATTTCTTCCGAACCGGTTGTCACAATCGTCATGCGCGAAATAGTATCATCCTCGGTTGGTGCAACCGTCAGTGATTCAATGTTATAGCCACGCGCTGAAAACAGACCGGCGACACGGCTCAATGCGCCCGCTTCGTTTTCCATCAATATAGAAATAATATGTCGCATAATATTTAAATAAGTATCATCTCGTTAAGACCCGCACCCGCCGGAATCATCGGGTAAACATTTTCTTTCTGATCGGTAATGAAATCCATAAACACAAGTCTGTCTTTCAGTTTCATGGCCTCGATCAATGCACCTTCAACATCACCCGGCTTTTCAATCTTCATACCAACATGACCATAACTTTCTGCCAGCTTGCTGAAATCCGGTAGTGCCTCCATATAAGACATGGCATAGCGATTCTGATAAAAGAATTCCTGCCACTGACGTACCATACCCAGATAACCATTGTTCAGGTTAATGATCTTGATCGGCAGATTATATTGCTTGCAGGTCGACAGTTCCTGAATATTCATCTGGATACTGCCTTCACCGGTAACACATACTACTTGCTCACCCGGATTAGCCATTTGTGCGCCCATAGCCGCCGGCAAACCAAAACCCATCGTGCCCAGACCACCAGAGTTGATCCAGCGACGTGGTTTATCAAACTGATAAAACTGGGCAGCAAACATTTGGTGCTGTCCAACATCGGATGTAACAAAGGCATCACCCTTGGTTACTTCGTACAATTTTTCCAGTACAAATTGCGGCTTGATGATGGCACTATCACGATCATATTTAAGGCAATCCATCGAACGCCATTCTTCAATCTGTTTCCACCATTCTTTCAGTGCTTCTTTATCCGGTGACGTCTTGCTTTCCTTAACCAGTGAAAGCATTTCTTTTAATACCGCACCTACGGCGCCCACAATCGGAATATCCACTTTTACATTTTTGGCAATAGACGCCGGATCAATATCAACATGAATAATTTTTGCTGTTGGACAAAACTTCTCGATATTACCGGTAACCCGATCATCAAAACGCGCACCAATAGCGATCAACACATCACTTTGATGCATTGCCATATTGGCCTGATAGGTTCCATGCATACCTAACATGCCAAGAAATTGTTTATCAGTTGCCGGGTATGCACCCAATCCCATCAAGGTGTTGGTAATGGGATAGCCTAACTTACGCGTTAAATCGATCAGCGATTTCGACGCATTATCCAGAATAACCCCGCCACCGGTATAAATCATGGGGCGCTTGGCAGACAGCATTAATTTAACTGCACGCTTAACCTGTCCTAGATGTCCTTTTACGACCGGATTATATGAACGCATGGATATCTTCTTCGGGTAGCTATACTCACATTTCTGTGCCGTCACATCCTTGGGAATATCAATAACAACCGGGCCAGGTCGACCCGTAGTGGCAATATAAAATGCCTTCTTGATGGTCGTCGCCAGATCCTTGACATCTTTCACCAGAAAATTGTGTTTTACGCATGGGCGTGTAATACCAATCGAATCGACTTCCTGAAAGGCATCATTCCCGATCAGGCTGGTCGGCACCTGACCGGTAAAACAAATCATCGGGATCGAATCCATGTAAGCGGTGGCAATGCCGGTGATGGCATTGGTAGCACCCGGGCCAGATGTCACCAGTACAACACCGGGTTTACCGCTGGAACGGGCATAGCCATCGGCAGCATGCGCTGCGCCCTGCTCATGGCGACACAGGATATGCTCTACATCCGTCTGCTGGTAAAGTGCGTCATAGATGTGCAACACGGCACCTCCGGGGTATCCGAATACATGCTTAACCCCTTCGTCCTTAAGGCTATTTACAAAGATTTCTGCGCCTGTCAGTTCCACTCTAATACACCTCTAAATAACACCTTAATCAATGGTATAAACCTTTATTTATCCTGCCAAAAACCGATATTGAACTGTGTAGGTCATCCCTCCTGATACAGCAGGTATCAGGCCATGATAACTGTAAAAACAGTGAATTGCTGAAAAATCAGCATGTTACCCGGTATTCGTTAGCCTGGTTCCGCTGTTGGCACCAGACAGGGGATAATCGTGCGCCAATGATAAACCTTTATTACTAAATAGAAAACAGGGCGAATGGCCGAGAATTTTTCAGAAAAAATCATTATTGAGGGTGTGACCCGTGAAGGTCGAACATTCCGCCCCAGTGATTGGGCTGAGCGCATGTGTGGCGCACTATCCACTGTCGGGCATGATCGTCGTCTACAGTATTCTCCGATGCTCAAGCCTGTTGCCATCAATGGCATCAAATGCATGATTATTGACCCGATCATGGCGGAGTCCCATCCGGATATGTACTCCTACCTGCTCTGCTTTGCCGATGAAAATGAATTAAATATTATCCAGAATAAAAAGAAGTGTGACTGATGCCCTAAAAGCAACGTTTTTATGGGCTATATTTAAATTTGCAAAATAACAGGATATTCTCAAACGGAGATTCAACATGTCTTTTTCCAAAAGAACTTTTATCCAATTCATACTGGTCTTTGCATTAGGTTTGTTATCACTCAATGCATACTCGATTTACAAATGGAAAGATGCCAATGGCAATATTCAATATACTGAATACCCACCACCAACAGGTGATGTCGAAATTTTAAAACCACCTTCTATTTCAACTGTTGGTGCGCAGAAATCCGAACAACCTTCTACTCAAGATAAAAATGAGAACAAGGGTGAAACCAAACCAAATAATGAAAAACAACCACCTGCTGATCCGAAGACAGTACAGGCGATGAAACAAAAAAATTGTGAGACGGCTAAAAAAAATCTGGATACCTATATGAGAACAAAAAAAATTCGTGATAAAGACGGGAATGTGGTCAGAATCAGTGATGAAGACTGGCAAAACCGTGTTGATGAAACACAAAAGAAAATTGAAGAATACTGTAATTAATAAAAGACCTATGCCTTTACTTAAAATACAAACCAATATTGAACTTGACGAGCAAAGCAAAAAAGCACTGTTAACCAAGGCCTCCCAAAAAACAGCTGAATTACTCGGCAAACCAGAAAGCTATGTCATGATAGCGATTGAATCACAACAGCCCATGTTGTTCGCTGGCAGTGATGCACCACTTGCTTATCTTGAATTAAAAAGTATTGGGCTACCTGAAAATAAAACAGACTCGTTTTCCAAGGCACTTTGCAAACTTGTAAACGAAGCAACAATGATCCCGCAAGACCGGATTTATATTGAATTTGCGAATGCTGACCGTTCCATGTGGGGATGGAACGGGAGTACTTTCTAACCGCTATCAATGCAAACTGATGCTCTCTGATGCGGGAAATAATGCCGGCTCTTTTGACATCTCTACATCAATCGCACGCCTGACAACACCGGAAGACTTCTCATTTTTGGATGAATACAATGCGCGATCAGCGTGCGCAAGTAAGCTGTCCAGAGTATAACCATGCTGAGGTGCTTCACTGACACCAATCGAGATATCCAGCTCTATCCCATTACCAGTAGCCCAGTTAACGATATTAACTCTGATACGGGAAGCAACGATCTCTGCCGCTTCGCCCCCCATGCCTGGCATTAACACCACAAATTCATCACCACCATAACGGCCAGCAATATCGGATTGACGCAAGGAACGTTTGATAATATCGGCTACTGCTGACAAAACAAAATCACCCCTTGCATGTCCATGAGTATCATTCACTGCCTTGAATTTATCCAAATCAGCAAACAACAATGCAACATTGTCGTTTCGTTTAACGGCATTACGAAACATACTTTCAGCGACCTCATAAAGAGCACCACGGTTCAGCAATGTGGTCAGTGAATCAGTCCGGCTGCTGAAAATTATGTTTTGTTGACGTCGATCAATACGCGTCATCAGGAAATAGGCATACAACATAAACATGGACAGGAAACCCACCATGAGTACTGTGTTTTGTTGCACCATAATACTGCTATCAAGAATATGCGGAACAAGACTAATAACCGCACCGGCAATACAGCCAATTACCGCCTGAGCAAATATTTTCATGCCATAACGCATACCATTCCCCAATGCCACCATCAGAAATAACAGTAACGTAGGAGATCCTGAGACCGGATCAACAGATGCAACCAGTGTTATCGCCAAAATATCAATACACATGGCAAGCAAAAAACGCTTGTCGCTCACCGGGTGTTTTCTGGCATGCCAGACAGAGAAGGTATTGATCGCTGCGTACACTAGCAGCGTTCCGTTCATTATCCAGAATGAAGCTTCCTGCAACGAGAATGATTTAAAGTAATTCAGGTAAACAGCGGCAATGATTAACAAGACATAACGGCTGATATGTTGTGTACACTGTTCTTTCCATTCCGGTGGACAACAAAACAGCTGTTTCTGATATTGACCACGTCGATCACTATCCAAGCGTCTGTCTTGCAAATAGCGTCGATTTGACTGTTTCCGAGCGGAATCTGACATCTATATATCGTATCCTAATTGTGTTTATTAGCAGGTGGCCTGCTTTCGTTTTTATTTTACTGCTGCAACTACTGTACAACTTGGTGGGGCAATATAATGTGATAGATGTCAGTAAACAAGGGATCTTAAAAAAATGCCTGACTTTATTTTTTATAGCTATCAGAACTAGCAGGTTAGCCAGATAATATGAGCCTGTACTTTGATATTAGTACCCAAGCATCTGACAATAAAAAAGAAATATTGATGCACAAAAAAGTGACATTGTTAACTCATTGATTGAGCACTACTTAAAT
>Ga0224506_10002439_pt1 | contig 12643 bp, 7 predicted proteins | sample SF_Jan12_sed_USG_2_FD_169108 | JGI IMG/M metagenome (GOLD analysis project Ga0224506, IMG submission 169108) | Sediment microbial communities from San Francisco Bay, California, United States - SF_Jan12_sed_USGS_8_1 | ecosystem: Environmental > Aquatic > Marine > Sediment | place: USA...
AATATTTCCCACCCCAGGGTGGGGACATCTTTACCTCTAATGCCTAAAATACGCTTGCGGATTTTAGGGAATAAGTTTCATTTGGAAAATGGGATAGAAAAGGTTCGTAGTTTTCATATAATTGAAAGGCTGAAAATAAAATTTTCAGCCTTTTTTAATCCCGATCAAAATTCGTAATGAATAAAAGCCTTAAAAACGAAATTGCAGCCTGACAAAAGCGGATCTGCCCCACAGATATAGCTCTGTGCCATGTGCTTGGCCGGATTGGTTGCCGATGGTTTCAATGTTGGTAACATTAAGTAGGTTTTTTGCGCCCATCGTCAGGTGAAAAGAATTATTTCTAAACGTCTTTGTCACGCTCGCATCCATCACCTGATATGGTTGGCGGAGTGTTTCTATTATTTCGCCCGTGGATTTGTCAATAATAAAACCAGGTCGTACTCCATTGTATTTATAAAAAATTGAAGCAGAAGCTTTTTGTTTTGGGAAACAATAGCTGAGACTTCCATTCAGGTTGGTAGTGGCCACAAATACAGGCACAGCATAATCTTCGGTAAAATGATTATACCGCGCTATCCGGGACAGGCCTCCACTCAGGGATAAAGTTTGAATGGGAATATACCTTAATTCAGCCTTTCCACCGTATGTCTTGTGTCGGTTTATATTTACATAAAACCGGGTAAAATCTACCATGTCACTCAATGCAATCATATTATTGATTTCATTATAGAAGGAGGATAAATTCAAATTCAAAGTCTGATTGCTGTTTGTTTTGAGCTGATGTGAAAGAGCCAGGTTGAAATTATTGGAATGTTCTACATTCAGTTCCTGATTGCCCAAAATATGATATGTGAAGGGTCCGGAACTCATGTGAAAATCGAGGTAAAGTTCTTTAAGCGAGGGCGCCCTGTAGCCCTGTGCCCACGAGGCCCTGAATTGCGTATTATTACCCGGATCCCATTTCAGGTTGACAGCGGGCGCCAGAAAAGGGCTGAAAATACTGTTGAAAGTAAACCGCAATCCAGGCTGGAAAATAAAAGTTTTTGCAGGCCGGTATCGGGTACTTGCGAAAAAAGCATAATCCTGCATGGATTGTTTTTTGTTAAGTATCCGGCCTCCTTCTGTACTTTCTGCATTGAGGTCATAGCCCAGCGTAAAGTTAAACTTTGAGCTGTCCCCTTTGGAATACTGGCCTTTGAAAAACCAGAAATCAAAGTGAGTAGTATCATGGTCGCTGGCCTTGTCAGAAAGCAGGGATTCTCCATTGTTGAGGTCAACATGGTAGTCATTATTATAACGCAGATAATCAGAATAGGAAAATGTCAGATCCAGGTATTTGTTATTGGCCAGTTGGCCTTTTAACGTCAGGTCATTTTTCCACCGATTGGTTTGGTAGTAAGTGTCAGTGGTGGTGTTCGCTGCATCAGGTTGGCCAGGATGTATGAGTTCTTCATTAAAGAAGTTCGTTGTATTTGATAGTTCCACCTTGTTGAAATAATGTATGTAGTACAGATTTCCCAGGTATTGATCTCTGCTTTCCCATTCTTTTAGCCGCATGGTGTCAACCAAAGCGTGGCCGTCAAAATAGTTTCGGGCAACAGCCAGCCTGAGAAGATCTTTTTTGCTTTTATTTCGCAGGCCAATTTTTCCATTCAGGTTGAACTGTCCTATGGTTTCATAATAACCTTCAATACGTGCCGTTAAGGATTCTTTTTGATATTTATAAGTTATCAGGTTGATGACTCCTGCAAGGGCGTTGGTGCCATAATAAACGGAAGAAGGCCCTTCAATAATTTCTACTTGTTTTATTTCATCAAGCGGTAATTGAGTAAGGTCAATGATCCCGTTCAACCGGCCTATGACCGGGACTCCATCAATGAGTATCTTTACATTTTCACGGGCTACCCCCTGCACTTCAGGGCTGGCGCCAAATACTGACTTCTGTTCCAGCTGGAGATTAAGCTCATGATACAAGAGTTCGCGCAGGTTGGTGGCCCCCCTGGCCCGTATTTCATTTTGATCAATCACTTTTATCGGATAAACTGAGGCCTTTATCAGTTCCGGGGTGTACTGAGCAGTAATCACTATTTCTTCCAATTGCTGTAAATTAAGGGTGTCACTAAGCTTTTGAGCTTTCACTGAAAGGGTAGAAAGACACGATAAAATCAATATGAAGATATATGGAGTAAAGCTATTCATAAATAAGTGGCGGATAAAAAAGAGGAGGCCTGATAGTGTGGCCTCCCCTGGATGGTTAGTATTAAATTATTGCGATATCATTTATGTTAATAAATATCATGCATGGTATTGAATACATTAAACTTACCTGTAGGTGTAATGACCCAGTCGCCGGTGATCTCATTTTTAAGTTCCATGGTTTTATCATCATAAACCAGAATGGCATTTTCCGCAGGCTTGTCCATTTTTCCCCAGACGGAAACCCAGACTTCATCACCAGCTTTGTTGTACTCAAGGTGTACGGCACGGCCCTGATATTTCTGAGGCACTTCTATTGTCTTGATGGTTTCAAGGGTTTGATTATCGACTACAAAGATGGAACGTTGCAAGCTCACTTCATTGTTTAATGCCCGGTCAGCCCACAGGTGGTTGGATTTAGGGTGTGTTTTCACGAACAGGTTACCGCCTCCGGCTCCTGGCAATTCGAGATTTTTCACAATATTCCATTGGTTATCTCCTTTTGCTGTCGCGATGAAGGTTATTTTATTTTCGCCCAGGTGTCCGGTGACATATAAGTTTCCGTGTTCTTTGTTGTTTACATTGGCACCTCTTCCGGGGTGGGGCTTGATGCCTGTTTCAATAATCGTTTCAAGCTTTTTGTTCGTCACATCAACCACTACCATTTTATTGCTGGCATTCGCAGCAACGAGAAAATATTGTCCCGTATTGTCCCATCCGCCATCGTGCAGATAGCGTGCTGTTTTAATTTTTGTAATCTCAGGATTGGCCACATTGGTATAATCTACCAGCCATACCATACCTGTTTCTTTAACGTTCACGACCCAAAGGGGATCTTTGTGTGAGGCTACTATCGCGGCGACACGGGCTTCTTCCAGGTATTCCCCGTTATCACAGGCCTCACCGGATGTAGAAACAACAGTCAAAGGTTCCAGTGTCAGGGCATCCATAATCACAAAATGTGAAGGAGTATACCCGCCCATAATTACATATTTGTCGATAAAATCACCTTTGGGCCCTTTATATTTACTTACATCTACAGAGCGGGCATCAAAAGAACCCTTACACTCAGCCACTACTGAAGGTTTGGCCATCCAGTTATCAATCAGGGTCACTTTACCATCGCGACCAATGGAATAGAAATAGCGCCCTGATGCTGATGAGCGCAAAATGTGGACGGCAAATCCTGTTTCGGCTATACTGATCATTTCCTTGGTATCCCCGTCAATGATGGCTACCTGTCCGGCATCCCTGAGGATTACCCCGAAGAAATTTTGCCAGTTGCGGTCGTGTTCAGGTTTTGTAGGCCGGTCTTCTACCGGCACAAGCACTTTCCAGCTGGCCTTCATGTTGTCGAGTGTATATTCAGGGATGGGTGGGGGGGGAACCTGTAAGAACCTGGCTAACAGATCCATTTCTTCATCATTTAAAATCCCCTGCTTGCCCCAGTCGGGCATACCGCCCGGCGTGCCATTCATCATGAAGGCTTTCAGGCCTGCTGTAGTAAGTAGTTTTGTGCGGGCATCGGGGAGGAGTGATGGCCCTGTCGCACCCTTTCGGGTAGTGCCATGGCAACCAGCACAGGTGTTGAAATATATTCCGGATGCCCTTTCCATTTCAGCGTCAGTAAGTGTGATTTCATCCGAGACCGCTTTTTCAGTTGCTCCCGGAGGTTCCGGGGTGTTTTCTACGTTAGAGGATTTTTGCCCACATCGTGTGAAAAACAATGCAGCAATACATGCTGTTACTAAGATAAGATAATGTTTCATTATACAGTGAGGGTTAGTTATTCATATTTACGAAGGTCGTTAGGCTTGTGTAAATCATCAATGACGAGTATCATTATTTTACATATTATTCAATATACATTTTTGTATTATTTAAAAACAGACTGTATAGCAACCAATTTATCATATTTAAATCCGATAACGGTAGCATCTTCAGTACTTATTTTCACATTTTCAATGATGTGATATATGGTGGGAAATTCGGTTTCAGTGAGTTTAATATTCACGGTTTCTTTTACAATCAGCTCTTTATACACGTATATAGCCACATCCTCTCTAAAACCACCTGGACGTGCCACTTCAGTATAAATCGTTTCCCCCGTTTGAGATTGGATGATCTCTATTTTTAGGGGAGATCGTCTGGATACTTGTGGAGTGAGGGGCCGCATGTGATCCAGCCTTGATGTCTCATTACTTTTTTCCGTTACGGGTGACGATGTATACTTAAAATTAAGAATCAGTATTTTCTGATTGGTATCATAAAAAGAAAGCTCGGTGTTGCTCAGGGAGGGAATAACCAGGAAGAGTAAAACCCAGATTATTTCAGGCAAGGGGATGCGCATCCTTTTTCTTTCGATAACCTCGAGATTTTTTTGCCGGGGTTTTCGTTCTTGTGAAGTGCCCCTTCTTAACTCATCAACTTCCTGTTGAATATTGAAAGACCCTTTAATGAGTTTTACTTTTTCGAGTAGTACCTTTCTGCTCAGTGTGGGTCTTCGTTTTCTGTTTATCCTTTTTTCTGTCCATTGGCTACCTAACCGATGGAAACAATCATCACAGGAAGATAATATGATTCCATCGGCCTCTTCACGGAGTGTCTTTTCCATTCCCTGCGTATTAATATCACCAACACAGGGAACAATATACTCCTTCACTCCGGGGGTTTGCGGGAGAACAACATTTAAGGCCATTTTACATTTATAAATAACAACAGGCCTTTCTTCCGAAGTGGGGCTGGCCAGGGTGAAGCCGGGTAGTACGATGGATTGCCCTTTGCATGAACCTACGCATATTCCGCAACTTTCACATTTGGACTCCCTAACAGCGGCTTTTTCTTCCCCATCTATTTTTATCATGTCAATGGCATCATACGGGCAATCAATCCAGCATTGTTTACATCCATCGCAGTCTTCCTGGTCTATTTGTGCAGGTTGTTTCTTTTTCTTTTTAAAAAGGAATGGTAATATGGTGAAAACAAAAGATGTCATTAAAATGATGATCCAGTTGACGGGAACAGAAAACACCTTCATGAGGTAATATCCGGCAAAGTAATACCAGTCGAAAGTCGTATGATAGGGAATAATAGAATCATGGGCCGGGGGATCACTCACCACGGGAAAGACCAGTGTTGAGATGGTGAGGGAAATACCCACAGCCCACATTATATATGTTGGAGGAATAATTTTGGGTTTGGCCAGTCTCACTACGTGAATCCAGAGTAAGATCACCATAGCAATGGTGAGAAAAATATGACCAAATAGCGTAATGCGAAAAAAACCGCTCATAAAACTCAGGTCATTGAGTAAAAAGGTACCGGCGATAGAAGGGTTAAAAGCGGGTAAAGCGATAAGTAGCTTGGTCGTCAGCAGCCCCATCAGTTTGGCTTTATGATCCCATACCAGGATAAACCCGGTCAGGCCCAGAATCAGTGTAAGGGCTACGGATCCGACACCCGACATCCAGGAAATGATACGCTTAAACTTGCCGAGAATAAGCATATCGATGAAGTGCAAGCCGATAAAAACCAGTAAGGCATCTGAGGAATAGCGATGGAGGCCCCGCATGATACTCCCGATAAATTGTTGCGAAATGACCTGAGTGGAATCATACGCATGACGGGGATCTATATTATAAAAGACAAATAAATAAATGCCGGAAACAATATCTATGAAAAGAAGAAAAATTGTAATGGATCCCAGGTGATAGAAGGGATTGAATCTGGTGGAAAAAATACGACTTATAAATTGTGTAAAACGTTGATAATACCCTAACCCCTGCATAGCTCGATAAAAGTAGAAAAATTATGTTATTAACTGCCTTATGGTAATGATTGATAAACTTCCGATCACTGATAGCCCGGCAAAAACCTGAATTAAAAAAGACCAGTCGATGACATATGTGCCGCTGTTGACGTCATATTGGAAGCAATTGAGGTACAGTCCATCGTAAAAACTAAACGATGTCTTTTCATCAGTAGCTTCCATTATGGCCAGTTTCAGATCTTTTTTATCTGGAAAAATGCCAAAAATATAACGGGAAATCCTTTTTTTCGGAGTGAGGACCACGGCCAGATTAGGATGTGCATAATCACCGGATATTTCGTCTTTTTGAATTTTAAAATTGATGGATTTCAGTAATGAATCAATATTTTCTTTGCGGGCGGAGATGATATTCCAGTCAGTACCGTTCAGCTGCCACCTTTTTGAAAAATTGTCAAGATCTTTTGGAGTATCCGCGTCGTCAAATGAAAAACTGATTACTGTAAATTGGGTACCATACCCATCTATCTTTTCTGCAACTTCTTTCAGGTTGGCGGTAATCAGCGAACAGGAGTGCGGACAGCTGGTATAAATGGGGCTCAGGATTACGGGTTTGTTTTTTATCAGATCATACAGCATAAACTTATTGCCAGACCGGTCAAAGACTTCAATATTGGCAATGTCTTTACCAAGAAACTTTTTCTGATCCGGTGTGTCAAATGAAATGAAAAGGGACGCGCATAAAATAAAAGGCAGGGTAGTGCGTAATGCCAGTTTGTTGATCAGTGATATGACTACATAAACGAAAAACATAACACCTCCTAAAATGGACAACACGGCTCCTGCGCCAAGTATATTCAGGTAACTGACCATGGTGTTATCAAAAATCCAGTTAAAACCGAAGGTTTTTCGCGGAGCTCCGTAATAGCCCGCGAGAAAAAGCCCGATTATAAGTAAAAACATACCACTGGTATAGATCACAGGTTGCCATCTGGCCAGTTTCTCAAATTTCAATATTTCTTTATCTTTTAAAATGTAGAAAGAAATGCCCATCAGGGCGACAGTAAGGGAGGTGACCACGCCATGGTAGTGGGCTGTAATGCGCAGGTCGCTTGACATGCCTCCGTATGCGATCAGAATGCCTGCATAATAAAGGATGAGGGACAGAATAAAGGTAAAACTGGCAAAGCCTTTCCAACGAAAATATTTGATCAGAAAAAATGAATGAATAAGGACGGGGATTCCCAACCCCAGGCCATATGAAAGGACAGTAACAAACCGGAAGGTAGGGGATAAGGGATTGATAAAAAGGCCTGACAGCAGGGTAAAGGCGAAAAAAAGCATCGATCCGTTGGCAATTTTAATCCAGTAATTATTTGTAATGCGATAGTTATTATTATTCCTTTTTACAAGATAATGCCAGCAAAGGAGCATAATACAGGCATTAAGGAATTGTTGAATATGGCCGGGCACCCAAAATGCCTTTTCAAAGAAAAGTTTTACATCTGAGGTTCTTTCAGTACCCATTAAGGAGATCAGGGCAATGGCAATACATAAGAAAGAAAGAAGGAAAGAGAATGACATCAGTTGTTGTTGTACGTCTCCTTTTAAAAGGGCGTTGATGTAGGGGCTAAACCTGAGTAGCTCCAGTAAATAAGCCAGGGTAAAGAATATCAGTCCTGTCCAGAATACCGGGTGGTCAATGACAGGCACATAGTTGTTGAGGTATGGTTGTCCGATTTCAAAAATTCCAACGGCCGCAAATAAACCAATGCTTAAGAATGTCAGTCCCTTTGAAATACGTCCGGTGAGGGTATTTTTCAGGGGGAGGTAAAGGTGCCATATGCATACATTAAACACCATAAGCCAGACCACCATGGCAAAGATAACATGGACACATAAGGCCCGGTAGAAAAGGGTAGGTGAGGTGATATAATGTTGCAGGAAGGGGGTTCTGGCGAGGGCAATTTCCAGTGAAAAAAACCCCATAAATCCAATGGCCAGAACAGCAAGTGCCAGCCATTGGATTAGGTTTTGGTTTGTGTCTTTCATCTGTGTTTACTTATTGAATCTCCCAAATAGCAGAGAGCCACTTCCAGTTGAGGAAGAAGAAAATAAGTAATGCAGCCATAAAGATCAGACTGGCGACCAGTGTTCCCGGTGCAATAAATTTATGGCCATGATCAGCCTGAGGTGCCGGCTCAGCAATTGATAACTGAAAATCTTCAGGGCCATTCACTGCCGGACCGAAAAATACGGAGATCACTACGATCAATAGCCATATCAATGCACCAAGGAAAGCCACGACACCTCCCAGCACCATAAGTACCCAGAATATTCCGATGACCGGATTGAAGTCATGTGAAAAAATGGCTCCGGAGAACGTAATGTCCCAGTGTCTTCTCGGCACACCAAACATCCCCAGGGCGATCATAGAAACAGATAATATGGCAATACCAAAGAAAAACAGCCAGGGCTGAATCTTTGCCAGTTTAAAAGCCACAATCTTTTTTCTGAAAATAAGTGGAATAATATAATAAGTGATGCCCATAAAGGTAAGGGTAGTGCCCAATACGACAGTCCCTTTAAAATGTCCTACGATGGCCATGGTATTATGCACAATTATGTTTGTTTGTTCCATGCCATATATCACACCGGTAATGCCACCTATAAAACCAAAACCTATGATGGCCAGGAAAACAGATGAAAATGCCGGATTGCCCCAGGGGGCACGGGCAAACCATTCAAACAGGCCATTTGTATAGCCCTTGCGACGTTGAGCTGATTCAATCGTAGCCGGTACGGCAAATGCGTGGATCATAGAGGCAAGGACGGCCAGGTACATGGCATAACTGGTATTCCATACTTTCCAGGTAGAGCTAACAGCCGGATCAACCAGTAAGTGGTGCGCTGAGGCAATACATATAAAGAGCACGTAAAGAAGAAAGGCAATACGTGATACCTTTTCATTGACTGAATTTCCACCAACAGTGAGGCTGGCGGTGAGGTACCAGATGGCTATCATGGCAGCTACATTGATCTGTTGTGAAGAATGTCCGAGCCCCCACCAGATCAGGCGGTACCAGGCAGAATCCACAGACTCAATTAAGCCAAGTGACCAGAGAAAAGTAGGCACATAAACAACGGCACCAGATAAAAGTGTCATGACAGCGATAATGGCTGCAGCCATCAATCCAAAGGTGAAAAGGGGCAAAGATTCGCCAACATTGCCTTCTCTTTTAGCTTTGACAAGATTACCAAAAAACAATCCTACACCAAGCAGGGCTCCAACAGCAAATAAAATAATTCCGAGGTAGTAAAGTGGGTGGGCCTTGAGGGGCACATAAGAGGTCATTAAGACATCTGCTTTGCCCTGGAGTACCATTACGTCTACCATTATAAACCCGCCGGCCATGAGGATAAAAGAAACCCACCCAAGCAAAGGGGAGCAGAAACGGGTATTTAATACCACAGTTGAACCGAAATATAATCCGGCGATTTCAAAAAATACGATCCAGAAGATCAACGCATTTAAACCGTGAAGGGTCAGAATCCGGTAATACCACGGAGAAGACAACAGGTGAACTTCCTGCCAGCGCGTAAACACCAGCAGTATGGCGCCAAGTACAGCGATTAAAAGTGAGACCACTGCAAACACAGCATTGATTCGAATCAGTTTTTGGGAGGCTAGACAAACTTTGAAGCCGGTAATGTCACAAGTCCTGAACATATCTATAATTGTTAACTTTATTAGTTGGTTTTGGTGATTCCGTACTGACCGAGCTCTGATTCGTCATTGACAACAACAATCTTTCCGATCATCATATGGTGGCCGATGCCACAAAACTCGTTGCAGACGATTTTGTATTCGCCAGTCTCAGTAGGTTTAAATTTTATGGTATAGTCATAGGTAGGCAAGACCATAAAATTCATATTAATGGGTTGTACAGAAAACCCATGTACTACATCCTTAGAAGAAAGGTGGAACGTGTACCATTCATCTTTTTTAAGCACCAGCACGGGCGACCAACTCCACATCTGGCCCAAAAGAAAAACATCGCTTTCTGCCGGAGGCATGACCACCGGCAGGTTGTTGTCTTCCCCGATCTTATACTTGTCGGAAAAGGCCTGATGAAGCTGGGTGAACTCCGCTGTTGTAGTGGTATAGGTTATGCTGGATGGATTTTGCTTCCCATATACATGCCATAGTATCATCCAGAAAAACATGAAAAGGCAGATGATCAATGAGAATATGATCCATCCTTTTTCATCACGGGCAATCTTTTTTATGTACCAGTCCTTAGGTGGTGCTGTTAAGCTCATATCATCAGGGGTTTAGTAGTGTTTGTTTAATTTCATCCGGGATTGGTTGGGTGCCTAAAATTTCGATGACACCCCAAATGCAATATGACAGGGCATATACCACCAGCCCCAGAACAAGCATCAAAAAGTAGTTGTCAAGCAAGCCATGTAAAAATGCTTTCTTTGGCTGCTCGCCGTTGGATATTGTATTTTGGTCTTCGCTCATATAAGTATTTTTTGGCGTTGTAGTAGATTAATGAATTGTATCAGTTTACCTCATCTTTATGAATACGCTATTCGGCTAAAAAAAAGGCAATTAAACAATTTGTCATGCAACTTATGATTAATTGAAGGCAAAGAGTATGATGGAAATCAGGACAAACTATACTTCTTTATATAAGAAATAATATATTATTTCGTAGTGTTTTAGGATCGCGCGTTGGCGTATGAAAAAAGCAGGGGGTTACTTCGTCCTTCCCAGGATATTCTTGATCTCATTCAACTTGAGCAGGGCTTCCACCGGGCTGATGGTGTTGATGTCGAGTTTATTCAGCAGGCCTTCAATTTCTTCATGGCGGGGGTCGGCCTGAAACATGCTGAGTTGGTAATTGTTTTTGGGCATTTCTTCCCATTTGGGTTGCTTGGGATCTTTGCGTTTTTCTTTTTCGAGAAACCGCATGATTTCATTAGCACGGATCACTACGACATTGGGCATGCCGGCCATCTGAGCCACGTGAATGCCGAAGCTGTGTTGGCTCCCGCCCTGTTTGAGCTTGCGTAAAAAGATCACTTTGTCACCCACTTCTTTTACCGAGACATTATAATTTTTTATCAGCGGGAAATCACTTTCCAGTTGATTGAGTTCGTGGTAGTGTGTGGCAAACAGGGTTTTGGCTTTATGTTCGGGGTGGTTGTGCAAAAATTCCACAATCGACCAGGCAATACTCACGCCATCGTAGGTGCTGGTTCCCCTTCCTATTTCATCCATCAGGATCAGGCTGCGGTCACTCAGGTTGTTGAGGATACTGGCCGTTTCGGTCATTTCCACCATAAACGTCGATTCGCCGCGGGAAAGGTTGTCGGCAGCCCCCACACGGGTAAAGACCTTATCGACGATTCCCAGTGAAGCACTTTTTGCCGGTACAAACGAGCCCATCTGGGCCATGAGTACAATGAGTGCTGTTTGCCTTAAAAGGGCTGATTTACCGGCCATATTGGGTCCGGTGATGATCATAATCTGCTGGCTGTCGTTGTCCAGAAATACATCGTTGGGCACGTAGGATTCGCCGGGAGGCATTTGTCTTTCGATCACCGGGTGACGACCCTCGCGGATGTCAAGTACTTTTGTGTCGTTAACCTCCGGTTTGCAATACCTGTTTTGGAGGGCCAGACTGGCAAATGACACCAGGCAGTCGATGGTGCCCAGAATACGTGCATTTTGTTGTATGGGAGCTACATAGTCGCTGGCAAAACTGACCAGTTGCTGGAAGAGCTGTTGTTCAATGCGGATGAGTTTCTCCTCGGCATTGAGTATTTTCTCTTCATATACTTTCAGTTCTTCCGTGATGTATCGCTCGGCATTGACCAGGGTTTGTTTCCTGATCCACTCTTCAGGCACCTTGTCTTTGTGGGCATTACTCACTTCAAGGTAATAGCCAAACACCTTATTATAGGCTATTTTCAGGGATGAGATGGAGGTGCGTTCGCTTTCTCGTTTCTGAATATTCAGGAGGTAGTCCTTGCCGGAAAAGGCAATGCTTCTCAACTCGTCCAATTCAGGGTCTATTCCGTCCCGGATGAATCCGCCCTGATGTGTGACGAGTGGTACTTCATCTTGCAGTTGATTTTCTATTTTTTCGAGCAGCAGGGTGCAGGGATTCAGATTTTCGCCATATTTTTTAAACTCTTCACTATCCGAACCCAGGATGGCTTCTTTTACGGGAAGGGTGTTTTTCAGGGCTTTTTTCAGGGAGAGCATTTCCCGGGGATTAATGCGTCCCACAGCTACCTTGGAGATCAGCCTTTCCACATCACCAATTTGCCGCAAATTTTGCCGAACTTCATCCAGCAGGTCGCGGTCTTTGACAAAGGCTTCTACAAACGATTGTCGTTGGCGTATACTGTTGAGGTCTTTTAACGGCAAAACCAACCATTTCTTCATCATGCGAGAGCCCATGGGGGTCACCGTATCGTCCAGAATTTCGATAAGTGGAACACCGCCGGGCTGTTGGGGGTATATAAGTTCCAGATTTCGGATGGTAAACTTGTCCAGCCAAACGTGCTTCTCTTCTTCAATGCGCGCGATTGCCGCGATGTGGCTTGTTTCTTTATGTTCAGTTTCATCGAGATAATAGAGCACAGCCCCGGCAGCGATAATGG